>Ga0075030_100001707_pt1 | contig 19816 bp, 17 predicted proteins | sample LitLauG_LLR_2012_FD_71393 | JGI IMG/M metagenome (GOLD analysis project Ga0075030, IMG submission 71393) | Freshwater sediment microbial communities from Pennsylvania, USA - Little Laurel Run_MetaG_LLR_2012 | ecosystem: Environmental > Aquatic > Freshwater > Creek > Sediment | place: USA...
TCCGTCACCGATCTGGGCCTGCGCGACGTGCTCTACCGCGACCGGATTTTTCACACCATCCAGCTTTTTGAATGTCGCCATCTCAAATAGCCGGAGCCACTTGCCAGGCGACTTTTCCGGTGCGCGATTACGACTTGGCCGCCACGCTGGATTCCGGCCAGGCCTTTCGCTGGGAATTTCAGGACGACCGCTGGCACGGCATCATCGGCCACCACGCGGTTGAGCTCCGGCAAAACGAATCCTGCCTCATTGCCGAAACTCCCGAACCCGTCGCGGACTGGCACTGGCTCAAACATTATCTGCAACTCGATTTGAATTTGAATTCCGTGCTCGCCACATTTCCTGACGACGAACCCATGCGCGGAGCGGTCAACGCGTGCCGCGGTCTGCGGCTCCTGCGCCAGGATCCATGGGAATGTCTCGCCTCATTCATTCTCTCCTCCACCAAACAAATCGTCCAGATCCGGCAAATCGTCGCGCTGCTGTGCGAACGGTTTGGCGAACCTGTGGTAGGGACGCGTTCCACCGCGTCCCCTTCTTCGCCGGAAAAGTCAGGGACGCGGTGGAACGCATCCCTACCAACCTCAGAGGCGCACCCATTGTCACATTCGTTTCCGACTCCTGAAAAAATCGCCGCCTTGACTGAGGCCGAACTGCGCGCGTGCAAAATGGGTTTCCGCGCGCCAAACCTGCTCAACGCCGCGCGGCAGATCGCCAAAGGAAAATTGGATTTGGAACGGCTGCGCCAGTTGTCCTGCGCCGAGGCGCGCGAGGAACTGATGACGCTGCGCGGCGTCGGCGGCAAGATTGCCGACTGCGTGCTGCTGTTCGCGTACGGTTTTGACGGCGCGTTTCCGGTGGATGTCTGGGTGGAACGCGCATTGCAGCGGCTATATTTCCCGCGCCGCCGCGCGAGCGAGAAGCGGCTGCGCCGGTTTGCCGCCACCCATTTCGGCCCGCGCGCCGGCTACGCGCAACAGTATCTTTTCCATTACATGCGGACTAAAATGAAATAGCTTTTCCTTGCTGGGAATTTGCGGATTGGTTTTCATTTAGGCATGGTGACAGAAGCAACTGCAAAAATGTTAGATTGCACCCGCCAACAGTGCCAGACGATGCTGAATCGTATGAATCAGCAACAACTGAACATTGCGGCGCTGAAGAAGGAAAACCTACGACTTCAAAAGAAAGTTGCGCGTCTTGAGGCGGTAAAAATTTCTCTGGAGAACACGCTTGCGATTGCGAGAAATCCGACCATTGCCGGACTTCCTCAAGACGTGCTTGAACGGGCTCAGAAGCTAGCAAGAGAAGAGGCTCGCAAGAGTGCCATCTTACGGTAGCCATGACATCGAATGAAGAAAAGGACATAGAGGAGCGCATACGGGCGCTCAACGATCATGGACTCCTTCGTCTGGTCGCCGTTGAGGCATCCCGGTACCAGCAAAGACCGGAGTCTCTGGAGATTGGATTGAAGGTTGCCCATGATGAGCTGCGACGACGACACATTGATGTCTTGAATGCGGATCAGTATTTTAAGCGTTTTCCTCAAGAGCGGAGGTCGTGGAAGACGACAGTCCGTAATATGAGCTTTGATTTCTTGTTGGCAGCAGGAGCTGTTGGGAGCCTTGCACTTCCACTGGTTTTTTTGGTTGTAGCGGTTGATAAGAAATGGATCAGTGAAGAAACCTCTGAACGTCTTATTCGGAATGGAGTCATCGCGTTTGGTTTGGTCGTAGTGCTTCCGGCTATCGGGAGAGCCAGGACTATCGATCCGTCAAAAAAAGAACTTCTGGGAAAGGAAATTGTGGCTGGCTGTGTAGCTTTCGGGTTCGTTGCGTTGCTAGCTCTTGTTACATACTTGGTTAAGAATACCAAATGACTTTAATGGTGACTGGTGAAGATTTAAACAAACTTTTCTTCACCGCCTTGGCGTCCTTCGCGCAACAAAAAATGAAAATTGAAACCATCCTGTCGCCGGCGGAATTGCCCGCGCTGGCGCGGCGCGATCTGCGGCAGACGGCGTGCGTGGTGTTCGACATCCTGCGCGCGACCAGCACGTTCGTCACCGCGCTGGCCAACGGAGCGAAGGAAATCATCCCCGCCAGCGAAATTGCCGAGGCGCTGGACTTTAAGGAGAAGTCAGAAGTCAGAAGTCAGAAGTCAGAAGGTATTTTGTTGGCCGGCGAACGCGATGGCATGAAAATCCGCGCCGCGCAAACCGGCGGAATTGATTTCGATCTCGGCAATTCGCCGCGCGAGTTCACGCGGGAAACCGTCGCCGGCACAAGCATCGTGGCAACGACAACCAACGGCACCCGCGCCTTGCGCGCCTGCGCCGCCGCGAAGCTGGTGCTGGCCGGCTCGTTTCTGAATCTGCGGGCCACGGCGGAATTTATCCGACGCGCGAATCCCGCAGCGTTGCTCCTGGTTTGCGCCGGCACGGGCGAGGAAGCTGCACTGGAGGATGTGCTGGGCGCAGGCGCAATCTGTGTGCTGCTCGGGACCAACCCCGACGAGGACGAACTTTCCGATTCGGCACTGGTGGCGGAGCAACTGTTTCAACGCGCCGAAAAAGATTTGCTGGGCGCCGCGTCTCGGTCGCGCAACGCCCGACGCCTGCTGGCCATGCCTGAGTTGAAGGATGACGTGGCGTTTTGCCTCCAACGCGACATTTTTAATTTTGCGGCGGTGATGCGCGACGGAAGAATTGCCAGGCGCGAAACGAGCAGTGGCGGCGACGCCTCGTCGCCGGAACCGCGCGACGCGGGCGTCGCCATCGCGCGGTTCAATGCGGCCATCCGGCGGTTTGACGAGGAAAACTCCCGCGACCCGAATTTCGTAACGCTCAATGGCGTCGCCCGCCCCCGGGAACTGGTGTACTCCGAATGGTTGACCTCGTGGGTTTTGAAACTGGCTCCCGCAGCCTCCGAGGCGCTGCGCCTGGCCGCCCGCTGCCAGCACCTCTGCCGCTGGATGAGCCCGCGCGATTCGTATCCGATGACCCGGCCCGGCTATTTGCAATGGCGCGCGGATTTGAAAAAATTTCACGCGCAGAAAGCCGGTGAGATTTTGCGCGAAGCGGGCTATCCGCCGGAGCTGATTGAACAAGTCCAAAATCTGAACCTGAAGAAAAACTTTCCGCAGGATCCGGAGTGTCGCGTTCTCGAAGACGCGCTGTGCCTGGTTTTTCTCGAACACCAACTGGCGGAGCTGGCCAGTAAAACCGACGACGAAAAGGTCATCGTGGCGCTGCAAAAATCGTGGGGCAAAATGACCGAGTCCGGCCGGTTGCAGGCGATGAAACTCGACTATGCGCCACGGGAAAAGGCTTTGCTGGCGCGGGCGTTGGCCGGCTGAAACTTCGCTCTTTTTCGCCGACGCTTTTTGGCTTAACTTCCCTACGCATGACGACTTTGACGGAGCAGATGACGCGGCTGGCCAAGCAGGCCAAGGCGGCCTCACGGGAACTCGCCAAACTGACCACGGCGGAGAAGAACACCTGTCTGCTCGCGATGGCCACGGGGCTCGAACAAAATGCCGCCGCCCTCAAGGACGCCAACGCGCTCGACATGGAATACGGCGCGCAGCACGGGCTTTCTTCCGCATTGCTCGACCGGCTCAAACTCGACGACCAGCGCATCGCCGGCATGGCCAAAGGCCTGCGCGAAGTCGCGGCCCTGCCCGATCCCGTCGGGAGAATTCTTGACGAGCGCACCCGGCCCAACGGACTGAAGCTCCGGAAAATATCCACCCCCATTGGCGTCGTAGTCATCATTTACGAATCGCGTCCCAACGTGACGGCGGACGCCGCGAGTCTTTGCTTCAAGTCCGGGAACGCCACGATTCTGCGGGGCGGCAAGGAAGCGATGCATTCCAACCAGATCATCGCCGGGACCATGATCGAGGCGGGCAAGATTGCGCATCGCGGTTTTCCCGAACACGCCATTCAGGTCGTGCCCACGCCCGACCGCGAGGCGATTCCCATTTTGCTGGCGCTCACGCAATACGTTGACCTCTGCATGCCCCGCGGCGGCGAGGGGCTGATCCGCGCCGTGGCCGATTGTTCGAAAGTGCCCGTCATCAAGCATTACAAAGGCGTATGTCACGTCTTCGTGGATGCCGAAGCTGATTTGAAAATGGCCGAAGCCATCGTGATGAACGCGAAGGTCCAGCGTCCCGGCGTCTGCAACGCGATGGAAACCTTGCTGGTGGATAAAACGATTGCGGAAAAATTTCTGCCGGCCATCGGCGAAAAACTTTTTGCCAGGCACGTCGAACTGCGTGCCGACGAGGCGACGCGTGAGGTTTTGCGCTCGAAACTCAAAGCTGAAAACGTGAAACTGCGCGCCGTCACCGAGCAGGATTATTTCACGGAATACATGGACTACATCCTGAACGTCCGCGTTGTGGAAGGGGTGCAGGCGGCGATTGACCACATCAACTTTTACGGTTCCGCACACTCGGACAGCATCGTCACGAACAACGAGGCGCACGCGAAGCAATTCCTGGCCGAGGTGGATTCGGCGGCGGTGTATTGGAACGCGAGCACGCGCTTCACCGACGGCGGCGAATTCGGCATGGGCGCGGAGATCGGAATCAGCACGGACAAGATTGGCGCGCGCGGCCCCATGGGGCTGGAGGAATTGACCAGCTACAAATGGCTCGGCCTTGGCAGCGGGCAGATCAGAGCGTAATCACGAGTTCAAATGCCTTTTACCAAAGAACAGCTAACACCTTTTTGCCTACGCTTGTTTGAAGTGGTTGTTCAAGAGTTGCCCTCAGAAATTGCCGAGCGGTTAATTTGTAGTCGAGCGGTTCGTATTCACGGCAGTTATCGAACGGTTTTCCTGTTCAACATTTGGGACAAATACCAAAGCGATGTGTTTCCAAAAAATCATTTTTGCTATTGTCTTGGCTATGATCCCAGCCAGTTAATAAGTGGTGGCACCGATTGGTATTTTCATCTGTGGTTAAATACCGTCCGCATTTATCGTGATCGTTTGGTCTTAAAGCATAAGTTGGAGCAACAGTTGAGGCAATTTTGTCCGAAAGGTTTTCGATTTGGAGTGATGGATCGAGCGGTGGAAGCCAAGATTAATTTTGATTGGAATAAGGACTTAGACGGTCTGGTTCGGTTATTAAAACCCAAGTATGTCAGCCTCATTAAAGCCTTACATCCTGTGCTAATACCTATCATTGATAAGTACTCGGTCTATGGTTCTCGGCCAGAAATTAAGGCTGAGATTGCCCGACGTGGACGTGTGTCATATACGCATGTGAGGATAACCCGCCCAGAATTATTGGAAGAATACTCCCGTTCGATTCCTCCAGCGTGGAGACCAGAGGTATTAGAGAAACATGGATTTTGTTGTGTCCATTGTGGAAAAAATCTTCGGCGCGAGCGGTGGCACATGGATCACATAATTCCGTTTACAAAAGGTGGAAAAAGACAAAAACAAAATTTTCAGCCTCTTTGTGCATCCTGCAATTTGAAAAAGGGCAATCGCTTCATCGGTTAATATGTCGCCTCAACAAGCAGCAATTTTCATCCGAGATTCGCTTCCCCCGGGCGGGCTGTTCGCCGGGCAGGATTGGCGCATCTCGCCGGTGCCGTTTCCGCTGGGCGAAAGACTGGCGGGAGAAGTCGAATCGCTGGGCCGGGTGTTGCTGCAATTTTATCGCGCAGTGAACCTGCTCTACCGGAGGAGTGTCGAGGGCAAGCAGCCGGCGTGGATCGCGGATTTGCTGGATCGCGGCAAACCGCGCGATCTCCTCGAACTCCAGCGTTCGCCGGCATTCAAAAACGAAATCCCGCGCGTCATCCGGCCCGATCTGTTGCTCACCGAAAAAGGGCTGCACGTCACCGAACTCGATTCCGTCCCCGGCGGCATTGGGCTGACGGCGTGGCTGGGCAAGACGTATTCAGAAATCAAAGTTCCGCAGTCAGACGTCAGAATCATCGGTGGCGCGGACGGGATGCTGCGCGGGTTCGAATCCATCTTCGGTGACGCGAAACAAGTCCACCTGGTGATTTCGGAGGAGTCGGCGACCTACCGGCCGGAAATGGAATGGCTCGCCGGGCAACTCGGCCCCGCAAGGTTCAAGATTCAAGATTCAAAATTTGAAGACTTTGCCGAGGGCGATGCGGTTTACCGGTTTTTCGAATTGTTCGATCTGCCGCACGTGGCCAACGCGAAAAAGATTTTTGAACTCGCGGCGGAAAAGAAAATCCGGCTCACCCCTCCGCCCAAACCGGTCTTTGAAGAAAAACTTTTGTTCGGGCTGCTCTGGAACCGCAACCTGCAGCATTTCTGGCGGCAGGAGCTGGGTGAGGCGTTTTTCAGCCGGCTGCGCGGCCATTCGCCTTATACCTGGGTTGTGGACCCGGCACCAATGCCGCCGCACGCGGCGATTCCCGAACTGAACCTCACGGACTGGCAGCAACTCAAATCGCTTTCCCAAAAAGAGCGCGAACTGATTCTCAAGATTTCGGGCTTTTCCGAGCACGCCTGGGGCGCGCGTGGCGTTTATCTCGGCAGCGACCTTTCGCACGCCGACTGGAGCACGGCGGTGGACCGGGCGATCACGAGTTTCGACCGCTCGCCGTTCGTCCTGCAACGCTACGAAAAACCGCGGCTCGTCGAGGCGCAATGGTTTGATTTTGGGAAGAACGAGGGCGTGCCCATGCACGGACGCGCACGGTTGTGCCCGTATTATTTTGTTGCCGGCGACGGCGACGCCGCGCGGGCGCAACTTGGCGGCGTGCTCGCCACGATTTGTCCGGCGGACAAGAAAATCATCCACGGCATGACCGAGGCGATCCTCGCCCCATGCTCGGTGTGAGGTTGTGCGGTGGGATCGTGCTTCTGGCCGTTGCCGCTGCCTGAAGCCGTTCGCCAACGCTTTTCCGGTTTCAAAAATGCAACAATTCCATTCCGGCGGGAACCAATTGGTTGCTGCGCCGTCCTAACTGCGGTACCGCAGCGGCGCCGCCAGAAATTAGCATTAGAAGCATTCGTTACGTTCGCATTTCCGTCACGTCGCCCAGACCTTTCAGCCATTGGCGGGCCTGGCGGAAGCGGACACGCATTCCTCCGCCTGGCCGCGCCCAACCGCCACGTCCGGAACCGGTGGCTCCGAAAAGGGCCGCTGCCCAGCGGTTGACCGTTTCGATTTGGCAAAGTGCAAGTTGGATTCCGCATCTCGTGGTCTCAAGTCACCAGCCAAACCGAAGCTGACAAATTTGCGGGGTTGGTTAGGTTAGGCAAAATCGAATGAATGCGACCTCGCCGCCCACCACTGTGCTTCTGGCCACCCGCAATGCTCACAAGGTCGAAGAAATCCATGCCTTGCTGGGTGATAAGTTTTGTTGCGTGACCTTAAACGATTTTCCGGGCGCGCCCGCTGTGGTCGAGGACGCCGTCACCTTCGCCGGCAACGCCACCAAGAAAGCCGTGGCGCTGGCCCAGTGGCTGGCCGCCCCGGGTGCCGCGTCCCGCGTGCCGCGTCCCGCGTTCACGCTGGCGGATGATTCCGGCCTGGAGGTGGACGCCTTGAACGGCGCGCCAGGCGTGCATTCCGCGCGGTTCGCCGCGCTGGACAAAAACGAAAATTCCCCGGACGCCGCGAATAACGCCAAACTGCTGCGCTTGCTCCAAGGCGTGCCCCCGGAAAAGCGCACCGGGCGCTTCCGGTGCGTCATTGCATTGGTGGGGGTCGCGCTCGATCCCCGTGGCCCGATGCCGGACCCGGTCCTTTTTGACGGAGTGTGCGCTGGGCGGATTGCCTTCGCGCCGCGTGGCCGTGGCGGTTTTGGCTACGATCCATTGTTTTTGCCCGACGGTTTCGAGCAATCCTTCGCCGAATTGGGCGAAGAGGTGAAGAACCGATTGAGCCATCGCGCTAAGGCGCTGGCGAAACTGTGCGCGGCGTTTGCGCTCAACGCAACAGCCGGAAATACTTCTGGGACGCAGCCGCCGCAGGATTAGTCACGGACTTCGCCGAGCCATCGCCGGGGATGACTTGGAGCGTGAGCCAGTTGGTCGTGGCGAGGTTGGTGTTGACTTGCACGGTGTAGTTCACGCCCGCGACGCTTTGGAAAAAGAAAGTGAAGTTCGTTCCCGCCAGCGTCGGTTGGATAATGGTGGGAGCGATGTTGGTGGTGACATCAAGGAACACGCCGTTGGTGCGGTAGTCCACCACCATTCCCACCGGCAAACCGTTGGTCGCGCTGAACGTGCCGCTGTGACTGGCGTAGGAAAGAATTTGGTAGGCGTCGCCGGCGGCCGGCGCAAAGCCGGGCAGAGGCGTGACGTTGAGCGCCCCGTTCAAAGTGGCGCTGCCGGTGACATTGATTTGGTCAAACTGTCCCGAATTGCGACCCGCCAGTTCGACATTGAACGCGGCGCCGCCAGCTTGTGTGAAATTGCCGTTGATCTGGATCGTTCCCACGGAAAAGCCCGGACTGACGACGCCACTGTTCGAGACATTGCCGGTAATCTGGCCGGAGCCAATGAGACTGCCGCCTTGAAAGTTGAGGGTGTTTCCAGAGGCGACGGCCAGCGAGCCGCCGTTCAGACTCGTGATGCCGGCGGTTTGCGTGAACGGCGGGAATGATCCGGCGAATGACAGCGTGCCGCTGCGGACCTCCACCGTGCCGCTGTTGAGAAACGGCACCCCCACGCTCGATGTGCCGCTGCCGCCGGTTTTGCAGAACAAACCGAAGTTGGTAAAACTGTTGCCTGCGCCGATGCCGGCGTCGCTTTGGAATTCAAAGAAACCACCGCTCATATTCTGGAACATGCCGCAGTAAAAAATGCCCGTGCCGGTCTGCTCCACCTGGCCAAAATTGGCGAGCATCCCGTTGAGCAGCTTGTTAGCGGTGCCGGCAAGGGTGAGGCTGCCGAGGTTGGTCAGGGCGCCGGCGGAGACGTAAATTTGGCCGCCGTTCCACTGGAACAGGTTGCTGGGGAAGTTGAAGGTGCAGGAATTCGGCGAAAATATTTCGATCGCGCCGCTGTTTAATTGAACCTGGCCCGCCCCGGAACCGGTATAAGTTCCGTAGTAACCGGTCCCGACAAACCCGCCGGTCAAGTCGAGCACGGCACCCGCCGCAACGTTAAAAGTGCCATTCGTGCTGCCACCGCCTTGCGCCAAGGTGATCTGTCCGGATTGCACGTCAATCGTGCCACCCAAGTTGCTGAAAGCCACCGCCACGACCGAGGTGCCGCTCCCGCTGGTTTTGCGCAGCACGCCGCTGTTGACCAAAATACCGTTGCCGATGCTATCGGAGATGCCGGCATCGCTTTGAAACTCAAAGAGGCCGCCGCTCAGGTTCAGAAAAGAACGGAACAAGTGAAAAATGCCCGTGCTCCGCTCCTCCACCTGACCCCAATTGACAAGCGTCTGACTGAGGGATTTGTAGTTGGTGCTGGCGAGACTGATGCTGCCGACGTTGGTCAGCGTGTTGCCGCCGCCGAGGTTGCCGCTGTTCCACTGGAAGAAATTCGTTGGAAAATTGAAGCTGCACGGCGAATACGCGCTCAAGGTGCCGATGTTGTCCAGATTCAATTGCACCTGACCGGCCCCGGCACCGGTGAACGCTCCGGAGAAGGTGTAGCTGCCGCCATTCCCCGCCGGATGTGTCAGGTTAAAAACGGCGCCATTCGAGGCGTTGAAGGTGCCGTTCGTGCAGATCGCGGTGTTGATGGCCAGAGTAATTTCCCCAACCTGAACGTCAATCGTGCCGCCCAAGTTATAGAAGGACGACAGATCCAAACGCGACTCATCGCTCCCGCCGGACTTGCGCAACACCCCTTCATTTTCGAAGAACGGCGGCGGGGAGCAGACAAGGGTGGCATAGTTGGTGATCCCGACGTCGTTCTTGAAATCGTACAGGGCGCTGGCGGTATTGCGCAGCCAACTGCAATTCAGCAGTTCGAGGCTGGCCACACCCTGGTGCGTGATGGTGCCGAAATTGGTGATCACGCCGGTCTGGATCGGGTTCGTGCTGCCGCCGGCGGCATTGAGGATCAGCGAACCATTCACAATCACGTAACTGCTGTAATAGGCGCCCGCGCTCCAGGTGCTGCCCGCGCCGTTGAGGTAGAGGAGCGGACCCGAGCACCCAAGAAAACCGGCGTTCGTACCGGCGTTCGAAATGTTGAGCAGGCCGACATTCACCACCGTGCCGGCATTGGTGTTGAGGTTGACCGTGTTGCCGATGTTCACTACATCACTCGGCCCGGGAATGCCGTTGTTCCAGGTGAGCGGCGGGTTGGCGGGCTGAAACCAGGCGCCGTTGTTGGTGCTGCTGGTGGTTTTGGCGCCGACCGTCCAGGGGAGCAGAATGGGGATGAGCGCGCACATCATGCCCCAATCCACCGACCGCCTGAAATCCAGACGACGGAGAAACTGGGTATTCATAATAATAACTGGTACGATCAGATTGCGGAATGTCAATCGCCAGTTGCCCCCCGTCCCTCGAGCCGAAGCTGCTGGGCGCGTCGCTGGCCGGCGATCGGTCAATTTCAAATCATTTGACGCCCCCGGCTGCGTTTGCTAGCGTTTGACCGTGAAATTGAATCTGAACCTACTGCTAGCGAGCGCGCTGCGGACCGGCGCGGCGGCTGGGTTCTAATCATTCACTGGAATTTGATGAACCCACTGCCGATGCGGCGGTGGGTTTTTTGTTTACCTGACCGTTGCGCGGCGTTAACTAGAAAGCGAAATCGTCATGCTCAAAGATCCGTCAAAAAAATACCGTCCGTTTCCGCCGGTCAAGTTGCCAAACCGGCAGTGGCCCAACCGCGTCCTCAAACATGCGCCGCGCTGGTGCAGCGTGGACTTGCGCGACGGCAACCAGGCGCTCGCCGTGCCGATGAACGTCTCGCAAAAACTGGAGCTTTTCCAGACGCTCGTCAAAGTCGGCTTCAAGGAAATCGAAGTCGGCTTTCCGTCCGCTTCGAACACCGAGTTCACGTTCAACCGCCGGCTCATCGAGGAAAAGCGCGCGCCGGATGACGTTTGGTTGCAGGTACTCGTGCAGGCGCGCGAGGACTTGATCGAACGCACGTTCGAGTCGCTCGTCGGCGCGAAGAAGGCGATCATCCACATGTACAACTCGACTTCGCCCGCGCAACGGCGTGTCGTCTTCGGCAAATCAAAGGAGGAAATCAAAGCCATCGCGGTCAACGGCGCGAAGTTGATCAAGGATCGCTTGCCCCGGCTCAAAGGCACGCAGGTCATGCTCCAGTATTCGCCGGAGAGTTTTTCGGCGACGGAAGTGGAATTCGCCAAGGAAATTTCCGAGGCCGTCATGGACGTCTGGCAGCCGACGCCGAAGCGGAAAATGATTTTGAACTTGCCGGACACCGTTGAAGTCGCGATGCCGAATGTCTATGCCGACCAGATCGAATGGATTTGCCGCAACATCAAAAACCGCGACTCGCTCATCATCAGTTTGCACACGCACAACGATCGTTGCACCGGCGTCGCGGCGACGGAACTCGGCTTGCTCGCGGGCGCGGACCGGGTCGAAGGCACGTTGTTCGGAAATGGCGAGCGCACCGGGAACTTGGACATCGTTACCGTCGCCCTCAATTGCTACATGCACGGCATTGAGCCCAAGCTCGATTTTTCCAAATTGAATTCGATCATCGAAGTTTATGAACGCTGCACCGGCATGACCGTGCCGCCGCGCCAGCCGTACGCCGGCGAGCTCGTTTTCACCGCTTTCAGCGGTTCGCATCAGGACGCGATCAAAAAAGGTCTCGCCGAGCGGAAGCAGGCGAAACCGAAGCACTGGGACGTGCCCTATCTCACCATTGACCCGGCGGACATCGGGCGGGAGTACCGCGAAGTGATCCGCGTGAACTCGCAGAGCGGCAAGGGCGGCGTGGCGTATCTGCTCGAAACGGAATTCGGCATCCAGTTGCCGAAGGACTTGCAGCGCGAATTCGGGCCGATTGCGAACGACGCGGTGGACAAGCTCGGCCGCGAGGTCAGCGGCGCGGAACTCAAGAAAATGTTCTGGCAGGAATACGTCGAGCGCGCCGAGCCCTGGCGGCTCCAGGGTTTTGAAACGGAGAGCAAGAACGGCATCGTCAAATGCCGCGCGAAATTGTTGCGGCAGGGCAGGGCGGTGCGACTTGCCGGCGAAGGCAACGGCCCGCTGGCCGCGCTCGTTCACGGCTTCAACCAGGCGGGCGTGCCGCGCTTTGAAATCGCCAATTACAGCGAGCACGCGCTGAGTTCCGGCGAAGGTGCCGCCGCCATCGCTTACATCCAAGTCAAAACGGCGGAGGAAAAAACGAAATGGGGCGCGGGCGTGGACACGAACATCGAGCTGGCCTCGGTCAAGGCGGTATTGAGTGCGCTGAACCGTTCTTTGTGAACACTCCAGAAGCGTTACATGGAACGACGCGTGCCGCCAGCCCGTCGGCAAAGTCCCCTTGGCGGCTCCGCGTCTCGGCGACTTGGCGTTAAAATGTTTTTGACCGAATGGCGCAACAGCCGGCGCCGTGGGGAAGGCATTTACTCGGCCATAGCCACTTCCAACTCGGCTTTGATTGCGTCACGCTCGTTCAGAGCAAAGACGCCCAGACTTTCGCCATACTCCTTTTCAAGTTGCTTTACTACGTTTTAACCGTTCGCGAGGTGTTTAAGTGGGGATTACCCATCCATGCCCCCAACAAAGTGTTGCACACATAAATCCTTGGCATATTTGTTCTGACCGAATACATCTGAAATGTTCCAAACATACCTATGCTCTCCTATCGGCTTAAAGCAAATACCCCCCGATACTGGGAAAAGATTGGTCTGTGGATTGTAGGCAATGCCTCTATGATCGTTAAACCATCCGGGATTGGAAAGCACATAGAGAATCCCGCCATGCGTCAATGCTTGAATTTTTTGTTGCGGAATCCGCTCCAAGGCAGGTCATGAAAACAATGAGGCGGTATGTTTTCCCAGCGATGTAAATCCCCCTCATTCGTGGACGAGTTCCTTCCATAGGTGGAGATGAACTGCGTGACGTCCTCCATCGCGTTCGTGTCTCGAACATAATCACCGGGTTTGCTGTCCTACCGACTGCAACCAACCATCAGTTTAGCCACAGCTAAAAATTGCGAAGCAGCGTGGAATCAGGTGGTTTGGTTGGCTTGAAGAACAAATCATTTGGTGGCGGACAGGTGATTCAGCCGTTCCAGCGACTCGAGACGCTGTTCCAGTTCCTGATTTTTCGCCTTCAAGTCCGCGTTCTGCGCACGCAGTTCTTTAATTGCCTCGACGACGAGCGCATCGTAGGCGAACGGCAGCGCTAGGCTGCGCGCCTTGTCACCGGCGGTCAGCGCCTTGTCGTGTTCGCCCGCGGGGACCCGCGCGATCCAATCCGGAAAAACCTGCTCGACTTCCTGGGCGATAAAGCCCGTCTGCACATTGGTCTGGTTCGCGTGGTCTTGAGGGTTGATCCACTCGAAGGTGACGCCGCGCAACTGCGCGAGCGTGTCCAGCGCGGCGGCCAGCGGACGGACGTTTTTCTTGAGCCGCGCGTCGGACAGGCTGCCCCATGAGCCTCCGCCAGTTTTGTAGGCGTTGTAAGGGGATACGACATTAAGGTCGCAATGCATGTCAGCCGTATAGCCACTACCGGAGTTCACAACCAAGCCGGTTAAATGCGTGAGATCCCCCACATTGAGCTGACTGCCAAAGAACGCCAGTCCATTTACGTTTAGCAGGCTGTTTACGTTAACACTGCCATTTACATCGAGTGTATATTGTGGCGAGGTCGTGCGGATGCCGACGTTGCCGTTGGTGTTCGCCACCAGACTGAATTGTCCGGCATTGGCGTCATAGAGGTAATATTCGCCGGCCACTCCGTTGGCGACCGCCGAGCCGCCGACCCCCGTGTGCCAGCTGCTGCCGTCGGTCACATACTCCGTGGCTGAAAAGTCGCCACTGGAGGTGGCTTGCAATCGCAATCTCGAATCCGCCGCCACAACGTCCAAGTTGGCTTGTGGACTCGCCGTCCCGATGCCCACGCTGCCGCCGCTGGCGACGGTCTGGTTGCCGGTGAAATTGTTGCCGCCCGCCCGCAAGGCCACGTTTGCTGAAAGCCGCGCGTCAGGCACGGTGCCCGAGGACAGGTTCGCGGCGTTCAGGCTGGTCAAACCGCCGCCGTTGCCGCTGATGGTGCCAGAGGTTGAGTCAATGTGCAGCCGTGACACCAGAGCATTGTTTAGGCTTCCTGGAATCCGGGTCAGGAGGTCCAAGTCGTTGCCGTAATTTCCGTTGTCGGTGGCCAGAATCCTGGCGGCGGGAGGATTCGTGCCGGGATCGTAAGTGGAAAGGTCGTAAGCCACCGTGGAGCCGCCTCCCGACGGCCCGATCAACCGGATGGACGTTCCGTTGGTCCCGTTGACCTGCAACGCCGTTTTCGGAGCGGCCGTGCCAATACCGACACTGCCGCTGGTAACGGTCTGGTTCCCGGTGAAGGTGTTGCCGCCCGTCCGCAAGGCCACGTTTGCCGAAAGCCGCGCGTCTGAGACCGTGCCGCTGGCCAGGTTGTTCGCGTCCAGCGCAGTCACGTTCGCGCCGTTGCCGGAAAAAGTGTTCGCCGCGTTGTTCAAGTTGAGGATGTTGCCATAGGTGCCGGACAAGTCAGCGGACGGGACGGTTCCTGAAAGTTGCGCGGCGGGCAGCGTGCCGCTCAGGTTGCTGGCGGTGGTGGCAAACTCCGCGTACGGTGTGGGCGTCAACGACTGGCGGGGCGACAAAAGCGTGAAATTATTCGCGCCGTTGGTCCGGACTTGAAGGCGCAGCCAGTAGGGGTTGCCGTCGAACGCTGCGCCGAAATCCACCGTCGAGGTGAACAATCCATTGCTGACGGAGACGGAGCTGTTGGTGACCGGTCCGGCAACAATGCCGCCATTGGTCACGGCGTCAAAAAGCGTCAGCTTCAAATCATAAACGCCGTTGGCGGGATTGGCGCCGTCATTCAGCCGACCTTGGTAGGTGAAGGCGGTACCTTGGGCCAGCGCAGAAAGGTTGCAGGCCGCGTAAGCGATTAGGGGGAATGTGAGTTTGGTTTTCATAAATTTGTGGTTCAAGGAAGAGCTAACAAAGAGTCGGAGTGGGAGGAAAAGGCATGCGTCGCGTCGCTCCTTTTATGATGGCTCGGGCAAAAACAAACCCTCCGCTCCTCGTCGGAAACCAGATAAAGACCGAGATCTGACTTAACCTTCGCATTTTAGTTAGGAAAACGAATCAAACTCATCACAAAATCTGCGAATTGTCAAAACGATTATTCCAGCGGGGGAAGGATCACCTCGTTGCCGGCCGCTTCGATTTTGGCGATTTACGTATTCTTCAGCATCGTTTCGAATGCCGTGGCGTCCGCAATTTTCATATCAACCGATCCGGATATTTGGTTTGAAGATAGTGGACCCCCACAAAGTATAAGTGGACCGTAACCATTGCGGTTTGATAGCGTCTACCACGTTCGTATGAAAACTTGCATGAACATAGCAGCCATGATTTGGCCGACGATGTCGGTCGCGAAAGCGACGCGTCATAGCCGGTTAAGCCCGGGCTATGTGTTTAGCCTCGGTCTATCCAGGTCTTATCGTGGGCAACGCTCCGTAGGAAACTCGGATAATCAGGAGGTAAGCAGGTAAAAAATCGAACGAGGATTTCTAAACCCTGCTTACCTGGAGTAAGCAGGGTTTTTTATTGTCCTGTAACTGAAGGCGAACAGCACTAGCGAAAGGTGAACCGTCCGTGAATAGAAATAGAATGACGTCTCGATGATGTCTGACAGTGCCAAACGAGTTCCGGAGCCGGAAAGCCAAAGCTTTCCACGGGTGGGGTCTGCCCATCGGTCGCTGTTTAGCGGGCGCGGAAGATTTGAAACGCTTTTACATATTAAGGGCTTCGCAGGAGGTGTGCCCTAAACACCGAAACAGCCGCCGTGAAACCGCGGGTTGGGGTCGAATAGACCACCAAGAGGTGTTTGTTATTTATTGAAATGGCACGGGCCGGAGGCGCAATGACGCTTCCGGCCTTTTTAATTTCGCGGTTGTGATTTAACAGGTGCTTGCGCACGGCCACCGGGGCGCAGCTAATTCCACCCGCACCAATCTTCATACGCCGCGCGCCAGCTTGCGCAGCCGAGTCTCCAAAACTCAGCCTGCTCGGGGCAGCACCGAGACGGCGTGCCAATTTTCCTGGGGTCGTGGCAGACAAGCAATGCACTTGCCTTGCAAGCAAGCTGATGTGGGAGCGTTACCCGCCGACTCCACCATTTTCAGAAAGCCGCAGCTATCAAGCCTTGTCTCTTTTGGCGTTTTTCATTTGCTTGCCACCAACGGCCGGTGATCACATCGAGACATGTCAGCCAACCGCCATTTACCGCGCCGGTATCAATGCACACCGCAAAACCTAAATTCAAAATTTGGCCGGACCGCTGGGGCGAATGGCCGCAAATGATTCGCTTGCCGGATTTGTGAGGCTTGAGACGATCCACGTTTTCCCAATACAACAGCCAGTCTGGCTGGTCGTCCATATCGGATTCGGGGTCAAGACAAGCGTGAACAAAAATATGGTCTTTAGTTTCCAAGTATCGCTCAGTGCGTGCTAAGAATCGCCAGTGTGATTTCGGGATTTTTGCCGCCCAGTTCGGATCATAGGCCGCATCATAAGAAATCAGCGCTTCGAAGCCTCCGTAACTTTGCCAGAGATTCGCTTTGAGATCATCCTCGCGCGCGTCAAGAATCATCACCTCATGATTTCCGCGGAGGAAAATCGGCGCACATTTCGCCGTCCAGTTTACCATCAATTCGACCACTGCGCACGAAGCTGGGCCGCGATCAATATAGTCGCCAAGAAAAACAACTTTGTCATCTGCACGCAGTTCAACCTGTTCCAATAGGCATGTGAGTGCCACATGGCAACCATGTATGTCCCCGATCGCAAGCGTGCGCATATTTTTCTTGGTCAGAATAGAACCAGCTGGCGTGGCTTGCCAGATTTATTGCGGGGAACTCGACTAATGCACAGAGAGAAGCCTCATAAACTTCTTCAGGTGGGTGTGATTCCCACCCCCGCAACCAATATCTATATGGGAGATGATCCGGCTGCCTGACTGTAAATCGGGTGTCGCAAAATAAATCCGGAAGCGACGAACTGGAGCGTTACCAGCATTTCCCACCATTTCGGATCCGTAGCTCAATCAGAGGAGCAGCCCGTTGTCTGCGGGAAGGCTGAGGGTGCAAGTCCCTTCGGGTCCGCCAATTTCAATTCTTACCGTGAAGCTGATTCCCAGGGTTTCGGTTTTGCGTTTCTCCACTCCGACGTTTCAAAAGGTCGTCCGGAGTTTTTCAGCGCGTAGCGTAGTAGCAACGCACTTGGCTTGGGACCGAGCGATCGCAGGTGCAAGTCCTGCCGCGCTGACCAATTTCAGTTTGCTGCCGTGGTCGAATATATCAGGCATCCGTCTTCTAAACGGAACGATGCAGGTGGGAATCCTGCCGGCAGCGCCATTGCCAGGTGGTGTCAAAGTAGCACGACGGTTTGTTAAACCGCACGGTGTTGGTGCGAGTCCAACCCTGGCAGCCAATTTTGGAAGGCAGGCAGATATAAGCTGGCTGCACCTGTCTCGAAAACAGGATCGGCATCGCCGAGGTCGGAGCATTACCGACGCCTTCCGCCATTTAAACCATCAACCCGGAGGATACCACCATGAGCATCACCCCATTTTTGCCGCAGTGGCTGAGAAGTCGATCCGCCAAACCTCGATTGTCGAAACAACCAAAGCTTCGCATGAAGGAGCGACAGATTCTGCCGACGCTCCTGAAACCTCCAAAGCCACCGAGTCCGCTCCAGGATGACGAAAGTCCTCCGGGACATCGAATTCGGTGGCACGCGTAATTGCGTTGCGCCCCCGAACCATGACCCAAGAAATGGATCACCATGAAACCAATCCTTCATTACCAAAACCAATGGCTCTTTCGCAAAAGCTGCAAACCGAATCGTGTGCTGCGCATCCGACCGGCACAACGGCTGAACCTCGTGTTCCGACCGGTAATCCGGTTTGTGGTGAAACCGAAATTAATCACCGTCCCGTAGCTCAAAAGCAGAGCGCTCGGCTGATAACCGGAAGACGCAGGAGCGTTACCTGCCAGGACGACCAATCAACGGAAGGCGAACTTCGCCCCCCCGAGTAGCTGAGGCAGATTAGCGCGGCTCTGAAAAAGCCGAGACGTTGGTGCGATACCAACCTCGGGGACCAACCAACAACCAACCCGCTTTGGCGGGCCCAAAAGGAAACATGAACACACTGACTGAAACTCAGGTGCGCCTTTTCGCCTCGTCCAAAAGCTGGATCGAAGGTGAGGCGGTGCGCCAGCTCTACGCCACTGCGAAACTTGACGGCGTTCGCCAAGCAGTTGGCTTCCCGGATTTGCACCCGGGCAAAGGCTCGCCGGTCGGCGCAGCGTTTGTGACGGAGGAAAAAATCTATCCGCACCTCATCGGTGGCGACATCGGTTGCGGCATGGCGCTGTTCAAGACGGATCTCGTCCGTCGCGACGCCAAGCTTGATCGCTGGGCGGAAAAGTATTTCCACCTCGAACACCCGTGGGATGAAGAGGTAGGCGAGTTTCTCGCCGACCATGATCTCGAATCCACGGAGTTTGATAAGTCGCTCGGCACAATCGGTGGTGGAAATCACTTCGCCGAATTGCAGATGGTTGAGCAAGTTTTGGATGCAGGTGCGTTCAAGCAGCTCGGCCTCGGCAAGCAGCAACTCGTGGTGCTGGTTCACAGCGGCTCGCGGGGCTTGGGTGAAACCATCCTGCGCGCACATGTTGATCAGCACTTCGGCAACGGCATCGAAGCGGAGTCGTTCGCGGCGGAGGAATATCTCCGCGGTCACGATTACGCCGTGCGCTGGGCCAAGGCAAATCGCGAACTCATCGCTCGTCGCTTCGTGGCGACGATCGGTGCGGAAGCTGAAGCCCTTTGGGATGGCTGCCACAATAGCATCACACGTCGTGAAAGCGACGGTGACGTTGTGTGGTTGCACCGCAAAGGCGCGGTCGATGCGGAGAATGAATTCGTTATCATCCCCGGTTCGCACGGCACGATGAGCTACGTCGTGAAGCCGACGGGTGACGGCGAAAGCCACGCGTGGTCGCTGGCACACGGTGCCGGCCGCAAGTGGGCTCGCAGCGATGCACGCCAGCGGATGCGCGAGCGGTTTAGCGTGAGCGAACTCGCGCAGACGCCACTCGGTGGTCGCATCATCTGCGAAGAGCGCGACCTGCTCTACGAAGAGGCGCCCGCCGCATATAAAAACATTGAGGGCGTGATCGGCGACCTCGTTGCTGCCGGACTTGTGTCCGTCATCGCGACGTTGCGCCCGCTCCTCACTTACAAGACGCGCAAGCTTCGCCGCTAGCGCGTCCTTATCGCCACGGAGGAACTGAGCCCACGAAGTTAATGCCGGCCAGCGAGCCGGCGACTTTGTGTTCTCGTTCTCTGCGGCGCCAATTTATGTCCGTGAATGCAAAGCAGCTCACGCAACCAGCCCTTCAAGCTGGTCCTAGCCGGTGCGAGTCCGGCCACGGATGCCAATTTGTCCACGTAGCTCAGTTAGATCAGAGCGCCACCGTGCGAAGGTGGAGGCCGCAGGTGCAATTCCTGCCGTGGACACCAATTTGCCCCTGTGCCTCAGCAGCCACAGGAGCGGTTTCGTAAACCGCTATTCGTCGGTGCAAGTCCGACCAGGGGCTCCAGTTTCAATGGTGATCATGATGTA
>Ga0075030_100001708_pt1 | contig 19800 bp, 21 predicted proteins | sample LitLauG_LLR_2012_FD_71393 | JGI IMG/M metagenome (GOLD analysis project Ga0075030, IMG submission 71393) | Freshwater sediment microbial communities from Pennsylvania, USA - Little Laurel Run_MetaG_LLR_2012 | ecosystem: Environmental > Aquatic > Freshwater > Creek > Sediment | place: USA...
TTGGACAAAATCATCGCATTTTAAAATCTGGATTTCATCCTCCAGAATTTTACAAAGATCTGTGGGATGTCATATCAAGAGGACAAGTATGGCATGGGGAGATAAAAAATCTAAACAAGAGTGGAAAACACTATTGGGTCAAGACAACAATAGTTCCATTTCTGGACAAAAACGGAGTGATAGAACAGTATATTGCAATCAGAGCAGACATAACAGAACAAAAGGAAATGCGGGATAATCTTTTGAAGATGGAAAAGCTTTCTGCTATTGGTGAGTTGTCTGCAAGAATAGCACATGATATACGTAATCCTCTTTCTGTAATAAAAAATAGTTTTGAGATATTGCAATGTAAAAATAAAGAACTCACAAATTATGATAAAGAGGATTTTGAGAGAATTGACAGAGCAGTACGAAGGATAACTCATCAGATAGAGGACGTTTTGGATTATGTACGTCCAAAATCTCTTGTATTGGCAGAAAAAAAAATCAATGCCATTATACAAGATTCAATTGAGGAGTGTGTAATACCCAAAAGTGTTGTTGTAAACGTTTCTAGTGACGATGATATTACTCTGATATGCGATGCTGAAAAACTTGGAATAGTATTTACAAATCTAATAATTAATGCAGTTCAGGCTATGGGTAAAACAGGAACTATTGATATTAGTTGTAGGGGTGATGAAAAAAACATTACGATTAAGATACATGATACAGGAGCTGGTATCCCTGACGACTTTATTCCAAGAATATTTGATCCGCTTTTTACCGCAAAACAAGTTGGTACAGGTCTTGGGCTATCCAGTTGCAAATCCATTGTGGAAAAACATAGGGGAAAAATTGAGGTTGAATCTCAATTGGGGAAGGGAACTACCTTCATCATAACACTTCCAAAAAATGGCTAGCTATCAGTGACTGTGATTAATTGCATTAATCTATCATAATTGGTTACTTGCAGATGTTGTCAATACTCTTAACGCACCGTTGCTAATGTACAGTGGAACCTAAAGTATTACCAAGCCATACTAACTCATGATAATAATCTCATTACTTTTATTGAGGTTACTTGGGCATTTTCAATATTAGTAGCAAAATTAATCGTAATGGACAAGAAACGTGTTTTACTAATGTTTCATAAATTAAAAATTGCTCAAAAGTGAATCCACTTTACGGCTAAAACAAGTCAAAATACGCTCAATATTTCTTTACAATTTTAGAGACATTCAATCTGTTTTTATTCTAGGCATGCTAACTTTTTGCATGCACAGCGCCTTTGTTTTGATGAATGCAGAACTCGGGAAAGAGATTCAGATTGTAACCGAAATAAAAAAAATACCTCATGTAAAAGAAGTCTATCCAGTTTATGGAGTTTATGACGTATTGATGATTATTGAATCTGATTCAATGGAATCCTTGAGGGAGACTATAACTGATCAGATAAGAAAATTAGATGGAATAAAATCAACGCTTACTATGATTATAGTTAAAGATTGATAGACTGAAAAATAAATCACCCCTGATCCTTGAAACCCTTTATTGATCTTTTTCTTTTCAACTATTTGAAATTTAATTTTTAGTCACAAATAATAATGCTAGATCTAGCAGAAATATGCATTGTCAGATAATGTGTTTTTGTTACTTGGTTGGTTGGGAGAATTAATTTTTGCCAGCTGGTTGTTATCGGATGGAGCTGAACACCTCGCAGAAAGGTGGGGTGGGAGATTTGTAGGTAGAACATTACTTAGTGTTGCAACAACATTGCCAGAAATAGGAATAGTTGTTGCTGCCGCAAAAGATGGATCGTACGGCACAGCACTTGGTTCTGCCCTTGGAAGCAACCTATTCATGATGACTTTTGGATTGGCAATAATGTTAATTATAGCAACTACGCGTCTTTCAAAAGCGCCACAAAAATTCATTGATGTTAAAGAATTTGGGTTGGACAGGATCTTTCTAATAATTACCGCAGTTGCCGGTGCGGTCATGTTTATAGACGGATATACAATCATAGACGGAATAGTCTTTGCGGGATTATTTACAATCTATCTTGGATTTGCTTTTAGAGAAATGAAAAAAGAAAAGAGGATGGAACCGCTTAAAGTGAGCCTTCATGAAAATCATTTGCAAATAAAGTCAAAAAAACACTTTACAAGAGCAATGGTTCTCTTCATTGCAGGTACCATTGGTATATTTGTTGGAGCAGAACCATTTGTAAACTCACTTGAAGGTGTATCGGTTGACATGGGTGTCTCTGTAGTCATGCTTGCTGTTATAGTAAGTCCAATCGCAGGTGAAATGCCTGAAAAGATATCTATGATCTTACTGGCAAGAAAAAGTGCAAATGGGGCATCTATCGCAGTCGCAAATGTTCTTGGTTCAAAAATATTGAACAATACATTACTGCTCTCTGTTGCCATCTTTGCAGCGGTGAGTTACAAAGGTATCACTACAAAGATACCAAATACGTCTATACTGGAAAACCAAATGATACTTGTAACAATAATTACCATTATTGCTTTAATTCCAATGTTTAGGAATAAATTGAACCTTAAATCTGGAATAATGCTTCTTATTTTGTACGCAGTAGGAATAGGAATGCAATTTGTCTTACCGTCTCTCTAAATTGGAGTGACCTTTACTGAATCCACTTTAACGGAGGGTGTAATAGATGGCAAAGAACTCCACTGGAGAACATTTTTTGAATCGTTTCCAATTGCTGATATGTTGCCAAGTAATGTTTTCAGATTGTGGACTATTCTAACAGACTTGCCGGGATTGATTACTTTACCGTTTTCTATTATTCTAATTCCGCTCCGTGCAGTACAAGAAAAATCCCCTTGTTCTGGATTTACAGGATATGTGTACCATAATCTACCAATCAACAGTCCTTTCTTTGTTTCTTGGATGATTTCATTTTTACTATCACTACCATTTGGAACCTTCAAATTATGAGGTATGGGAATTGGAATTGATTGTGTGGATCTTCCCATTGGTGATCCGGGTCTGCCTGCGTTTCCACTTGAAATAGTTCCATTCTTAAATGCCTCAAAAGAATCTGAAAACAAACTAGTCAAGACTCCTGATTTTATTAGAAATTTAGGCGATGTTGGAATCCCCTCGTCATCAAATGGCTTGCTACCTATGCCATCTGGGCTACGTGGATCATCTATTAGGCTAAAACATTCATTTGAGATCTGTTTTTCCAATTTATCTGAAAAGCAACTTCGCTTCTCAGAATACGTCTTCAGGTTAAAGTTTGAAGAAAAAACAAATGCTAACAGCTCCCCAAATGCATAAGGTTCAAAAATTATGTCATACGAACTTTGTTCAACTCTCTTTGGATGGATTGAATTTAGACACATCTCTAAAGCATCATTGCCCACATCTTGTGCTAAAAAACTTTCAAGAATTCTTGAACAACTCATACCTATGCCGCTGACAGGCAAGTCCGATTCAGAGTCTGCATTTATTATTCCTGAGATGAATGTGGAATCATCTGAACAATCAGTGCCGTTTGTATTCATTATCTGAAAATGTTCTGAAACAATATTTAGAGAACCCGAAATTCTTGTTATTTTACGGTGACTGGCAGAATTGATCATTTCATTTGCAATATCTATTGCACTAGCGCCTGATATGTTGACAAGATGTGAATCGTATGTTTTTTCTATCTGCATTATATTTGATGGGAATGGAAGTGATTTCCAAAAATTCTTTGGCGCTACAAATGGTTTTATCTTTAAAATTCTCTCTAGAAAATTTTCTTCATTTTTTGAAAATGTTCTAGCAGACATTATCTTTTTTTCATGAATTATGCGAACAGCCACAGAATCTTCTTGATTGTGCTTTATCTCTGCGATTTCAGAATCTGCTATTCTTACTGTTGTAATATTTTTCTGTATTGAGATAACTTCACATTCATCCAAATGGAGGGCTTTTGATCTTTTGAGTATGTCATCACAATATGACAATAGCCTCACCTATTATTTTTGTACCTGTATCTATCCAGTTTTATCAATTCATGATATGATCCAAACCTAGATGTATTTTCAACTTCGTCTAGCGGGTCTTTACCATCTTCTGAGGAATAGGCCTTGATTATCTTGTAAGAGGTTGTCCGCTGAGCAGGAATTCTTCCTATTTGTCTTATTACTTGTCTGATATCCTTTGGTTTTAATAATTGGCCGTGTCGGGATCCTGCTGCTGTGGAAATGCTTTCATTGATAAGGGTGCCACCAAAGTCGTTTGCGCCCCAGCATAATGATAGCTGTGCCATCCCTACTCCTTCTTTTACCCATGATGTCTGAATGTTGTTAATGTGATTGTTTAACATGATTCTTGATACTGCATGCATCAACAAGACATCTTTGCCATCTGCTCCATTTCTGATGTTAAAATGTAAATTCTCCTTATACATGGGAGCTTCTGAATGAATGAAATTTAATGGGACAAACTCGGTAAATCCCTTGGTCTCTTTTTGTATTTCTCTTATCAGCGCTATATGCTTCACCCTATCCTCTGGTGATTCAAGATGACCAAACATGATAGTTGAGGTTGATGGTATTCCTATCTTATGTGCAGTCTTTATTACTTCTATCCACTTGCTGACACTAATTCTGCCGGGAGAAATTTTATCTCGCATTGATTGATCTAAAATTTCAGCTGCGGTTCCAGGTAGCGAATTTACTCCTGCATTTTTTAGTCTAATCAAATACTCTTTTATTGATATGTTTAGTCTCGTAGCTCCGTATAGAACTTCTTCTGGTGAAAATCCATGAATGTGAATATCGCCAACTTCTGATTTGATTGCCCTGCAAATATTCTCATATATATGGCCGTCCATGTCTGGAGGCAGTCCTGCTTGGACACAAACTTCTGTAGCACCTAATGCACTTGCTTCTTTAACACGTCGCACTATCTCATCCATTGGTAAAAAGTATCCTTCCTCTTCACGAAAGTCTCTGCTGAAGGCGCAAAAACCACATTGCTTTATGCAAACATTGGTAAAATTGATGTTTCGATTTATTACATATGTGACAATCTCTCCAACTCTTCTCTTTCTTAGCTCATCTGCAACCATTCCAATTAGGTGAAAATCAAATCCTTTTGCATAAAACAATCTTGTTGCTTCGTTGACTGAAATTTCTTTTTCGTCCAAGGCGCGATTCAAAGTCTCTGATATCAATGGATCAGATCTTCTTAAAAGAGCATCAAATGAAGATGTGTGTATTTGGGTCATTTGACATACTCCTCACTTACTAGATTTTTAGTGTCTGAAATTTCTTGCATTCTTGATCGTAAATTGGAGTTGACATGTGAGAAAAATTCTGGGTAAACTGGAAACCTTGCTCTTAGTTGAAATCCTGCATTGAAACAATTTCTCTTAACATCTTTAATTTGAGGCCATGGAAATTCTGGATTTACGTAATCGCTGGTTATTGGTGATATTCCTCCCCAATCATTAATTCCTACTGATAAAAATGATGAATATGACTTGGGAGATAGATTTGGAGGTATCTGGATATTCATTTTAGGGAGAATTATTCTGGTCATTGCAACCATTATCTTGAAATATTTTTCTTGTGGGGAAGGACTGTCTCTCATAGGTGTATCCTGTTTTGGCTGAAAATTTTGTAAAATTACTTCTTGGATGTGTTGATGTTTATCATGAATCTCCTTTATGGAATAAATTGAATCAATTGCTTCAAACTGATTTTCTCCAATTCCCAAAAGTAATCCCGTAGTCATTGGAATCTTCAACTCTCCGGCATTTTGGAGTACTCTCATCCTTGCTTTGGGATTTTTACTTGGGGCAAATTGATGAGCCATGTTTTTTTCTGAAAGCCTCTCACTTACACTCTCTAGCATTAGGCCAAGACTAACATTTGTTTTTTTTAATTCGCGCATCTCATCTTTTGTAAGATTTCCGGCGTTTGTGTGTGGAAAAAGTCCTCCCTTCAGCGCAATTTCTGAGGCATGAACTAGATATTCTGCAGTACTTGAAAATCCATTTTCTTTAAGCCATGTTTTTGCCTCTTGGTATTTTTGTTCAGGTCGTTCACCTGTAACAAATAAGGCTTCAGTACAATTGTATTTCTTTCCAATGCTGACAAGTTCTGCAATATTTTCCTTTGACAACATTGAAATTTTTGCCTGACTTGGTTCTGATTTATACGTGCAATAAGAACAAGTATCACGACAAAGATTTATCAAATTAAAAAAGACTTTTCTTGAATAGGTTACTATCAAGCTCTTGTGCTTACTTCTTAAAAATTGGGATGTCTTGTAAAGTTCTGAAGGATCCCTTTCGGCATCTTGATAAATCTGATAAGATTCACTTTTCGATGGCACCCTGCCATCGACCAATCTATTTAACAACTCAGAACTAAGAATGATCTCACTCAACTAGTGATGTAGCTTTGACAGTTGTATTTATCCTTAGATAGTGGGACATTTTACGAACTAAGAACGTCTATTCGGGCAAATACTGCCAAAGCTGGTTATTCTGAAATTTCTGGACTTCTTTTCCTAAATTCTTCATCAAAATCCGAAAATTTGCATACTTCTGGTAACTGAGGTGAATTCTAACTGTTTATTCACTTCTAATTTGACTTTGATGGTTTAATATCTTATTTTTATTTCTTCGACGGTTTCCAAGAATTTCTGCATTTCATAGTGGAATTGAATTCCTTTTTCTGTAATGACATAAGAACGACTTTTCTTATCTATTCTGAACTCCATCAGTCCAAAATCGATCAACTTTTGACACTTTTCCATTGCCGTATAATGTGACAGGTTTGCATTTCTTGCTATGGTTGTAATGATTGTTCCCTGTCTACCATAACCCATTGCAACCTTTAGTATGTTTGATATCATTCCAAGTTCTGTTCTATACGGTTGCTTTGACATGATATGACATGGAAATTTGATTAATAAAAAATTGCGACACCTTGTTCACTAACATTGTTACTGATGTGGCAATGCAACCGTCTGTTGAATTTACAAAGCACTACAATTTGGTTCAAATCGGATAATAATTGTTTATCTAAATTTATTTTTTAATATATTTCTACAAATTAAAAACCAAATTATAGCGTTTCAGAGATCTAGCCTAACGGTTTTCTTTGACTGTTCATTGTCAGTACTTTTATGAAGTGCTTGGTCTTTCCTGCAGGATCAGAGTCACTTCCATGGGTTTGTCATTACGAATTATCTTCAGGACCATGCTGTCCCCAGCTGATTTGTTATCTTGTAGATAATTTAGAAGATCTTCTAGTTTTTCTACCGGAGTATTATCTACTCCGATTATTATATCTCCTCCAAATTTGTATTTGATGCCATCTATCATTCTTGTCTGATTTGATGGATGCAAGCCAGCTTTAGAAGCTGGACTATCTGGTACTATGTTCTCAATAAGAAAACCGCTATGAGTATGAAGACCCAAATTATCTGACAAGTCTGGGTCTATTGATATTCCTGATACTCCTAACCAGGGATGTTTGTAATGTCCGTCTTGTATGAGTGATGGCACAATTCGCTTCATGGTGTTTGATGGGATTGCAAAGCCTACTCCTGAAAATTCCCCAGTCTGGGTTTGAATTGCTGTATTGATGCCGATTACTTCACCTTGGTCATTTAAAAGTGGGCCGCCTGAATTTCCAGGATTTATTGCAGTATCTGTCTGAATGACATTTGGAATGGAAAATGATCCTATGTTGGGAGGATTTAGTATTCTGCCTAGTTGACTTACTATTCCACTAGTCATAGATCCAGTTAAACCAAAGGGGCTTCCTATAGCTATAACTTCGTCTCCTATTCTAAGCTTTGAAGAATCACCTAGTGGTAATGTATGTAATGTTTGAGGATCTGCATCTACCTTGATTACTGCAAGGTCTGCAAATGGATCAGTACCACTGACTTTGGCTGAGTAGGACTCTCCATCATGAAATACTACTCTGATTTTCTGATAGTCTTCTACAACATGATTATTTGTAATGATATGTCCGTTGAGATCATATACAATGCCTGATCCAATGGCTCTGTCTGAAGAATTATCAGTTGATTTACGAACTATTATCTGAACCACTCCATCTTGAGATTTAGAAAAAAGGTCTGCCAAGCTCAAATGTGATGCAGGATTTGATTGAATGATGTTTCCTAGCGGCGTAAAAGTTTGATGTATAGGATCTGTTTTTTGTTGTTCGGATACAAATACAAATACCAAAATTAGCACAATTATTCCATACGTTCCACCTAAAATTGCTGTAGTCTTATCCAAGAATCTAGAGGTATCTGAGGTTAATGTATAATCCTTGCTCACAAATTAATGGAATGTTGAGCAGTTTCAGATAGGGAATATGTTCTACCTCGCCAAGACAAGGCATTACTTCTTCTGGCATGTAAAATCCCAGTCAGAAACCCTGCAATTATCACCGTGCTGCCAATTGGAGAAAATAATGCATGCCGAAATCCTAATAATACTCCCTTTTTGGCATCTATGATACTTCCTGTATAAAATAATCCTACTGCAAGTAATGAAATTCCACATAAGATAACAAATGATTCTGAAAGACTTGCAAAAAGCACAGAGTACACAAGAATTGGAAATGGCATGAACAATAGGAACAGGACTGCAAAGAATATTCCTACAGCTATTTTGCTTGACTGTATGTAAAGTGGAATCATTAATCTCTTGAGGGCATGCCATAAAGTGGTCCAGTCTCTTGCCCATACTGCTTCAACTAGGTGCTCACCCCGCACCATCTTCATCCTAAAACCTCGCTCTTTTACTTTTTTGCCTAATGCCCCATCTTCCACGATATCACTTTTTACTCCCTCATGAGTTCCTACTAGTTCATACGTTTTTCTTTTTATGATGAAAAAACTTCCAAAGAAATATCCTGTTTTTTTAGAAGGATCATTTACTCTTAAAGCAGAGAACCTTGTATGGAGAAAAGTCGATAATACAGGTAAGGTGACTTTTGTCCACCAATCAAGACATAGCATTTTTGGAATGACCGTAAGTGCATCTAGTTCTTCACTCATAAGATGATCCACTGCATATGAAATTATTTTTTTTGTATGAAATGTATCTGCATCAGTAAATAGCAACAGTTCTCCAGATGCCTTTCTAAAACCCTCAACACACGCCCAATTCTTTCCAGTCCATTTTTCTGGTTTGGGTTTTGCTAGAACATATATCACTTTTGAATTTTCTTTTGAAATTTTTTTTATTATGTTTCCAGTGTTATCATCTGAACTATCATCAATTGCTATTATTTCATAATTTTTGTAATCCTGTTCCAAAAGGGAATTTATGCATTTTTCTATAAACTCTTCTTCATTTCTGGCCGGCAAAATTATGGATACTTTGGGGCTGTGGTGTGGCCTTGGATTGAATTTATCTAAAAAAGGAGAATCTCGAAAAGTGATCCACATTGATTTTATCAAAAATATCCATGCTATTGAAACACCTAATAAAATAGCTGAGAGGACATAGTTGATTACATCTGCAAAAAAATACATTTGCCTATCTCTGGGATTCTTGCTTTATACTCTGAAGGGCTTGCTCAGTGCCGCTCTGAATGTGTTTTTTTATCATGCCTGTAAACATTCCCATCATGCCTGATAATTTCATATCCCATAAAACATCAAGTCTTGTCTTATTTTCTAGCGGAAAAAGTGCAATTGTCTTGGTTCCCTCGATGATTCCTTTTGTAAATTGAACCTGAATTTTCTCTTTTGGATGAAGTGAGACGGTTTGCATACATTTTGAGTCTTTGAATGCTATGGTGACCTCTCTTGTTATGGTATTTCCATCTTTTGAGATGTTTCTTACCTCTTTAGTTCCTTTCCAAAATTTTGGCTCTGAATCAAGATCAGATACTATACTCCATACCTTGTCTATTGGAGCATCAATCTCGATAGATGCTTGAATCTGAACCATGTAGAAAGTTCTTTTTTCTTCATATTTATGTTATAACATGGTGAGAACAAACTGCTTGGTAATCCATTTTTTCCGAAATCAATTTTAATCTCATGATTTGATACTTGTTGTGACTATGATAACCTATGATGATTTTGCAAAGCTGGATATGAGGGTAGCTAAGGTAATCAATGTTGAAAAAATCTTAGGAAAATCAAAAATTGTAAAAGGCATGATTGATCTTGGAGATGAAAAACGAGATGTCATAATTGGCGGAGCAGAATACTATCAACCAGATGAACTAGTTGGCAGAACGGTCATAGTTCTTGTAAATCTGGAGCCTAGAACAATCGGGGGAATTGAATCGGGTGCTATGCTTCTTGCAGCTGATGTAAACGACAAACCCTTCTGGCTAACAGTCTCTGAGGACTTGCCGCTTGGCACTAAAATAAAATAATTGACTTGATGATTTGATAAATTGAAATCAATGCACTAAACGCTCGGGCAAGCCATTGGGACGGCTACAAAGTCCTAACTATATCCCCAAATAAGAAGTGGGGGGGATATAGTCAGGGCTATAGATTTTGCACTAAGAAAAATCAATAAACTCTACTTATCTACCAACAAAGCAATGAAAATAGAAAATTGGGATTATTGGATTGATGAAATAGACACAATAGAAAACTTAACCAATATTGAAAAAGAAAGATCAAAGAAAGCATAAGGGAGATACAGCAATTTTTTAACAAAGATGTCCAATCGTTATTGGAATCACGGCATCAATTCATTAGGTATCTTGTAAACCGAGTTGCATGGACAAGAAAATGGTTTGTATATTTCATCAATGCAATAGAGAGTGCAAAGAGTCAAACCAATTCTGAGCCACTAATAGAGGGGATAAAGGATGAAGAGAAATTTTATTCAGCCTTGTTTGAATTAGACATAGCAAATAGATTTATCAAATCAGGTTTTAGTATAGAATTTTATCCCTTAATAAAAACGAAGAAAGTTCCTGATCTTAAGATTACGAACCCGTCAACGAATGAAATATTCTATGTTGAGGTTACAGAACAAATGCAAAGTATTCAAGCAAAAGAAGCAACAGAAACCTTTGATAGAATTTCACATGAATTACTTACACTGCTACACCCAAGTAAAAGACTGATTTGTTTGGGAAAAATATACAAACATCTCTCTGAGCCCCACTTGCAGGATGTCATCTCGAAAATATCTGAAACAATTGAAAAATGCGATAAAAGTGGATTTGAGGAATTTGTAGAAGATAGCGCAGTATTTGCTTTCGCAAAAGAAGAAAATAGAGAAAACCTAAAGATGTGGGGTGATGCGCACAATATTCATTCACACCTTGAGGGTCCATCGTATGACGTGGATGAGATATATCGTCTATCATCTAAGATTCAAAAAGAACAAGAACAATTACCTAAAGATCATATGAATATATTGGTAATTCGTGATACAACGTTACTTTTTGTATTTCAGCGAAATGTGGAAAAAATAATAAGTAGATTGGAGGAACATGTTTACAAACATGATCATTTAGCTTTTTGTGTAGTTTTAGCAACTTATAATGCAGCAGACCAAGAAAAAATAAAAATTCAGGGGGAGCATTTGTACTTGCATAAAACAGATGACATAGTAGATAGAGAGATTATTTTTCTTACTAATCGATACATAAAAGATAAGCAAATTACACCAAATTCAATATCTAAAATCAAGCATGCGTTTGTAGAAATAAAAGAATTTCTGCTCTAACAAAAGTAAGGATTTTGCACTTTTTGATATTAGTATGTAAAAGAACCAGCAGATTTTTGTTCGTAATTTGTGAATCAACACAACCGTAACCTTGGTTTGTGGCAAAACTTTAGAGAAACCCATGGCAGTATACTCTAAATGATAATTATTAGTGGTAGTTGGGATGAGAGAATGAATCCAAGGTGGCATCTAAGAGGATCTAAAGAAGAATTTGTCAATGCTTGTGTCAATTTAGGAAAAAGAATAGCTCGCTACAGACAGGCAGTCATGGTCACGTCGGATCAAGATAATACTGCTGATTATCATGTGGTAAACGGGATCGTTGAGGAAATAGGAAATAAACCGATAGAACAACCACTCATAATTGTCAACAGATCGCATCAGGATGCAACATCTTTCTTCAAACTGGCACAAAAATTTCCATCCTTGTTTAATTTTCATTCCAAAGGCCAAACTGGATGGTTTGTGTCTAGCTTGATGGCCATCAGAGAAAACAGAGTAGTAGTTTGCATAGGAGGAGGAAAAGGAACCGAACAATTAGGAATTGCCGCCATAATTGCAAAGAAAAAAGTGATTCCAATTGCATCATTTGGGGGAGCATCAGACAAGCTTTTGGTTACTCTGGAGTCATTAAGAATCAGCAACAATGAAAACTTGCAAATTCTTAGGAGTCCATGGACAGAGAATTTATTGGAAGACGTTCTGAAATTGATTGGGCTTAAAGATTATCCCACGTTAGGCATTATTCATGGTCGAGACCAAGATTGGAAAGAGCTCAAGAATTACATGCAGGGAATCTTGAAACTTCCAGAGCCAATTGTGATGTCCGAAGAATTTGGTCAGAGTTATACTTTGACAGAAAAATGGGAAAATATTGCGGTCAAATTGCATGGTGCTATCGTGGTTGCTACTCCTGATGATATTGGTACATTAATTGTAGATGACAAAGGTAGAAAGATCACAAAGAAGGAAAGGAAGTACACGGCCAGAGCTAGGCAAAATGTCTGGCTTGAGACAGGATGGCTTTGGGGGGCATTAGGTAGAAGACACATGATAATATTATGTAAAGGAACTTTAGACATCCCAAGCGATATATCTGGAATAGAAGTCTACCCTTATGACAAACAGCCGTCAGAGAAGTCTGAAGATATTTGCAAGTTCATACGTTCACTTAGTGGCATATAGACAAATTTTTCTTCCATCAACAGTGCCGAGTTTATTTAACCTATGATTTTATGACCACTGTAAATTTTGCACTTTTGAATACAACCTTTTATTACGCAATTTTTTATAATAGAGATGGCTGAAGAGATTAACAATTTCCACAGTGTTCTAGTCAGATTACATACAGTTGGAATACGATTACAGCACACAAATTTCGTTTTAGATGAATATGCCAACTTTTTTATGAAAGGCTTTTTTCTTGATCATGAACCTTCAATAGATGAACAGAAACAATTGAACAAAATGGTTTTTCAAAACCAAGTAGTATTAACTGCACTATTCGAAAGACTCGTCATAAACCTCTATAATCTAAAAGAGGCACATGGGGAATTCAAAGGATATATCCAATCTAAAGGATTAGAAGGATTAGAAAAATCTCTTGAAGATTGTTGGAATCCAATAGAAGACCAATGCGAATTGATTGCAAAGTGGAGAAATCAAATTCTTGCACATGGTAAAACATGGAACAAGGATATTATTTTTGCCATCACCGATATTACTACTGACACGTTTGAGGCTAGACAAATAATACATCTATGTGCGGCATATGCAGTGATATACACACAGGGAATTACAAAAAACATACCTGACTATCAAGAGGCGTTAAAGGCATTCATTGGTAAGCATCAGGATATTCCTAACTTCAATTACAAAGATTACTTGAAGTTAAAACCACAAATTGAAAAGATTTTGGAAGAATCTAAAAGTAGATTGCAGAGAGATGGATTTAACTCTGATATAGAGTTAGGTATGAAATAACCACCTATCATTTTTTGATATTTATTTTCTTTTTTCTAACTCTTTTATTTGATCTTCAAGTTTGCTAATTCTTTCCTCTGTTTTGATAGCGTCTTTTGCTGACCCAAGGATTGTCCAAATGAACAGGCTGGAAGAAATAACCATGGCTACAATTCCCCAATTCCTATAGGATTCGCCAATTTGTTCACCAAAGGACAGTATGGCACCACCCACAAATGGTATTAAGAAAGCAGAGAATGCTGAATTTACTATCTTTCCAAGTTTTTTCTTTTTTATTGTTTTATTTAATTCTGTCATGTTTTTATTTGATCGTTTATGTCTAGTTTAAAATTTGTGGTAAATGAATAACTTTAATTCAAAATGTAGTAAACGAAATAGTTTGGAAATAAAAATCACCAAAATAGGTTTAGTTGTAGTTATAATTGCGACCTTCATTTTTTTGTTTTCCAATTTGATTAGTTTTGCTATAGATAGTTCTCCAACTAGTTATTCATGTCTAATCGAAAAATCTGATAAGGAAACTCAACAAATGACATGTTTCGTAAAAGATCACCGTGATGTTAGAGCAGGCGTATTTCTTACAGGCATAATAACTGCAATAATCATAATATTTGGAAATATAATAGTAGAATACGGTCATAAGAACGAATTAGCATTAACTACTGATACAAGAGATTGGTCTAAATCATTTCGAGCAAGAGGTTATCAATAAAACACAATATGATTTCTTTAACTCGAAATGCAAAAAATAACAGAAAGTAACATAATCTTTTTAGATTACAGTCACTATACTACAATACTTTGTCATTATCCACAAATGCTCAGCGTATAATCAGAGAGATAGAGGAGTACATAGTACGTTGTGGCGGAGTATATGGTAATTGGTATGTTGGAATAGCATCAAGCCCAGCAAGCAGATTATTTCAAGATCATAATGTAAATGAACAAGGTGCTTGGATTCACATAGGTGCAAATTCATCAGATGAAGCAAGATCAATTGAAGATTACTTTCATAATGTTAGACATACTCAAGGTGCTGGCGGTGGAGGTGACAATACCACAACTTTCGTTTATGCTTATATGATTACACAAAGCACTAGAGAATAATCAGGTATGTTCTAACTGATAATGAGACAAGCAGAATAGATGTCGAAAAAGGACTTTATGATAAATACGCTCATACTTTTAATGATCCCAATAATCCCCCATCTGGTTCTTGAAACTGTTTTACAGTAAACATAACTAAAACCCATCCTTAAGAAATACATGCCGTCCGATGATAATGTTTACAGAATAGATTTACTACAAGAAATAGAATGGTTGGATAAAAAAACAAATAGAATGCGTGTTAAATTGACACCGAATCCAGAAAGATATGATTGGAAAATTATAGGTGGTAAAAATTATCTGTGTGATAAATTCGAGAATATTACAATTCCCGAAGAGGTATATCATAAAATACTTTTGGACATGAAAGGAAAAGGAATCTATTGGGTCAGATCAAGCATAGATAGTAATCTAAAATACATTGAAGAAAGAATCCCAAAAATAAAGAATTTTCTAGAAAGTTCATCATCGGATTATGAATTTAAAGATAAATCGGAAGAATTCCTTAATGCTTTACCTATTAAAGAAATGACTTTTGTCATACTCTGTATTGATCTAAAAGGTTCTACTCACATGAGTCAAGAATTATCCCCGCCTGATAATGCCAAAATAATTGAATTATTCCTCAAAGAAATGGCGTTAATTGTTGCTGCCTATCACGGATATGTGTTAAAATATGTTGGAGATGGTCTTATCGCTTATTTTCCAGAGCCAAATTATCTTGGCATGGAAGATGCAGCGGTTGATTGTGCTGCGAGTATGAAGTTTATCATCGAACGTGCAATTAATCCAATGCTAATAGAAAAGAGTCTTCCAGCATTACAATTCAGGATTGGGTTAGATTCAGGCAAGGCAATAATTAGCACAGTAGGAAGTATATCTACAAAACAACATAAAGATCTGATTGGATTAACGATTAATTTTGCTGCCAAAATTCAAGGTATGGCAAAAGAAAATGGGATTGTCATAGGTGAATCAGTTAAAAAACAAATTCACACTACACGGAAAGTATTATTTGAAAAATATGATCCAGCAAACTGGGATTACAAAGTAGCAAAGGAGAATTCAACTTATCATCTATATTCTCTTATGGACGGCATAGCACCATATTAGAAATTATCTTACTAGGTGTGAAGATTTTAAGTAAAGCCTGATCAACGTTCTCTTCTTTACCGTAAACGAAATATTATTCTTGATCTTCTTTTTCCAGTCAAAATACGCCCTTCTTGAAATCCCAAGATCCAATGCTTTTTCCAGCGTCACACCTTCAATCATTTTCCGTATCTTTTTTTGATGGTTCACATACTCGACTGTATCCTTTTTAGAGACGCCTACGACCTCGGATTCTTCAAGTTCGTTTGACTCTTTTCCTATGTACCGAATCGATCCTTGGTTGATTCTCAGGTGCCTTCGCCTTAAAACCCCGACATCCCCCTCCAATTTGGATTCTTTATGCTCGATATAGTCGTCCAAGACAGATCCCATGTCTTTCCAATAGTATTGGGACTCTAGCGAATCGCTATTTGGGTATGTTTTGCCAGTCTTGTAGTCTAGAAATTCCATGTATGGGATCTCGTCATACTTGTCTTTTCCCATCTCTGACAAAAATGGAATGATGGGCTCTTTGGTATTAGGGTCTGCCCTGCATGCAGTCCCGACTGTAGCAAAGTTGTATGGCTTTATTTTTTTAGAATACGGTCTTGTGCTGTTTACCCCGTCAAATCTTTTTAGAATATCATAACGTGTGATCGTAAGTTGAGATATTGCAGATTTGTTCTTGTATTTTGATAGAATTTCTTCCCGTTTTTCTGGATGATAGTGAATCATAATTATATCAGTCCATACTTGTTTGCCATCAATTCCTTTTAGGTGTCCCAGCCCGTGCAAAGAATATTTGTAGATTGTAATCTCTTTTGTTATATCATCATAGTCATACAAGACATATCGCTTGGCAGAAATTGCAATACACTTTACATTGTCAAGGATTTTTCCAGTCTCCTTGTCTTCTTCGATCTTGAACATCTCTACATCCTCATTGTACGGATTAAGTGGCTTGAAAAAATCCTGAACAAGTTTTACATGCTCTGTTGAAACAAATATGCTGTCAGTATCGCAGTATACCACATAGCCCCCGTTTCTTTCAACCAATGATTCTGCCGATGCCAAGATGAGCCTTGCGCCCGATGTCAGGAAAACAGAAATTATTGGATTAAAAAATTGCCCGACTGACTCGGTCTTGTCAAGTACAAGATCAAAATTCTCCAGTCCGTATACTGTGACTTTTTGGTTCTTTTCATATCTTGGATCCATCTGGATAAAGATTCCATATGATGTTGCATTTGCAATAATTTTTAAAATATTTTGGTTTAGTTCTGATTGTTTCTTGTCCGTGTTTTTATTTTTTGATTCTTTTTTGATGCACAGTCTTTCTTCTATTATTTTTTTGATAAAATCCTCGCCCTGTTTTACTGTAATTCCCTTGAGGACTTCGACATCATGCAATCCGTCTTGTATCCCCTCTGGGACAAATGAGATTGCCTCTAAAATTATAGGCGTCTTACCAGACATTATCTTGGAGGCTACCAGATCAGGCAGGGCATACCAGATAGAGGTACCGTCAGTTGATTTGAGATGGTTTAGCCCTATGTTTGTGCTATTTTTGTGCCCATAATCTGACCTTACTGGAAGAATGTCATCATCTGGAACTATTTTACATATGGTGACAAGGCTCTTCCAAGTCTCCTTTTTGTTGACATCATCAAGTGTTATGTTGTTGAGAAATTTCCGAGTCTTCTCTGTGGTGTAATGATATGTAATTTTCTTTGCAATTAAAAATTGATACATGCCAAGCAAGACAAATACAGTCGGATACATGCTTGTAAAATCAATGTAACTTACAGGAACTGGGACTCGGCGTATCTTGGTTTCTGTCTTGCCTCCATAATATGCCATCATGGTATAACCTATGATCTCTTTTGGAATGTCAGATTTTTCATCAAATGTTTTTATTCCAATCTTTTCAAGGTAGCCCTTGCCAATTGATGCAGGTGAGAATAATTTATTTTCTGGCTTGTCAAGACAATACATCTCATATCGTGCCATCGCATGCAGGTATAGATCATAAGTTGCAAGAGTATCGTTTATGTTGTACTTGAGGTAATCGTCTGAGACAATCCCATGTTTTTCTGCTTTTGATTTTCTAAATGTACATTCAAGATCAACTAGAGCACCTTCAAGTGTATATGAATTGTTTGTCAGAGAAAATGTAAATGTCTTACAGTCTACAAAGCATCCCCTGTAGATGGATTTTTTCTTTTCACTTTTCTTTCGAAAAGGTTTTGTAAATTCTATGAAATGCGATTTACTGTCAAGGCTCTTGATTACGATATTTGGATTGCGTATGTTATTTGATAACGTAAAAGAAAATCCATTGTGATGTTTCTTTGAATATGTATGGCTGATTGCAAGTCTTGATAAATCAAATGGGAGGTTAAAGCCAATGCATTTTGCCCTTGCCTTGAACACATACGGGTAAAATATCTTGTCTACAAATTCAGCACGTGTCATGGCGACATGGTTATTTTTTGCGAAGAATTCTTGAATCTTTTTTACATCAGATTTTTTTAAATTGTCATTATAGAAAACGTAAATCTTTTCCAGTTTTTTGTTGATCCATATTCCACATGACCCAAAGACCAGATCCTTTGAATCATCGGTTCTTGTCTCGGTATCAAAAGCAAGCTCGATTGAAACGCTGGGGGCGGGTACAAATTCGGGGGTAAAGCCGCCCCTTCTGGCATGGTTGTCAACATAGCACCGAAGATAGATTGGGATCTCGTCCATTTTAGCCCATTTTTAGCCGTTCTGAGATAGTTTCAGTGAGGGAATACCCGATTTTTTCATAAATGCTATCTCCTGTCTTTTTGGATTTTAGAATTAGTATATCATGCAAACCCATAAGGAAAAATGCAGTTTTTAGATTCTCTGATAAATTGCTGTTTTCCCAACGCCTGTCCCATGTTTTTTGCCTGTCCGAGAGCCATCTATGACATGATGATTCACAAAGTGTTGCCTGCCTATAGTCATGCTTTTCTCCCGCTATGTGGTGACCTTCCTTGTTTCTTGATTCTTCGTTGGAATAACAAATCTCGCATCTTTCTTTTCTAATTTCAGATTCTTTTTTGGTTTGGTTGACAAGGCTGTTAATCCAAATTACTGTATCATTAAATTCCTGATCTATTGAGTCTTTTACATTACATATTCTTTCATTTATTATAACTGACAGATCATATGCAGGAGTACAACTCAATTGCCATACACCTCATAAATTTCGATTTCTTCTATTTTTTCATTGATCTCAATTATTTTTCTATAATCTGTCTCAAAGTGGTGAATTTTTCCAGTACTGTCTTTGAACTTTATTTTTTTGAAATTTTGTAACTGGTCTTTATTTCCAGTGTTTAACAATATCTTGACTGCATTATGATATCTACCAATGACTGATGCAGTACGTGAATCTCTGATCTCAATTGATTTTTCACGCCCTTTCTCATCAATTTTTAAAACTCTAGAAATCCTATCAAATTTCTTTGCCTCCCATTTGCCATTAACTTTCTTGAATGCATTTGTATTCCTGATTACAGTTGGAACAGAGATGCCATGATTTTTTGAGATTCTAGATAATGACTGGTTTGATTTTCGTGCAGTGTTTAGAACATCAAGTGAACGTTCCCTGTTACTTTTTTGTTTTGGTGAAAGGCTAGTCCATGATCTTTTGTAAAGTGGATTGTATTTTTTCATACAAACCAATAATTCAAAATAGCTGATGATAAAGCAGATCTTATGGTTCATAAATCTTGAAACCATACAATAACCGTACCGAATAATTTGTGCAAGAACCATCCAGATCATGGAACCATCCAGATCATGGAACCATCCAGATCATGGAACCATCCAGATCATGGAACCATCCAGATCATGGAACCATCCAGATCATGGAACCATCCAGATCATGG
>Ga0075030_100001710_pt1 | contig 19787 bp, 20 predicted proteins | sample LitLauG_LLR_2012_FD_71393 | JGI IMG/M metagenome (GOLD analysis project Ga0075030, IMG submission 71393) | Freshwater sediment microbial communities from Pennsylvania, USA - Little Laurel Run_MetaG_LLR_2012 | ecosystem: Environmental > Aquatic > Freshwater > Creek > Sediment | place: USA...
CGTGCACGCCCTGCTGCTGGATCGGGATATTCGAATAGTCCTGCCGCGGGATCGGCGGGAAGCTCTGGCTGTCGTACGGCAGCATGGTCGGCGCCAGCGGCGCGGGCGGCTCGGCTCCTTCGGCGGCGAAGGTGAGCGACCAGAGCTCGAAAAGGCAGCTCTCCGGACCCAGCGGACGGATGCGGTAGGACGACATGCTGGAGAAGAAGGGCAGCAGGAAATAATGCGGGAACAGGAATTCGACGGCCTGGACCGGATCGGAAACCGCCACGGCATTCAGGTCCGGCACCGGCTCACCCATCTTCCGCAGTTGTTTCGTGATCTGGTCCTGCACGATCCCGAACCACATCGGCACCGCCTTCACGGGATCGTCGGGCAATTCGACATCGAGCAGCCGGCGCGCGATCTCGATCTCCTTGGCGTGGACCATGCCGCCCATGCCCTCATTCAGCAGCACCATCTGGTCGAATTGCTGCTGGACGTTCTCGCGCGCGCTCAGGTTCGGACTGACGGGCACGCCGGCGTCGTGTCCGTACATCGAGTTATAGAGCGACGGCGCCGCCTTCTGGAGCTGGGGGTGAGTGCGCATCACGTGGTAGCCCTCCATGAAGGCCTCCATCGCGATCTTCCAGTTGGCGGGCAGGACCGTGGCGTACCACCACTCGGAACGCAGCTTGCCGACGTGATGGGCATCGAGCCGGTCGGCCACCGGCCCGATGCACTCGCGAAACGAGGGCGCGCTGTCGTCGAGATTGATGAAAGCGCAGCCGCCCCACAATTCCACGCGGCAGGGCTTGAGCGCGAGGTCGGCCCGGTCCAGCTGCCGCTCGCTGAACAGGTGCCTGCCATAGACGAAGGTGTTCTCTCCGTTCATGTTCCAGCGCCAGCCGTGGAACGGGCAGATGAAGCCGTGTGTCTGGCAATTCCCGTGGCCGCCGCTGGCCAGCGGCACGCCGCGGTGACGGCAGGCGTTGTGAAAGGCCTGCACGCCCTGCCTGGTCCGCACGACGATGATGGATTTGTCGAGGATCCGGTATTCGGTCCAGTCGCCGATATTCGGGATCTGCTCCAGCCGGCAGGCCATCTGCCAGACGTGCGGCCACAGGCGTTCGCACTCGAGCTTGTAGAATTCCTCGTCGAAATAGCGCCGCGCCGGGATGCGGTCCGGTTCCGTGATCTGCAGCGGACCCTTTGCCGCGGTCACGGATTTCAGCTGGGTCATCGAGGACATCGGGAGACTCCGGGCGCCAACGACGGCAGAAGGGTCATGCTATGCCCCTGAACGCCGGCCGCGCAATATCCGGGCGGCAGCCGGAACCTTCCGGGATCCGCTGCACCCGGGCCGCGAATTGCGCCCCGCCGACATTGCCGATAGAGTCCCGCACCGCGGCCTTCGGGCGCCGGAGTTTCCGGGGACACATGCGATGAAGGTGGGTTTTGTCGGCCTGGGCCTCCTCGGAGCGCCGATCGCGCGCCGCATTGCCCGCAGCGGATTCAGCCTCGTGGCCTGCGATATCAGTCCGCAGGCGCTCGCCGCCTTTGATGAACCCGGCACCGTACGCGAGGCCGACCCGATCGCCGTCGCAAGCCAGGTGGCCGTGCTCTGTGCGTGCGTGCGGACGGACCAGGACCTCGTCGCACTCGTCGGCGACGGCGCGCTGTTCACCGCTCTGGGCAAGGGCGGAATATTCATCGTTCATTCCACCGTCGATCCCGGACTCTGCCGGCGGCTGGCCGTAACCGCCAGCACGCACGCGGTCGAACTGCTCGATGTCGGCGTATCCGGCGGCGGACCGGCGGCCCTGGCGGGCGGCTTGTCGATGTTTGCGGGCGGCGACCCGGCGGCATTCGAGCGCGTGAAGCCCCTGCTCGCGGCGTGTGCCAAATCAGTCCTCCACCTGGGACCCGTCGGGCGTGGCATGGAAGCCAAGCTGCTCAACAATCTGGTATCCATCGCCAACTACGGCATGGCCGCCGCCATCCTGGATCTGGGCGAGCGCCTGCATTTCGACCGCGAACAGCTGCGGCAGGCATTGATGGCCGGTTCCGCCCAGGGATTTGCGCTGCAGGCCGTGGTGGGGCTGCTTCGGCCGGAAACGGCCAACGACCGCCGCGATCTGCTGAAGAAGGATTTCGATCACGCCAAGGTGCTGGCCCCCGCCAGCGATCTGGCGATGGCCGCGCTCATTCCTGCCGCACAATCCATGCTGGATCGACTCAGCAGGGCCGCCGCCGAGAAAGGCTGAGGGCCGGCGCTCATCCGCCGCGTGCGTAGAAGGACTCACGTGCCGGGCGTATCGCGTCCGGAGCACTCATCAGCAGTTCCGCACGGAGTACGGGGCAGCGCGTGGGCGATCTGCCGAGCGTGTTCGAAGCTCATCCGGTCCGCGGTCTCCGCGCCCCTGCCTCGCAGGCTATGCCTCACCCGTGCGATCCCTGCCGCGGTTCGCGGCCGCCGAGTTCCGGGCCAGGGCACGTCCACCCAGCGCACCCACCTCGCACAGGATGATCCCCAGTCCGGCAAGGGGTCCGAAGACCTGCAGCGTCGTCCGTGCGGTCCAGTGGACATGCGAAAGGTACGCCATCTGCGCCGTCACGAACGCCCCGGCCAGCACACCCAGAATCACGCCGTGCAACAGGGTGTGCCGCGGCGACCAGCCGCCCACAAGCGCGCCGGTCAGCAGGAATACCGCCAGGCTGACGAGCGCGCCCAGGTAGTGCGCGCTCCCGAGGTGCGGTTGGAGGGCTTCGCGCAGCAAGCTGCCCATCGCGAAGAGTGCCAGTGCAACCGCCAGGGCCAGTATGGGCGACCGGAAGGAAAATGCTGATGATGACATGGCTTTATTCTTCCTCTGGACTCGCATGAGCCGCGACGGCTCCCGTGCGGGTCGGCACATTATCCGTCATGGGCATGCGCCCTGCCGCAGCTCGAGCTACGTTTCACCGCCCGGTGGCCCCCAGAACACCACCCACGCCGCGAATCCCTCCGTAAAGTTCTCGAAACGGTGATCGGCACCCGCGGGCGCGTAGCACCCGAGCGACAGGGTCCCGTGCTCGAACCCCAGGGCATACCGCTCTCCACCCGGCCATTGCACCGAGGGTGCCCCCGGCAGGCTGGCCAGCAGCGTCGACAGGGACGTGCGCATCGTCAGTTCCAAGGGATCATTTCGGCATCCTACCGCCGGCTTTCCGGCACGCAGGCGCGCGGCAAGGGTCCCTACCGGATGGGAAGATAGACATCCGTTATGGCCTCGTGCGCCTGCACCTGCGGGCCCACGTTTACGTAGTGAAAGATCATCGGATAGCCGGCAACGCGCTCGCCGCTGTGAGGCAGCCACTCATCACACAGGTAGCGCGCCGCCCGGTTGTCGTGGCGGGACCCGATGTCATGGGCCAGCGCGCATCGGAGGCTGGGGATCAATCCGTCCACGATGCCATAGGGGTTGGCGGACACGGCTCGATCCACGGACAGGCAGAAATCAACGCGGTACTGGGAGGGGTCCGCGGTCCGGGGGTCTGATGAGTGGAGCCCGTAGCTGCGATACCTGGACGGGTCCAGGAGGCGATGCTCGATCTTCCATGCGATGAGCTTGCGCACCGTGTCGTGCTCCTGCCAGGGAGCACCGATGTGGCTGATGGTGGCCACCCTGGTCTCCGGGAAGGTGACGATGCTGACGTCCATGCCATGTCCTCGCGCCACCCGGCAGGGCTGAACGCACTGGCTCAGCATATCAGGCAACTGCTGTGGGCTAAACCGCAAACCCTGGCCAAACCGCAAATCCCGTGGACATCGGGATCGGCAGCCGGATCCATCGGCTGCGGCGCCCCGTGGTCCGCGCCATGGGCGGTCGTAATGGAATCGCCACGATCCGGTCACCGCTTCGTCACGCAGCGCTGAAAGACTGCGCCCGCTCGTCCTGATTGCGCGATGTCATCACATTCGGAGGCTCAAAATGAAACATCTGATGGTCATGGCTGCGGCAATAGCCGCGACCCTGGGGTCGGCGGCGCAGGCGGCCGGCCCGACCGTGCCAAGAAGCGACTTCGGCCCGCTCGATCACGTGTTCGTGATCGTCATGGAGAACGAGGACACCGCCACGATTCTCGGCAATACGACCTATGCGCCGTTCATCAATACCTATGCGTCCCAGGTCAACCAGGCGACGAATTATTTCGCCGTCGGGCATCCGAGCGCGCCGAACTACCTCGAAATCGTCGGCGGCTCGAACTTCGGACTCACCAACGATTACTGGCCGGCGTGGCTCAACACCGGCTGCATCGACAATGCGCCCGGCAGCACCGGCTGCAACTATGCCCTGCCGCCCATCGCCGGCACCGGCACGGACAATGCGGTGGTGGCCACCGCGACGACCAAGGCCGACTGCAATGGCCAGCTGGGCACACCCGCCTCGCCGGTTCCGAACAACTGTGCGCTTTACAGCTATCCGGCGTCCCCCTACGTGGGCAAGTCCATTGCCGACCAGCTGGTGGCGAGCAACCGGTCCTGGAAGGCCTACGAAGAAAGCCTGCCTACCGTCGTACCCGGCGTCTTCGGCGTGAATTACTCCGATGGCGTCTTCTCCAATCTCAGCTCCAACGGCTCGGACGGATCGCAGAGCGTGTTCGCACCAGGCCCCATCCAGAAGCTGTATGCCGTCAAGCACGACCCGTTCGCATACTTCGAGAACATCCAGGCGGGCACGGATCCGGACCTGAGTCTGTCCCACGTGGTGGACTTCGACGGTGCGAACGGCCTGTGGGCCGATCTGCAGCGTCCGCTGCGGGCGCCCAACCTGTTCTTCATCGTGCCCAATCAGTGCCACGACATGCATGGCTTCGTCTCCGGAGGCCCCCCGGTGTGCAGCTCCGGCTCGACTGCGGATACCAACCTGCTGATTGCCGAAGGCGACGCGGCGCTTGCGAAGATCGTCAGGACCATCAAGAGCTCACCCACCTGGTTGTTCGGCCGCAACGCGATCGTGGTCGTATGGGATGAAGACGACTATGACAATGTGGCCAACAAGGTGGTCATGCTCGTGGACACGAACTATGCGCGGCCCGGCGTGGTGAGTTCCGTGCCTTACGACCACTTCTCGCTGCTGCGCACGCTCGAGGCCGGATTCGGGCTGCCCTGCCTGAATCATGCCTGCGACCCGACGTCGCTCGTCATGAACGACGTGTTCGGCGGTCGCTGAGACGCCGGCGCGGCACCGCCGCACCGAAGGTGTGCGCGGTGTGATCCCAGGGGGCGGTCCCGGCCGGGGCCGCCCCCGCCCCGTCCTCGGCGGGCCTCCGCGGCTGCGGGCCACGGATCCGGGTGAATCGGGCGGGAACGGGTAGTACCGCACCCCATTTACCATGTAGCCTACCCGCTGACTTGAGCGACGAGTATCCACTCCGTGGCACGCCCCGCGAAGATGCCCGTGCTCTCCATCAGATGCTGGGGGACTCGCCTTGAAAAAAACCCGCCGCGAAGTACTGCTCGCTGGACTCGGAGTTGCGGCCGCATCCTCGTTGCCGGACAGGGCCATGGCGCAAACCGGGCATCATCCGTCCGGTTCGGACTGCGCACCGGGTGCAACGGAACCCCATTGGGCCGCTGGCGTCGAAGGACAGCGTCGGGCGGATCTAGGCAACGGCTACTATCGCAATCCCGTGCTGGCCGGCGATCACCCGGATCCCAGCATACTCAAGGATGGCGAGGTCTACTACAAGGTCTCCTCGTCGTTCATCTATTACCCTGGGCTCGTCGTCTGGGAATCACGGGATCTCGTGAACTGGGCGCCGGTTGGCCCTGCACTCAGGGAGTTCGTGGGCTCCGTCTTCGCGCCGGATCTCGTAAAGCACGAGGGCCGCTACTACATCTATTTCCCGGCGCTCAACATGCCGCAGACGGATGGGGCGGCCTCCTCGCCGCCGCCGTCGAAGCGCCGGCCGTTGACAACCTACGTCGTTCACGCCGATCGCATCGCGGGCCCCTGGAGTGATCCCGTGGACGTCGAGATCTACGATGGCATCGATCCTGGCCACGTGGTGGGCGAAGACGGCAAGCGTTACCTGTTCATGAGCGGCGGCGGCCTGGTGCCGATCAGCGACGACGGCCTGAAGAGAACGGCCCCGACGGAAAGGGTCTACGACGGCTGGAAATATCCGGACGACTGGATCGTCGAAGGCTTTGCACTCGAAGGGCCCAAGCTGCTGCGACGGGACGGCTGGTTCTATCTGTTCGCGGCGGAAGGCGGCACGGCGGGTCCGCCCACCAGCCACATGGTGGTGGTGGCCCGGTCGCGATCCGTGCGGGGGCCGTGGGAGAACTGCCCGCACAATCCGATCGTCCGGACAGCGACGATCCGTGAACCCTGGTGGTCGCGCGGTCACGGGACGCCGGTGGAAGGGCCCCAGGGCGACTGGTGGCTGGTCTATCACGGCTACGAGAACGGCTTCCGCACCCTTGGGCGGCAGATGCTGCTTGAACCCATGGCCTGGACGGCGGAGGGCTGGCCAGAAGCAAAAGGTGGAGACCTTTCCAAGCCCATCAGGAAGCCGCGGGCTGGCAAGCCGGACGTTCATGGCATGGCTTTTTCGGGTGACTTCTCCATGGAGGCGTTTGGCGCGCGCCTGGCGTTCTTCAAGCCGGATTCGAACTATTTCGATCGTGTGCATGTGGACGGTGGCACGCTGGTTCTGGCCGGCCAGGGCACCGGACCGGCCGGCGCCTCGCCGCTCCTCATGGATGCCGGTGACCGCAGCTACGAGGTCTCCGTCGGGCTTGAATTGCGAGGCGCAGCGCTGGGCGGCCTGCTGCTGTTCTACGACGGAAGATTCTTCTGCGGATTGGCCTCGAACGCGAGCCGCTTTCGCAGCTACAAGGGCGGTGTCGAACCCCTGTTCGTTCCGGCCCTTCCGGCGATCGGCCCGAACCTGTTCCTGCGCCTGGTCAATGACGCCAACGTCGCCAGCTTCTTTTACAGCCACGACGGCAGGACCTGGACGAAGCACAGCTCCTTCGAGGTATCGGGCTACAACCACAACGTCGCCGACGGCTTTCTGAGCCTGCGGCCAGCCATTTTCGCTGCCGGAGACGGCAGCGTTGCCTTTCACTCTCTCAGATACACCGCATCGGTCTGAGGCGCTCGCGCCTGTTGTGGAGACCTTTGCGCATTCCCCGGCAGAGCGCCGGCAGCGCCCAGGCTCGAAATCCGCACATTATTTTTCACCGTGCGCTCCATGTGGCCGCCAGGTGATGCCGGTCTCACTTATTTCCTTGATGCTGCGCGCACTTCTGCGACCCGAGCCCTGATGAGACGTGCCACCAATCTTGCCGGAATGGGCTTCTCATGGGAAAAACGAATGGTGCCCTTCGACACCGCGTACCCTTTCAGGGTAGACGCATTTGCATTGCGGATGGCACTCTTGATGGGGTACAAGCCGCAGTGCTGCTTATATCCGGCGTACCAAACAAGCATCCGACCATCGAATAGAAAGGCGGGCATCCCGTAACTGAAGTGCTCGATAGCCTTGGGCGCCACAGCCCGTACGATCCTGCGGATGTCTCGCAGGGCACGGCGTACGCGGAGCGGCCTGGCCGCGATATATGTGCGTACATGGTGAGAAGCGAGCGGCGCTGCCGGAGAACTGCGACGTCTGGCTGCGGTGACCATGGTTGTCACTTCTCAGCGTTGCCTAACGACCGGCTTGAGCGCCCGCTGTTCAAGTTCGCGTTCCCGGGTCGCATGGGCCGCTGACTTTATCTCCGTCCGAGCAAAGATGCTCGTGTCCGGCCAAATGAGCTTCGCCCGCAGCGCACGGCGCTTCAGTTCCGTAATATCGTCGACATGCTCGTAGGCCCACAGCCGCCACTTCGGAGCGGCCACAGACCACCAAAACCACGCGGAGACAAAGCTGAATGAGACCAGGACCATCATCAGTACCCGGTAGCTTCGATCACCCAGCGAGAGGGTCAAAGGGCCACGACTGACCACGGCCACTACGGCTGGCGCGCACAGCAGGGCGCCGACGGGCCAGTTGATCAGGCGTTGGCCTCGGGCGATGGCTTCCGAAACCGTTACTGTCGCCAAGCCGCGGGATTTCGGTGGCACCTGACACCTCGCATGAGCGCCGGAGACACCAAAGCCGGGGCTCGGCACTTTCCCTATACCTTCACCCTTGCGCTCCATGCGGCAGTTAGGTTCCGGCCGCCTGCAGTGCGGCTTTCAGGGCCTTGAAATTCGTCTCCAGGGATTTCTTCAGCGCAAAGCACGATCCCATCAAGGCAAGACCATAGGCGCCATACTTCATGATGGAATACCCGACCGTGGCGTCGTGAAGCACGAAACCAATTAGATATCCCATTGCCACAGCAATCACTGAGCCGGCGACGCTGAGGAGAAGGGAGCGCCATGCAAAGCTCCACCACACCGCTCGCGCCAAATTCCAGCTGATTCGCATGAAAATACATCCGTGGATGAACCTAACGCCCCGCATGAGCACTGGATGCACCCATGCTCGACCTTGACAATCCTCTCACCCGTGTGCCGTATGTGGAAATTAGGCAGCACATGATTAGCGGAACTGTGTCAGTGAAAGTGCGTTTCCGTCCGGGTCTCTGAACCAAGCGACCCTCGCACCGGTCGGAGAGGTCCAAATACCCTGAGCATCCTGTGCCATTCCGGCGAAACGTTCAAATGGCACCCCGCGTTCCTGGAGTTCGCCGACTTTCGACGCGATGTCATCGACCTTCCAGCCCAGCACCGTATGTTTCGACGGCGTAAACTCTTGCGCCTTTGCAACCCGCAGCATTCGGCCATTCAAATCGAAAACCAGCGCGAAGTATTCATCGGCAGTCAGACGCAGCCCAAGCGTTCCTTCGTAGAACGCTCGAGCCCTGGGCGCGTCCACCGTGGCCACGAAATAGATCGCTTCGCTATCCTGTAGCATCCACGCCTCCGTGCCGCTTAACGCCCCGCATGAGCGCCAGCAGCACCCACGCTCGAACTTGGCAATTTATCTTTCACCGTGCGCTCCATGCGGAAGTCAGGCATCGCCGTGAATAGATTCGCGGATGCCCTTCGCTACAAGTTTTCCGGCCAATAGGCGCGCCAGCAAGAAGCCCATTGGAATGGTACCCACGACGAGACCCGCCGCATGAACATGCACCTCCACGCCGAGGAGACCAGCCAACGCCGCCACAAAAACAAGGAACTGCCACCTCTGGAATACTCGCGATTGTTCATGCGCCACCAGGTCTTTGAATTGTTCCAGGGATATACCGCGAGGCATGGGTCCACCGCGGGCCTCCAAACGCCACAATGTCCTGCTGTCGTTACGGGCCTTCGCGTCGACGACGAGTTTGTCCGCGACTACTGACGCTTGATCTTTAGTGAGCACTCCGATTCCTCCAAGCAGATGCCTGGCGCCCGCGTTGAGCGGCCACCCGCCCACGCCCTGGACTTGGCACTTGATCCGTCATGGTCCGCTCCAACGCGTAGTCACACGGCTCATCGGTAGACGTCCCTCCGGTGACCGACCTTGTAGATGGTGACAACGCTCGCTTCGTCGTCGATCAGATAGATGACGCGGTAGTTTCCGTGGCGGACACGATAGCGATCGGCGTAGCCAGCAAGTTTCTCCGAGCCGTGCGGCCTGGGATTGGCGGCCAACCCCTGAATGCGGACGACAAGCTTCTCACGGTCCGATTTCGACCCCACCTCGGCAAGTTCCTTGCCGGCGGAGGTCTTGATCAGGATCTTATAGGAGACCACGGCGCTTCATGCCCTGCACGAAGCTATCGAAAGAAACGCTACGCTCCTTCTTTCGCCGATCAAAGGCAGAAAGGTCCGCAGCATCTTCAGCCAACGAGACTCGCACCGCTTCGTTGACCAAGTCGGAAATCGACCGGTCATTGGCGGCGGCGCGCAGACGCAAGGCCTTGTGAACCTCAGCGTCAAAGTAAACCGTGGCGCGTTTAGGGGTGCTCATGGAAATATGGTGGACTTTTGGCGTTTTGACGTCAAGGTGACCTGGAAGAGCCGTCTAACGCCCGGCATGAGCGCCGGCAGCACTCACGCTCCGACCTCGCACTCTATCTTTCACCATGCACTCCATGCGGCAGTTGAACGTGGCCCTCAGCGTATAGCAAACACATCCAATGCCCGGATGAACTCACTCCTTCATCCCACAAGGCCGCGTAGAGAGATGCAGTCTTTTCCTCCGCTTCGATCCTCGCTTTCGCGTCAACATCGCAGCCGAGATCCACCATCGAATCTCGGACCAAAAACTTGTCGTCAGCTATTGACGGGGAACTCCGTAGAGGTAGTTAGGCATCGCACTGAAAGGATTCGTGGATGCCCTTCGCTACAAGTTTTCTGGCCAATAGGCGCGCCAGCAAGAAGCCAATTGGAATGGTGCCCACGACGAGACCTGCAGCATTATTACTAAAACTAATTGTCAATGCGTTTGCAACTCTTGGCTGGCAACTTCGCATAGTCAATTGGACGCACCAGAAACCCTTGGACCCGTGTCAAAAACTGTACGGAGCCAGTCGCGGGAGGCCTTTACCCAGTACCCCACGTCCCTTGACCTGGGGCTCTCGCGAGATAGAGTCGCGGTCGCATTCTAATGATTGCTTGACGGGATAGGTATGCTTACGTTACATGCCCTTCAACAGTGACGTTGTGATTGACTATGGGTATGTTCCGGTCGGCGGAAGCTGCAGCTCTGGTATCTGCGACATACGGCAACGGAATAAGCCTGTCGGCCATGAACCGCCGGTGGCACAGTCGGATTGCCTGCCACTTAACTACCATTCACGGCGCACGTTAGACTAGACGGGCGGTCAAAGCAGATGCCTGAACTTTCCCAGGAATGGCCGTACTAGGTTTGTTGGTGATCAGAGATGCAGAGGTTATCGGTTGAAAGCAAGTTTCTTCTATGGCTATAAGGCCCTCGTTCGTAACTTGTGCGCACATGTCGGGCTGCGGCCCTATCGTCGGCCTGACGCGCTAGTGAAACTGCTGCGTCTGCATGACGTCCATGTCGTGCTTGATGTTGGCGCCAACGCAGGTCAGTTTGGGCGACGCATTAGATCGATGGGGTATCGCAAGAGCATTGTGTCGTTCGAACCGCTCGAACACGCCTTCCGCAAATTGGCGGCCAACACAGCAATGATTCCCCAATGGTGTGCAGTTCATTTGGCGCTCGGTGATGTGGATGAGACCCGTTCGATAAACGTTGCCGGGAACTCGCAAAGCTCATCTTTTCTAGACATGCTGCCACAGCACGTCAGTGCGGCCCCCAAGTCGGCCTACGTGGGAGCCGAAATCGTGAACGTGCGGCGTCTAGACGGGATCTTTGGAGACTATTGCCGCCCACATGACCGCTGCTTTTTGAAGATCGATGTGCAGGGTTTTGAGGAAGCAGTACTTCGGGGCGCTGAACGCTCGCTTGAGCGTTGTATGGGCTTGCAGCTGGAGCTATCGGTGCTACCGCTATACCGCGGCGGATTGATGCTGCCGGAGATGCTGACAAAGCTGGCGGACCTGGGCTTTGCACTTATGGATCTGCAGCCAGGATTCTCCGACCCTCATACCCATGAGCTTCTGCAGATTGACGGCACGTTTTTCCGTCACGCCTCCAACTCAACAAAATGAGTCTGTTGATTTGTAGTGACTGCCCTTCCTGTGGGCCGTCCGCGAAGACCACACCCTTTGTCTGTCAACCGGCGCCCAAGACTGACCAGCTATCGGCGCCCAATATTGACCTGGGAAGTTGGCTGTTTGGGTGAGGTTCTGGGCTCTCGGTCCGGGCTTTTGTTGGCTGCGAAAGCAGCAGCCCGGTCTGCCGCGGCAGCAGCAGATTGATTGAGGTCTGAGAGGTCGGGGTGGTGATCACTTGCGGGTCTTGAAGCGATGCCTGTCGTTGCCGGTCTCGATTTTTGATCCATTGCTTGGCAGGGTGGTCCTATATCTCGTTTGCCGACTGCGCACAGATCGCTGTGACTCTGCTTCTGGCCTTCATTAGCCCCATGCCGGATGAGTGCAATTTTCTTTTGACGGTCGAGGTGTTAGAGCACTCGCGGAAAGGCTGTCTTCGATCCGTGGGTAGTTCGGAGGCCAGGCCAATTAATGACTGGTGCACGCCGAAACTTCGGAGGAGCGGCAACCCGTAGCACTACTGTATCACTGAGCCCATCGTTCAAACTTTAGCTCGCAAGTTCGGGATTTGGTGGGTCTGGGAGAATTCGGACCTACAACCAGGGGATTAAAAGCTCTGCGTTCGCCTCGGACCAATCAGCCCCGGTAACGCCACCGTATCTGTTGGTGCCTTCAATCGGTTTCGAATGTCGTCCGGTGAGTAACGCATCGCGGCTTTGAAGAAGTACAGGGGGACACCGGCGCTTTCCATTGCGTGGGCCAGGAATGCGTCGCGAGCTCTGCGATGTGCGCGGTCGTGGCTACGATCGTTCAACTCGATGGCGTACAGCACCCGCAGCGTTTCTCGCTCGCAAATCACGAAGTCGAGTTGCTTACTTATTACGCGATTCAGGTCGGCGTATCTTTTCGTGGTTGGCTCGATCACGTCGATCAGGCGCACCTGGGCGAAGGCTCGATGGTTGGAAGGTAGGGCCGCTTCAAGCGCGGCCAGGAAGGCAGTTTCAGTGGGGCTGCACAACGCACCTTTCGCAGCGTAGGGGCCGCGAGAGCGCGCGCGTGTGGATTTACGCTTCCACACGCCGACCGTGGCGATAAATGCGATTGCCAAAGGCAGGATCCACAGGATCTCGCGTTTCATGGGGTCATGTTCCGCGGGTCTTTGCCGTCGGGCCGTGACCGGCATCAAGGAATTAGGCGCATGCATGCGCCGTACAGGGTGCAGTTGCGCACACTGGAATATTTCGAGGTGGCGCACTCACTCTGTTCGAAATCCGACTTCAACGACTTGCAGAAAGGAACCACTCCGGACGAGGGTTTTGGTGGGCGATTTTTCTAGTAGCACCAGCGTAGCTCGGGATTTCATGCCCGGATTTTGTTTCTGTAAGTTATTGTTATTGCTGGGCCTGCTTGGATTCGAACCAAGAACCAAGGGATTATGAGTCCCCTGCACTAACCGTTGTGCTACAGGCCCGTCGTCGGAGAGGTGCGCGGGGATTCTAACAGGGCGGGGTGCGGCGCGAGCTGGATCACGCACCGTCCAGGAAGGCGTCGCAACTGGCGCGCGCCGCTTCCGTGGCAGGGATTTTCACGCAGATCTGCCGCATCCGCTCGTGCAGCGCCGCGATCGCCGCGTGCCGGGTAGCGGGCGAAGCCGTGTTCCAGTTGCGCAGGCCCTGGTCCAGGCGCACGAGGCTCAGGCGCGCTCTCCGGTAGATGCGGTCGGTACCATCCAGTTCGCCGAGGACCTGCGAGGTGACGGTCTGAATCAGATCGGTCGCTTCAGGACGCAGGCGCAGCAGGCCCAGAACATACGTCCGGCCCCACTGGAAGCGCGTCGCCGGTCCCTGCGCCTCCGCGTAGCCTTCGGCATACCAGCGCAGCGCCTCGTCCCTGAGCCCGAGGCGCTCGGCGAGCTCGCCCAGGTCCGCCTTGTAATAATAAGGCGTGGCCGTACTGCCGAGCTCCGCCTGCACGACACGGTAGGCCTGGTCGTTCTGGCCGAGGGCGTCGAAGATCGGCAGCACCGCATTGATGATGCCGGAGCGCACATAGGGCGCCTGGGATTCGGCGAGTGCGGCGGCAACCCGCGCCCGCGCGGCGCGCGCGGCGCCGGCGGGGATGGCGCCCTTGATGGTCTTGAGCGCGGTCAGTTTGGACCCGATGGCGCCCAGCTGATCGGCTTCGGCGAAATCCGGATCGCCGGCGGCGGCGTCCATCACCGCATCGTAATGCGCCAGCCAGCGGAAGGCCTCCGGCATTGCCTTGACGGCGCGGAAGGCATCCAGGTCGAGCGACTGCAGGGCATCGGCGGCATCGACCGCAGTGCGCTCGTCGGTGAGCAGCTGGCCGACGGCCGTGAGCTGGTGGCGCAGCGCGACACTCGGAGCCCGCTGGATCCTGAGCGCCGCCGACTCGGACTGCGCACCGTAGCTCGCGGCGAAGATCACCAGACGTGCGCGTTCCAGGCGCTCGCCGGCCGGACAGCGGCCCGCAGCGGTTTCCAGTTGCTGCGCGAGCGTGGCGCTCGCCGCGGCGGCCGCATCCGGGTCCAGCTCCCAGCTGTTGAAGGCCAGCCGGCGGCACTGCCCGGCATCGAGCATGCGACCGCGGGCGGCCGCGGCCAGCAAGGCATTGGCCGGCTCGAGGTGTGCCAGCGCCGTGTCGAGCACCGTGGCGTACTGGTCGAGGTCCATTCCGCCGGCGATCCGCATCAATTCATGGCGATCCGCATCGAGCACCACCACCGTGGGATAGCCGAGGACGCGGAACTGTTCGCCCCATTTCTGGGCACCCTCGTCGTCGCCGTCCAGATAGACCGCCACGAACAGGCGGCTCCGCGCGATGAAATCGGCGCGCGAAAAGACGGTGGCCTTCAGCTGCTGGCAGGGCGGGCACCAGCTCGCGCCCCAGTAAAGGAGCAGCGGCTTGCCGGCACGCCGGGCCGCCTCGAACGCTGCCCCGACATCGCCGTCGAACCAGTCGATGCCCGGCGCGTCGGCGTGCCGGTGGAAAACCGCGGAATCGACCGCGCCAGCCTCCCGTCCGCACGCGCCCAGGGCCATCAGCAGGCCGAGCGCGCAGCGCGCGAACGCAGGAACTCGCGGCGTTTTCATGGCTCCAAGATAGCGGCTTGCCAAACCGCTGCCAATGGCTAGCATGTGCGATCCCCTTCGAATCCCAAGGAGTCCACGATGAAACTCTATTACTCGCCCGGTTCCTGCTCGATGGCCTCGCATATCGTCCTCGAGGAGGGCGGCCTCCCCTACTCGACCGTGCGCGTCGACCTGGCCAGCAAGACCACGGAAGGCGGCGTGGACTACCTCACCATTAATCCCAAGGGTTATGTCCCCTGTGTGACACTCGACGACGGCCAGTTGCTCGGCGAGAACACCGCGCTGCTCGCCTACCTCGGCGAGCAGGCCCCCAGGGGCAAGCTCATGCCCGCCGCCGGCACGATGGACAACTACCGCGTGCGCGAGTGGCTCGGCTTCATCAGCACGGAGCTGCACAAGAACTGCAGCCCGCTGTTCCGCAAGGACACGCCCGAGGCCACGGCCGCGTTCCAGCGCGAGATCCTCGGCAAGCGCCTGACGCTCGTGAACGGCACGCTCGCCGGCAGGAGCTACCTGACGGGCGAGCAGTTCACGCCGGCCGACGCCTACCTGTTCGTGGTGCTCAACTGGATGGGACGCCTCAAGGTGGACCTGACTGCGCTGCCGCACGTCAGGGCCTTCCAGGCGCGGGTCGCTGCGCGACCCAGCGTGCAGAAGGTGATGCAGGACGAAGGTCTGCTGAAGGCGGCCTGATGGCGCGCACGGCGCCGCCCGCCCGCTAGCGCCGGCGGCGCGCGCCGCGCGAGGGCGCGGCTTCCAGCGGATTCTCGGGCCAGTGGTGCCGGGGATAGCGACCGCGCATCTCCTTGCGCACCTCGAGATAGCTGGATTTCCAGAATCCGGCCAGGTCGCGCGTGATCTGCACCGGACGCTGCGCCGGCGAGAGCAGCTTGAGGGTCACCGGCACGCTGCCGCCGCCGATGCGCGGCGTGGCGGCGAGGCCGAAAACCTCCTGCAGGCGCACCGCAATGCAGGGTGCCGACTCGTCGACATAGTCGACGCGAATGCGCGAGCCCGAGGGCACGGCAAGCTCGCGCGGTGCGAGCTCGTCGAGCGCGCGCCGCTGCGCCCCGCTCAGGCGCGCGAGCAGCGCTTCGCCCAGGGGCAGCCGTGCGAGGTGTTCGCGGCGGCTCATGCCCTCGAGCCAGCCGGGGAGCCACTGATCCAGATCCGCCAGCAGCGACGCGTCGTCGCTGGCCGGCCACGGCCCCAGCGGTGCCGAAGCCAGCCTGCACACGAATTCGATGCGCGCCTGCAGATTGCGCGTCTCGGGATCCCAGGGCAGCGCGGCAATGCCGAGCTGCCGTACGCCGGCGAGCATCGCATCGGCCGCGCGATCGGGCGGAATCGCCGGCAACGGCCGATCCTCGAGCAGCAGTGCGCCGAAGCGCCGCGTGCGGCGGGCCAGCACGGCGCTGCTGCGCGGGTCCCACTCGACCTGCTCTTCGGCGACGATCTGCGCACCGAACAGTTCCTCGAGTTCAGCGGCCTCCAGTGACGCCCCCAGATCGATGCGCGCCTCGCGCTCGCGGTCGTCGAGTTCGACGGCCACGAGGTATTCCTGCGCGCCGAGGCTGGTGACCGCGGGGAACGCGGCGCCGCGCCCGTTGGCGAGCAGAAAGCGGCCGTTGCCCTCCGCGCGGCGGCGGCCCACGCGATCCGGAAAGGCCGTTGCCAGCAGCATGCCGGGGGACGAGGGCAATGCCGGGCGCCGCGGCGCACCCGCCAGGGCAAGCTGCTGAAACTGCGCGGCCGTGCGCTGCGCGCGCTGCAATGCGCCGCGTTCGGCCGGCTGGGCACCCTGTTCCCGTCGCAGCATTTCCAGGCGCGTGCGCACATCCGGATCGCGCGCGGCGCCGCCCCGGCGCAGCAGGTCGCGCTCGGAAAGCAGGGCCGCCAGTTCGGCGGCGAGCGGCACGGCGCCCCGCTCCCGCGCTGCGAGCAGCATGTGCGCCAGCCGCGGATGCAGGGGCAGCGCCGCCATCTCGCGGCCATGCGCGCTGATCGTGCCGGCGGCGTCGAGGGCCGAGAGTCGTTGCAGCAGCTCACGAGCCTGCGCCAGCATCGGCGCTGGCGGCGCATCGAGCCAGGCGAGCCGGCCGGCATCGGCGGCGCCCCATTGCGCCAGGTCGAGGGCCAGCGGCGCCAGATCCGCTTCGGTGATTTCCGGGGGCGTGTGCGCGGCCAGCGCCGCCTGGGCGCCCTCGCTCCACAGGCGGTAGCAGCGGCCCGGCGCGGTGCGCCCGGCGCGGCCGGCGCGCTGATCCGCCGCTGCGCGTGAGATGCGCACCACTTCCAGCCGGCTCATGCCCGTGCTCGGATCGAAGCGCGAGCGGCGTGCGAGCCCCGCATCGATGACCACGGTCACGCCGGGGATGGTCACGCTGGTCTCGGCGATATTGGTGGCGAGGACGACGCGCCGCACGCCGGGCGGGCTCTCGTTGAGGGCCGCGTCCTGATCCTGCGAGGACAGGTCACCGTACAGCGGCAGCAGCTGCAGGCGCGGACCGGCGAGATCGGCGAGCTGCTGCTGCACGCGGGCGATCTCGCCGGCGCCGGGCAGGAACACCAGCAGATCGCCGCCGGATTCCGCGAGCGCGCGCCGCACGGTCTGCCCGACGAGGCGTTCCGGCGACTCGGTACCGCCCGGCAGCAGCGGCGCGCCGCGGCCCACGTAGACGGTCGCGACGGGAAACAGGCGGCCGGGCACGTCGACCACCGGCGCATGGTCCAGCAGCGCGGCGACCCGCGCACCGTCGAGCGTGGCCGACATGGCCAGAATGCGGAAGTCCGCGTCGAGCGCGCTGCGCGCGTCGAGGCACAGCGCCAGGCCGAGATCCGCCTGCAGGCTGCGTTCGTGAAACTCGTCGAAGATCACACAGCCGACGCCGCTGAGTTCCGGATCCGACTGCAGCATGCGCGCCAGTACGCCTTCGGTGATGACCTCGATGCGCGTGTCGCGCGACACGCGCGTGTCGAGGCGCATGCGGTATCCCACCGTGGCACCGACCGGCTCGCCGCGCAGCCAGGCCATGCGGCGCGCGACCGCGCGCGCCGCCACGCGACGCGGCTCCAGCAGCAGGATCCGGCGCTGGCCGAGCCACGGTTCGGCCAGCAGGGCGAGCGGCACCAGCGTGCTCTTGCCGGCGCCCGGCGGCGCCTGCAGCACGGCGTCGCGATGCACGCTGAGTGCGCCGCGCAGTGCAGTGACCAGCGGCTCCTCAGCGCGGGGCAATGCCCGCGCCCTGCAGGACGGCGTCGGCGAGCGCACGGTAGTCGCCGCTGAAGTGGTGCCCGCTGCCGACCGCGTGCGCACTCATGGTCGGCCCGGCCAGCTGCGCGCACGGATCGTGCGACTCGCCCTTGCCGTACAGGCAGATGGTGCGCACGCCGCGCAGCTTCTCGATCTCGGGGCGCACCGGCTGCGTGCCGATGCTGGACCCCGGGATCCAGCCGCTGACGCGAATCTCGAAGCTGGTGTCGGCATCCAGGCCCAGCAGGCTCAACCCCGCGACGCGCGCCTGCAGATCGGCCGGCAGGCGATTGACGATGAAGGGCAGCACGTTGGCCCCGAAGGAATAACCGACGAGCAGGACGTGCCTGCGTTTCCACGTCGCCATGTAGTGGCGCATGACCCGCGCCACGTCGCGCGCCGACTCATCGGGCGGTCGCGCCTTCCAGTAGTATTTGAGCGTCGAGAGGCCGACAACCGGCAGCCCGCGCGCAGTCAGCTCGGCAGCGAGACCGCGATCCAGCCCGGCCCACCCCCCATCGCCGCTCAGCAGTATCGCCAGCGGCAGGTCGGCGGCGCCGGGGGCCGCCGGGAGTTCCACCAGCGGCAGATCCGAGACGTCGGGCACGTCGACCGATACAGGCACGGCCGCCGGCGTGCTCCTGGCCGGCGGCGCCAGGGTGTCCAGGGTTTGCAGGAGCTGCGGCATCCACTTGCCTTCGCTGCCGAAGCCGTGGCCCACGCCCTCGAGACGGATCACCTGCGCATGGCCCACCCGGGCCGCAAAGGCGTCGACGGTGGCGGCCGGGCAGGTGCGGTCCGCCTGGCCCTGGAAGGCGAGCCAGCGATCCTTCAACCCGGGCGCCGGATCGAAGAGATACGAGCCCGCTTTCCCCGGCTTGTAGCGCAGCTGCCCCTCGGGCCCCGGACACAGCGGCGTGGCGCCGAATTTCTGATCCGGGCAGAACCCGAGGCTGACCGCGCCGCCGAAGGTGCCGGGGGGCGATTGCACGAGCGTCGCGTAGGCCACCGTTGCGCCGGAGGAGTAGCCGTAGAGGAGCGGCGTCAGGTATTCATCCAGCTGCAGTTCCCGCTGCACGCGGTGGCCCAGCGTCTCGAGATCCGCGGCCAGGTACCGGCAGGCGCCCGGGTGCGCGGCGATATCGGCCAGGTACCGCCGCACGTCGATGCCCGCGACCACCGCGCCGTGCGCGGCCAGCTGCTGCGCCATGCCGACCACGCCCAGGCGCCAGCCGTCGTCGCCGGACAGGAACAGCACCAGCGTGTGCGGCCTGCCCTCGGGCACGTAGAGCGTGACGTCGCCGAACGGAGCGCCGTAGTGCATGAGGCGTTCCGCGGCCGCGCCGGTCATCGGCAGCAGGCACAGCAGCCACGCCAGGCGCCTCGCGGCCCTCATTTCGTGAACATCTCGCGCAGCCCGCCGGAAATCAGCATCGAGACATCGAGCAGCACGCGCGGCAGCGCGAGCCCGCCGGGCGATGCCAGGTACTTGGATTCCCACACCGGATTGAACTTCGATTTGTAGCGGCGCAGGCCGTCGAAATTGTAGAAATGCTCGCCATGCCGGAAAACGAAGTTGCCGACGCGGTGCCATGCCGGCGCGAGCGAATGCTGTTCGAGCCCGGCGAGCGGCGCCATGCCGAGGTTCAGCCAGCGGAAGTTCTGCGTGCGCGCCCACAGCATCAGTTCCACGAACAGGTAGTCCATGGCGCCGCGCGGCGCCATGGACTACCTGTTCGTGGAACTGATGCTGTGGGCGCGCACGCAGAA
>Ga0075030_100001714_pt1 | contig 19769 bp, 20 predicted proteins | sample LitLauG_LLR_2012_FD_71393 | JGI IMG/M metagenome (GOLD analysis project Ga0075030, IMG submission 71393) | Freshwater sediment microbial communities from Pennsylvania, USA - Little Laurel Run_MetaG_LLR_2012 | ecosystem: Environmental > Aquatic > Freshwater > Creek > Sediment | place: USA...
GGCCAGGGACCTGCACGGAAGGGACGGAAGGCGACGAGGGGGGCCGGAGTGCGTCGGACAGGGTGGCGAGTGCCATGGGGCCAGCCTTGCCGGAGGGTGTGACGGTGGGGCGGGGGACGGAAAAATACTAAGTGCGCATACTAAAGGGATGCGCACGATCTGCACGGCGTCGGCCACCTCCACGGCACCTCCCGAAGCGTTCTTCGCCCGGTGGGAGGACATGGACACCTGGCCCGAGTGGGACGATGCCGTGGCCTGGACCCGACTCGACGGGCCGTTCGCGGTGGGCACGACCGGCGTGCTCAAGCCGAAGGGCGGGCCCAAGGTGCGCTTCGTCATCGAGGTGCTGGAGCCCGGATCGGAATTCACCGATGTGTCCTCCGTGCCCGGCGCAAGATTGCGTATCCGTCACCTCGTGGCCGTGGGAACGGACGGCCGGACCCGGGTGGACATCGAGGTGACCGTGGACGGACCGCTGGCCTGGCTGTGGGCCGTGACGTTGGGAAGGTCCATCGCCTCGTCGACCCCCGAGGGGTTGAGCAGGTTGGTGACCGCAGCGGAGTCCGACGCAGCCGCGAGTCGATGACCGCCTGGCTCGGGGTGGCGTCGGCCGACCACGTCGGGCGGGGGGTCGAGCTGGGGATCGCCCAGATCGGTCATGGCAAGCGGCCGGGCCTCGCCCGGATGCGTCCGGGCGACCTCCTCGTCTACTACTCGCCCCGGGACACGCTGGGCGGTCGACCGCTCCAGGAGTTCACCGCCATCGGCCGGGTGGCCGACGGGGAGACGTGGCAGGCCGTCGAGGGCGACTTCCGTCCCTGGCGTCGCCGGGTGTACTACGTGACACCAGTCCGGCCGGTGCAGCTGCAGTCGGTGCGGGACCGCCTGGAGCTGACGTCGGGGTCGCACTGGGGGCACCAGCTTCGGCGTGGGCTCGTCCCGCTGTCGGACCCTGATGCCGAGGTGCTGACGGCAGTCATGGGTCGCGGGGCATGAGTCGCCCGGACGGCCTCGGCACGGAGTTCGAGCAGGCGGACCAGAGCACCGGGCTGCTGCTCTGGCAGGTGACCAATCGCTGGCAGGCAGCCCAGCGCGCGGCGCTGCACCCCTTCGGGCTGACCCACGTGCAGTTCGTGCTGGCCGCCGCACTCACCTGGCTCGGTGCCGACGGGCCGGTGACACAGCGCCAGCTCGCCGACTTCGCGGGCACCGACCCGATGATGACCTCGCAGGTCGTCCGGGTGCTCGAGGAGCGGGGACTGGTCGATCGGGCTCCGCACCCCGAGGACGGACGGGCCCGTGCCCTGACGGTCACCCGCGAGGGCCGAACACTCGTGAACCGGGCCATCATCGCGGTCGAGGCCTGCGACGAGGCCTTCTTCGCACCCCTGGGTCGCTCCCGGGCAAGGTTCACCCTTGGTCTGGCAGTGCTGGAGCACGCCCGGGACCGAGTGTCCCGGGCGTGCTCAGCCCCGGACCTCCTCCAGGACCTTGGCAGCGTGCCCGTCCGCCTTCACGTGGTACCAGGCGCGGATGATGTTCCCGTCGGCACCGATCAGGAATGTGGAGCGGATGACTCCGATGGTCTTCTTGCCGTACATGGTCTTCTCGCCCCAGGCGCCGAAGGCCTCGCCGACCGCATGGTCCGCATCGGTCAGGAGCGTGATCTTCAAGCCGTACTTTTCGCGGAACTTTCGGTGCTTCTCGGCGGAGTCGGCGGAAACGCCCAGGATCGGCACCTTCGCCTTGTGGAAGGCGGCCAGGTTGTCGTTGAACTGGCACGCCTCCTTGGTGCAGCCGGGGGTGTCGTCCCTCGGGTAGAAGTACACGACCAGCTGCCGGCCGGCGAAGTCGCCGAGGGAGACGGACGTGCCGTCCTGGTCGGGGAGGGTGAAGTCGGGGGCGGCGTCCCCGGTGTCCAGCTTGCCCATGTGGAGTCCTTTCGACGGGAGCCGGTGCACGGCCCGGCGTCAAGTGGCGGTTGAATGGTCTTCGGGCACCACGATGGCACACCTCGGAATTCGCCGGGGCGGGTCACGTGGGAGACTCAGGCAGCGATCCGCGTGAAGGGACCACCACCATGACCGACTCCGCCGCACCCTCCGACCCCGGCACGACCGCCGCCGTGGCAGCCCACAACCGGTCCAAGGTCTACGTGGACGGGACCCAGGGGGTCCGGGTGCCCTTCGTCGAGGTCGCGCTGTCCGACTCACCGGCTCGCAACGGCGCCACCCCGAATGCGCCCGTGCGCCTGTACGACACCTCGGGTCCCGGCTCGGTCCCCACGGTGGGCCTCCCGAGCCTGCGCCGCCCGTGGATCACGGCCCGGGGCGACGTGGCCGAGTACGAAGGACGCCCGGTCAACCGCCGGGACGACGGGCGCGCCGCCGTGCGCCGCGACGGCGAGGGACCGGCGGCGTTCCCGCTCGACGGGCGGCGGCCCCTCCGTTCCACGGGTACTCCGGTGACCCAGCTCCACTACGCCCGCAAGGGGGAGATCACCCCGGAGATGGCCTTCGTGGCCACCCGTGAGGGCGTGCCGGCAGAGCTGGTGCGGGACGAGATCGCCGCCGGGCGGGCCATCCTGCCGGCCAACGTCAACCACCCCGAGTCCGAGCCGATGATCATCGGATCGAAGTTCCTGGTGAAGGTCAACGCCAACATCGGCAATTCGGCCGTGTCCTCCTCGATCGAGGAGGAGGTCCAGAAGCTCACCTGGGCCACCCGCTGGGGCGCCGACACGGTCATGGACCTGTCGACCGGTCCGGACATCCACACCACCCGCGAGTGGATCCTGCGCAATGCGCCGGTGCCGATCGGCACCGTGCCGATCTACCAGGCCCTGGAGAAGGTGGACGGCGCCCCCGAGGAACTCACCTGGGACCTCTACCGGGACACGCTCATCGAGCAGGCGGAGCAGGGCGTGGACTACTTCACCATTCATGCGGGGGTCCTGCTCCGGTACGTGCCGATGACCGCCAAGCGCATGACCGGCATCGTCAGCCGGGGTGGTTCGATCATGGCCGCGTGGTGCTTGGCCCACCACGAGGAGAACTTCCTCTACACGCGGTTCGAGGAGATCTGCGAGATCATGGCCGCCTACGACGTGGCCTTCTCGCTGGGAGACGGCCTCCGTCCGGGCTCGATCGCCGATGCCAACGACGAGGCGCAGTTCGCCGAGTTGTCCACCCTGGGCGAGCTGACCGAGATCGCCTGGCGCCATGACGTCCAGGTGATGATCGAGGGCCCGGGCCACGTGCCGCTCCACAAGGTGGTGGAGAACGTCACCCTCCAGAAGGAGGTGTGCCATGACGCGCCCTTCTACACGCTCGGCCCGCTCACGGTCGACGTCGCCCCCGGCTACGACCACATCACCTCGGCCATCGGCGCGGCGGTGATCGGCATGGCCGGCACCGCCATGCTCTGCTATGTGACCCCGAAGGAGCACCTCGGCCTGCCGAACCTCGAGGACGTCAAGCAGGGGATGATCGCCTACAAGATCGCCGCCCATGCCGCCGACCTGGCCAAGGGCCACCCCGGCGCCCAGGACTGGGACGACGCCCTGTCCAAGGCCCGTTTCGAGTTCCGGTGGGAGGACCAGTTCAACCTGGCCATGGACCCGGACACCGCTCGGGCGTACCACGACGAGACGCTGCCGGCGGCCCCGGCCAAGACCGCCCACTTCTGTTCGATGTGCGGCCCGAAGTTCTGCTCGATGCGGATCAGCCAGGACGTGCGTGACTACGCCGAGGGAAAGGGCATGGACCTCGCCACCGCCGTGGAGATCGGCCTGAAGGAGAAGTCGACCGAGTTCCGCGAGTCGGGCGCCGAGGTGTACCGGGAGCCGTCGGCCACCTGAGCGACCGGGCCGGGACGCTCGGCCGGCTCAGTCCTGCATCCGGCGCACGGCGACCAGGCCCGCGCCGGCGAACACCACGGCCAGACCCATGTAGAGGAGGGCCTCGGCCCACTGCAGGCGCCAGTAGTGGTCGGGCGGCTGTATGACGAAGCCGCCCTCGACCCCCTGACGGTTCAGGCAGGCGATCTGCCGTCCGGGGTCGTATCCGTACACCGAGCACGCGGCGGCGACCTGGTCGGGTGACGCCGCCCGGGCGGCGCGCTCGGCTCCGGGGATCGCCCGGACCTCGTAGGCGATGACCCACGGGGGCGGCTGCGGCCAGTTCACGTACTGGACGCTGTCCGTGGTGTCGTCCGGGTGGAATCCGGTCGGGGCGAACGTCGGTCGGACGATCGTGACCATCACCACGGCCAGGAGCCCGTAGCCGACCACCGTGACCGCCGCCGCCCACGGCACCCGACGGAGCACGGCGCCGGACACCCCGCCGAGGGCCACCGCCGTGCAGGTGTAGGCGAATGGCACGACCCCGGAGACGGCGAACACGTCGGGCTGGATCCGGTCGCCGTGCAGGGTGAGCTGGTTGGGAAGGTCGACCCAGGCGGCACCCGCCCACCAGTGGGCGACCGGCAGTTCCACCGCCGTCACCACCAGCGCCCCGCCGACGGCGACCGCCAGCGACATGAGGTACCACCGGGTCCGCGGGACGCCCTGGGTCCAGGCCAGCCGGTGGGTGGTGCGTTCGGACTCCCCGGCGACGAGCCCCACCCCGAGCACCAGGCCGAGTGCGAGTGGCAGGAGCCACAGGAGTACGACGATGACGACCGCCTGGCGGGCCGGAGCGAACAGCCCGCTCGGGGTCACGCAGGGCACGGTGGGGGCGCAGCCGGCCCTGAGCAGTGCGTCGGTGGCCGCACGGTGGTTGACGACCATCCAGGCGTCGAGCAGCAGGGCGAGGCCGAGGAGGACGGCCAGGGCGGTCCGTCGGCGCCGGAGCGCCACCCACATCATGCCCGCCACCGCCGGACGGCCCACAGCCCGAGTGCGAACAGGACCAGGGACGCCGCCACGTAGATCGCCGACTCGCGCCACTGCAGGGTCCAGTAGTTGGCCGCCGGCTGGTAGCGGGTGCCGTAGGTCACGTGTGCGGCGACGACACAGGCGTTGACGTCGGCCGCGTGGAACTCGCAGTGCACCACGATGGCGTCGGGTGACGGCGTGCCCGGCGCAGGGCGGTACCCGCGCGTGAACACGTTGAGGTAGTAGTCGAGCACCCAGGGTGCCGCCGTGCCCCCCTCGCCGAGCCCGTTGCCGCCGGCGTAGAGGAGTTGATGCTCCGCCGTGGTCTCGGAGCCGTAGACGAACAGCTGGGGCGCGAGCAGCGGCCGCACGGTGGTGGTCATGACCAACAGTGCGAGTCCGTAGACGACCACCGTTCCGACGATCGCCCACGTGCTGCGACGGAGCAGGGCGCCGAGGGTGGTGCCGAGTGCGAAGGCGAACAGGGCGTACGCCACCGGGACGATCCCGCTGGCCGGAAAGACGCCCGGGAGCATGTGGTTGAAGCGGGAGTAGGCGCCGAAGGCCCCCGAGTCTGCGCCGAGGACGTGGTACGACCACAGGTGGGTCCCGACCGCAAGCGCGGCGATGATCAGGAGCAGCGGTAGCCCGACGACGCCCAGTTTGGTGGCGAGCCACCGGGTGCGGCCGACGCCCTGGGTCCAGGCCAGGCGGTTGGTCCGGTCGTCGTACTCACCGGCCACCAGCGGACCGCCCAGTAGGGCACCGGCCATGCAGGGCATGAGCAGCAGGAGCGCGTTGATCTCGGTGACCTGCCACGTGAGTTGGAACGGGCGGGGGCCGTAGTCCACCTGGCGGTACTTGACGAGACCGTGGCCAGGGACCATGACCGCCCGGATCACAGGAGCGGTGCGGAACTGCCAGACGACGATGGCCATCCACGCCCCGAGCGCGACCACCAGGCCGAGCACGATCAGCAGGTTGGTGCGATGGCGCCGAAGGGCGAGCCAGATCACGACCCGCCCTCCGGTGGTGCGATGTCCATCCCCGCACCGACGGTCGGGTTGGCCAGATAGGCCAGCACGATCTCCTCGAGGTCGGGTGCGACCACCTCCCAACCGGTGCCGAGGTCCGGGGGTGTCCCCCGCACGAGCAAGGTGGTCTGGTGGGTGGTGGAGCTGGACGACACGATGTCCACCCCTTCGGGGTCGGCATCGAGGCGGGGCCCGATCAGCACCCGGTGGCCGGCCAGGAGTCCCTCGATCGATCCGCTGGTCTGGACCCGGGCGGCCGACAGGATGATCAGCTCGTCGCACACCGGCTCGAGTTCGCTGACGATGTGGGAGGAGACGAAGACCGTGGTGCCCCGTTCGGCCACGGTGCCGAGGAGGTTCTGGAGCAGCTGACGGCGGGCGAGGGGGTCGAGGGCGGCCACCGGTTCGTCGAGCAGCAGGAGGTCGGGTCGCTTGCCCATGCAGACGGCCAGTGCCACCTGGGCCTGCTGGCCCAGCGAGAGCTTGCCCACCTTTCGGTCGAGTGGCACGTCGAACTCGGCCAGCCAGCCCCGGGCCGCCTCGTCGTCCCAGGATCCGTTGAGTCTGCGCCCGAACGTGAGCATCTCGTCCACCCGGAACCCGGCGTAGAGCGGCCGCAGCTGGTCGAAGTAGCCGATCCGGGCCAGGTGGGCGGTGCCGTTCGGGTCGACCTCCTCGCCGAACACACGCACCGAGCCGGTGGTGGGACGGGAGAGCCCGGCGGCCAGTCGCAGCAGCGTCGACTTGCCGGCCCCGTTGGGTCCGACCAGGCCGGTGATCGACCCCTCGCGGACGGTGAGGCTGCAGTCACGCAGGCCCCAGTCGGAACGGTACCGACGGCCGAGGCCGATGGTCTCCAGGGCGTCGGTCATGACGGTGTCTCGCTTTCTGTCGAACGCATTGCCTCGGCGATGAGTGCGGCGATCCCCTCGTCGGCCAGGCCGGCCTGCCGTGCCGCCCGCACCCACGCCTCGAGGTCCTGGCGGAGTGCGGACTCCTCGTCGGGGACCTGGTCGAGCGTCTCCTTGACGAAGGTGCCGCTGCCCGGGCGACCCTCGGTCAGCCCCTGCTGCTCGAGTTCCCGGTAGGCACGGTGGACCGTGTTGGGGTTGATGGCGATCTGGCGGACCACGTCGCGGACAGTGGGGAGGCGGTCGCCGGGTCGGAGGATGCCGAGCCGGAGTGCCTGGCGGACCTGGTCGACCAGCTGGCGGTAGGCAGGTACGCCGGACTGCCGGTCGAGGCGGAACTCGATGGTGGGCTCCGTGTCCATCGTCCTATTGTATTAATACATTAATACAATTACAAGTGCCCCAGTACCGGAGGATCGGTCCCCACGACGATCAGGCCGGCGTCACGGAGGGTGATTGACCAGGTGAACGGCTGGTTCCCCGGTAGACTGGCGGTCGTGGTGGACGAGTGTCCACTGCCGGGGTCTTCCTCATCCTGTGCTCCTGGCCTTCAGCACCGGCCCGGACGACGGCCCGAGGCGGGCCCGCATGCGGCCGTGACTCGCACGGCGCAGACGGTCGGCCACGGCCGTCGCTGAACGATGAGAGAGAGCTTCTGAACCCCATGACCACCCTGACCGATCCCTCGGATCGCGCCGTCGATGCCACCCACGACGGCGACGCCGGTACGCCGTCGGCCCCCGTCCAGCCGTCCTTCGCCGAGCTGGGCGTCGACCCGGCCATCTGCGCCGCACTCGAGGAGCAGGGCATCCTCGCCCCCTTCGCCATCCAGGCCATGACCGTGGTGGATGCGCTGGCCGGCCGTGACGTGTGCGGCAAGGCCAAGACCGGCTCGGGCAAGACCCTGGCCTTCGGCGTCCCGCTCCTGCAGCGCACCATGGCCCGCCCCGCCACCGAGCCGGGCCGTCCCCGTGCCCTGGTGCTTGTCCCCACCCGCGAGCTCGCCGTGCAGGTGAGCGAGGTGTTCGAGCCGCTGGCCGAAGCGGCCGGCATCCGGGTCGTGGCGGTGTACGGCGGGGCCGACATCGAGCGCCAGATCAAGAAGCTGCGCCGCGGCGTGGACGTGATCATCGCCACGCCGGGCCGGCTGATCGACCTGGGCGATCGGGGCGAGCTGTCGGTGGCCGACATCGAGACCCTGGTGCTCGACGAGGCCGACCGCATGGCCGACATGGGCTTCATGCCCCAGGTCGAGTGGGTGCTGCGCCGCCTGGAGCGCGAGCACCAGACGCTGCTGTTCAGCGCCACGCTGGACGGTGCCGTCGACCGCCTGGTCAGCCGCTACCTGACCGACCCGGTGCTCCACGAGGTCGCCTCCGACACCACCACGGTCGAGGCCATGGAGCACCGCTTCCTCGAGGTCCACCAGATGGACCGGGTCAAGGTGTGCGCCGCGGTATGCCGCAGCGTCGACAAGGCGCTGGTGTTCGTACGGACCAAGCACGGTGCCGACCGCCTGGTCGAGCAGCTGGGCAAGGAGGGCGTGAAGGCGGGCGCCATCCACGGTGACCTGCGCCAGGCCAACCGGGAGCGCACGCTCAAGGACTTCACCGAGGGCAAGCTGCACGTCCTGGTGGCGACCGACGTGGCGGCCCGCGGCCTGCACATCGACGCGGTCGACGTGGTGGTCCACTTCGACCCGCCGGAGGACCACAAGGCCTACCTGCACCGCTCGGGCCGCACCGCCCGCGCCGGCTCGGCCGGCCTGGTCGTGTCGCTCGTCCAGTGGAACCAGATCCTCGAGGTCGAGCGGATCCAGACCCGCATCGGCGTGAAGATGCCCATCGTGGAGATGTTCTCCAACGATCCGCGTCTGGCCGACTTGGCGGCGTGGACGCCCGAGAAGGCCTGAGCCGATAGAACGGCAGCAGGGGGCAGTGCACCCCGCCCCGCCGAGCGCCGCTCGAGCGGCCCGTGCCGGGTCGCCCGGAGGCGCCGGCAGACCCGCCCGCACCGCCAAGGAGTCATCGTGACCATGCCCGCTGAACCCATCACCGTCGACGACGGGTCCGACGACGTCGAGCGGATCCTCGTGGTCACGGCCCACCCTGACGACGTCGACTTCGGCGCCGCCGGTTCGGTGGCTACGTGGACGGGCCGGGGGATCGAGGTCTCCTACTGCATCGCCACCGACGGTGACGCCGGTGGGTCCGATCACTCGATCACCCGGGCCGAGATGGCCGCCATCCGACGCGAGGAACAGCTGGCCGCAGCCCGTGCCGTCGGGGTGACGGACGTGACCTTCCTCGGGTTCGCCGACGGACGGGTGACCCCGAGCCTCGAGCTACGGGCCGCCATCTCCCGGGTGATCCGCATCGTGCGCCCCCAGCGGGTGGTCGCCCAGTCGCCCGAGCGGAACTGGACCCGCATCTACGCCAGCCACCCGGACCACCTGGCCACCGGAGAGGCGGCCGCCTGCGCCGTCTATCCCGACGCCCGCAACCCGTTCGCCTTCCCCGAGCTGCTGGCCGAAGGGCTGGCCGAGCACACGGTGCCCGAGCTGTGGGTCATGGCCACCGACCGTGCCAACCGGGTGGTGGACGCCACCGACGTCTACCCCAGGAAGCTGGCCGCACTGAAGTCGCACGTGAGTCAGGTCGGCGACGGCGAGCACCTCGACGAGCTGCTGAAGGGCTGGATGGGTGGCACGGCCCTGGCCGCCGGACTGCCCGAGGGTCGCCTGGCCGAGGCCTTCCACGTGGTGAACACCGCCTGATGCCCCCGGCCGCCCCGGCGCCGACCGGCCGTCCCTGGGCGGTCCTGCAGCACGTGGCCCACGAGGGCCCCGGGACGATCGCACGGGTGCTGGATGTCAACGGGGTGACGGCGCACGTGACCCGCCTCGACCTCGGCGCCCCCCTGCCGTCGGCCCCGGAGCTGGGCGGACTGGTGGTCATGGGTGGCCCGATGGGCGTACGGGACACCGAAGGATTCCCGTGGCTGGAGGGCGAACGTGCCCTCATCCGGGACGCGGTCGCTGCGGGCCTGCCGGTACTGGGCGTCTGCCTGGGGGCCCAGCAGCTGGCCGCCGCCCTGGGTGCGGACGTCACCACCGGCGCGGTCGACGAGGTCGGTCCGGGACAGGTGGAGCTGACGGCCGACGGTCGGCGCGATCCGGTGCTCGGCCCCGAGTACAACGGCCTGTCCGGCACCGCTGTGCCATGCGTGCACTGGCACCGTGACACGTTCGGCCTGCCCGACGGGGCCGTGCACCTGGCCGCTACCCGCGCCTACCCCCACCAGGCCTTCCGGGTGGGGACCCGTACCTACGGCTTCCAGTTCCACGTGGAGGTCGACGAGCCACTGGCCGAAGCATGGCGACCGCTGCTGCCCCGGGGGATCACCCTGGACGCAGCCTCCGTGGCCCGGGTGGCAGGGGTGGGGGGTCGGGTGCTGCAGCGGTTCGTGGAGGTGGGCCTGATGGCCGTAGCCGGGGCGTCGACGTGAGTGCGTCCACCGTCGGGGCGGCCGGCGAGGGCACGGACCAGGACGTGGGGAACGAAGACGGAGGGCCGGTCAAGCCGAAGCTGCGGGGCGTCCTCCACGAGATCGCCTTCTTCGTGTCGCTGGTGTCCGGGGCCGCGCTGGTGTGGGCCGCCCCGACCACCTCCTCGACCCTGATCTGCCTGGTCTACGTGTGTTCGATCTCGTTGCTGTTCGGCGTGAGCGCCCTGTTCCACCGCCACACCTGGGGGCCGGTGGGTCGCCGGCGCATGCGCCGGGCCGACCACTCGACGATCTTCATCGCCATCGCCGGCTCGTACACGGCCGTCGCCGGCATCGCCCTCACCGGCTGGGCCAGGACCGCGCTGCTGCTCATCGTGTGGATCGGGGCCATCGCCGGGATCACGCTGCGTCAGGTGTGGCTGGACGCCCCCAAGTGGGTCATCGCCCTGCCGTACGTGGTGGTGGGATGGGCCGCCGTGGTCGTGCTCCCGCAGCTCTACCGGGCACTCGGACCCACCGGGTTCGCACTGCTGCTGGCGGGCGGACTCGCGTACTCGGTGGGTGCGGTCGTCTACGCGATCAAGAAGCCCAATCCGGTGCCGGGCGTCTTCGGCTACCACGAGGTGTTCCACGCCTGCACGATCGTGGGGGCGGTGCTGCACTTCGTCTGCGTCGCCTGGTTCGTGCTGCCGCTCGCTTCCTGAACCGGCCCCACCCGCGAGGGCGGCACGCTGGTCCGAGGCGAAGTTGGTGGCAGGGTGCCTAACCTCGACGGATGGCTCTCACCCTGTACGGCGTCTGCGCACTGACCTTCATGATGGCCATGTACGCCCTCGAGCAGCGGGGTGACGGCTTCGTGCTGGCCTTCGCGGTGGGCTGTGCGCTGTCGTCGGCCTACGGGTTCGCGTCAGGCGCGTGGCCGTTCGGCGTTGTCGAGGCTGTCTGGACGGTGGTCGCGCTGCGCCGCTGGTGGCTCCTGGCCCACCCTCGACCGGCGGCCTGACGGTGCCCCCGGGGAGACCGCTCGCCGGGGCGATTGGTCGGCGCCCCGCTCCCGTGGGACCCTGGGTGCCATGGCCGAACGCACGCAGCTGGTGGTCTGTGAAGGTGACGAGACCGGGCAGGAGCTGCTCGACGAGGCGCTCCGGGTCCTCGACCCGTCCGTGATCGACGTCCCGGTCGACCTGGTGCGGTTCGACCTGTCACTGCGGAACCGACGCAGGACGGCCAACGCCGTGGTCGTCGAGGCGGCCGAGGCGATGGTCGAGGTCGGTCTGGGCCTGAAGGCAGCCACCATCACCCCGCCGCAGACCGGCGACGTCGGATCACCGAACCGCATCCTGCGCGAAGGGGTGGGCGGTTCGGTCATCGTGCGCACCGGTCGGCGGATCCCGGGGGTGGTTCCTCCGGCACCGGTGGTGCACCCGATCGTCGTGGTCCGGATGGCCGTGGGCGACGCCTACGGGGCCGAGGAGGGCCGGACCGGCATGGCGGGCGGCGCCGACGAGCAGGCGTGGCGGACCGAGCGGATCGACCGGTCGGTGTGCCGGTCGGTCGCCGAGTACTCGTTCCAGGCGGCGGCGCACCTCGGTGCCTGCGTGTTCGGCGGGCCCAAGTGGACGGTGTCGACGGTCTACGAAGGGATGCTCAAAGAGGAGATGGACGCGGCAGCGGCGAGGCATCCTGACGTGGTCTACCGGCCGATGCTGATCGACGCCGCCTACGCCGGGCTGCTGACCGAGGCCGACGACCAGTCCCTGGTCATCCCGGCGCTCAACCGGGACGGCGACTGCCTGTCCGACCTGGTGCTCGCCATGTTCGGCTCCATCGCCGGCGCCGAGTCGGTGCTGCTCGCGCTCGACGACGACCTCCGGCCGACGGTGGCCATGGCCGAGGCGCCCCACGGCACCGCCCCCTCGCTCGAGGGGAAGAACGTGGCCAACCCCATGGCCATGCTGCTCGCCTGCGCGGCCGCACTCGACCATGCCCCGGGCGGCGGGTCCGGTGACGTGGCCGCCGCGGCACTCACCATCCGCGAGGCCACCCTGGGCGCGGCGGCCGACGGGATCCGCACCTTCGACCTCGGGGGCGGTGCCTCCACCAGCGAGGTGGTCGACGAGGTGATCCGCCGGATCAGGGCGGACCGCACGGGCTGACCCGGTCGCGCACCCGGCCCGGACCGACGGTCGACCCGGCTCCCTAGGATGCGACACAGGTGTTCCCGACCTCCGAGGAGGAGCCCGTGCCCGACTACCCGCAGGCGATCGTGCCGGTCGACCACGTCGAGCCGGTTCCCCGGCGCATCCGGGCCGTGGTGGACGGCCGGGTGGTGATCGACACGGCCTCGGCGCGCTACGTGTGGGAGTGGCCCTACTACCCGCAGTACTACATCCCGATCGGCGATTTCGCCCCGGACGTGCTGGTGGACGAGGCGCGCGAGGAGCACCTGAAGCGGGGCACGGCGATGCGGCACGGACTGCGCACGGCCGGGGGAGTCCGCAGCGGGGTGGCCCACCACTACGTGTCGTCCCCGGTGGACGGCGTCGCCGGGACCGTCCGGGTGGAGTGGGCCGCGCTCGACGCCTGGTTCGAGGAGGACGAAGAGGTGTTCGTCCACCCGCGCAATCCCTACACCCGGGTGGACGCCCTACGGTCGGACCGTGAGATCGTGGTCGAGCTCGAGGGGATCGTCCTCGCCCGGTCGAGCCGTCCGGTCCTGGTGTTCGAGACGGGCCTGCCGACCCGCTACTACCTCGACCGGCTCGACGTGGACGTCAGCCACCTGGTCCCGAGTGACACGGTGACGTCCTGTCCCTACAAAGGGACCACCAGCGCCTACTGGTCGGTCGACGTCGGTGCGCGGGTCGAGCCGGACCTGGCCTGGGCCTATGACTTCCCGACCCGCCAGCTGCTCCCCATCGCCGGGCTCGTCGCCTTCTACAACGAGAAGGTCGATCTCACCGTGGACGGCGTCCGGCTCGAGCGTCCGCAGACGAAGTTCTCCTGAGCGGGGCCGGCCGCTCCCGTTGGTACCATCCCCACCCATGTCCCGGCGCGCTGTCATCTTCGACCTCGACGACACCCTGATCGTCGAGCAGTCCTTCGCCATGGCGTCGCTGCGCGAGGCGATCAGCGTGTTCCCGGGGGTGGACCCGGTGGCCGACGAGGCGGACGCGCTCGAGGCGGTCCGTTCGGTGTGGCGCCGGGGCGCCGACTACCCGCTCTGCCTGGCGCTCGGACTGGCGTCGTGGGAGGGCCTCTGGTCGACGTTCGACGGGAACGACAGCTCGATGGCCGGCCTGCACGAGTGGGCCCCGACCTACCGGGCCGAGGCGTGGGAGGCGGTGGCGACCCGGTTCGGTGCCTCCGATCCCGCCCTGGCCGAGGCGGCCGCCATCCGGTTCGAGGCGGCCCAGATGGCCGGTCACCCGATCATCGACGGGATGGAGGACGCCCTCGACTCGGTCCGCGCCAGGTACCCGGTGGGTCTGCTGACCAATGGATCCTCGGACCTGCAGCGCCTCAAGCTGGACCAGGCCGGGCTGACGCATTCATTCGACACGGTCGCCGTGTCCGGGGAGGCGGGCGTGGGCAAGCCGGACCCGGCCGTGTTCACCATGGTCCTCGATGCGCTCGGCGCCGGACCCGAGGGCTCGGTCATGGTGGGGGACAGCTGGGAGCGGGACGTCGAGGGGGCGCTCGCCACCGGGATGACCGCGGTCTGGATCGCCGACGGTCGCCCGGCACCGGCCCGGGACCCGCGGGTGACGGTGGTGGACTCGGTGCGCGAGCTGGACGCCCTGCTCGACTGAGCGCTGGGCGGCACGGCGGCTCGGCGGACCGGCGGCCCTGGGGTCGGGTCACCCGGGACGGGGTCAGAGCGTGAAGTCGGCGCCCGGGGCGAGGGTGACCGCCCGGGTGGCGTCGATGCAGAACGTCCCGTGCACGGCGCCGGCGATGCCCGCCGCACTGGATGCCACCACCTGTCCGTTCATCACGGTGAGCTGGGAGGGGCAGGCGGGGTTCCCGGTCTGCTGGATGTCCGAGTCGAAGACGAGTTGGGTCGTCCCTCCGGACGCCCAGTGGATGATGGTGGGGGAGGCCAACGGGCCCATCAGCACGGCGGACCCGCCCGTCGGTCCGGTGCAGCCCGTGAACGTCAGCCTCTGGCCGACGTCGTCGGAGCCGGAGACGGCGTGGCACGTGACCGTGGCCGTCCCAGCCGATCCGGTCGAGGCGGTGCCGGCGTCCGTGGACCCCGAACAGGCGGCAGTCAACCCGACGAGCGATGCCACCAGCAGTCCTGCGACGAACCTCCGCATGCCGAACCTCCCGCAGCCACGACGGAAGGTGCCCCCCGTCCGTGGACCGAGTCTGACACGTGACGCAACGGGGGGTGACGCCGATCGGCTACCGGCGGGACGTGCCGGTCCCGTCAGTGGTGCAGTCAGGAATCGGACCCCGTCAGGGTCAGCGGGCCATCTGGCGGAGCATGTACGGCAGGATGCCCCCGTGGCGGTAGTACTGCGCCTCCATCGGGGTGTCGATCCGGAGCCGGGCCTCGAATTCCGTGGTCCGGCCGTCCTCGACGGCGATGACCTTGACCGTCTTCGGGCTGATCCCCTCGTTGAGGGACCCGAGTCCGGTGACCGAGTAGACCTCGTGACCGGTCAGGCCGAGCGCCTCGGCACTCTGCCCGTCCGCGTACTGCAGCGGCAGGACGCCCATGCCGATCAGGTTGGACCGGTGGATCCGCTCGAACGACTCGGCCAGGACGGCCCGCACGCCCAGGAGCGACGTGCCCTTGGCCGCCCAGTCGCGGGACGAGCCTGAGCCGTACTCCTTGCCGGCCAGGACCAGCAGCGGCACACCGTCGGCGGCGTAGCGCTCCGAGGCCTCGAAGATGGTGGTCTGCCCGCCGTCGGGAACGTGGACGGTGATCCCGCCCTCGGTGCCCGGGGCCAGCTGGTTGCGCAGGCGCACGTTGGCGAAGGTGCCCCGGACCATGACTTCGTGGTTGCCGCGCCGCGCCCCGTACGAGTTGAAGTCGACCCGGTCCACGCCGTGGTCGGCCAGGTAGTGGCCGGCGGGTGTCGTCGGGTTGATGTTGCCGGCCGGCGAGATGTGATCGGTGGTGACGCTGTCTCCGAGCTTGGCCAGCACCCGGGCCCCGGCCACGTCGGAGACGGCCGCCGGTGTCATGGTCAGGCCCTCGAGGAAGGTGGGACGCAGCACATAGGTGGACGACGTGTCCCAGGCGAAGGTGTCACCGGTCGCCGCCTGGACCGCCTGCCACCGCTCGTCACCCTCGAACACCGAGCCGTAGCGCTGGCGGAACATGTCCGAGGTGAGCGACGTGCGGATCGCCTCGGTCACCTCTTCCGGGGACGGCCACAGGTCGGCCAGGTGGACCGGCACCCCGTCCGGGTCGGTGCCGAGCGGCTCGGTGGTCAGGTCGATCCCCATGCTGCCGGCCAGCGCGTAGGCCACGACGAGCGGGGGCGAGGCCAGGTAGTTCATCCGCACGTCGGGGTGGATGCGGCCTTCGAAGTTCCGGTTGCCCGACAGCACCGACGCGACCGACAGGTCCCCCTCCTGGACGGCCTCGGACACGCCGGGCAGGAGCGGACCTGAGTTGCCGATGCAGGTGGTGCAGCCGTAGCCGACGAGGTCGAAGCCGATGGCGGCCAGCGGCTCGGTCAGGCCCGCCCGGTCCAGGTAGTCCATGACGACCCGGGAGCCGGGTGCGAGTGTGGTCTTCACCCACGGCTTGGCGGTCAGGCCGCGGGCCACGGCATTGCGGGCGAGCAGGCCGGCGGCCACCATCACCTGGGGGTTCGACGTGTTGGTGCAGGACGTGATGGCCGCCACCACCACGTGTCCGTCACCGATCTCCTCGGCCCTGTCGGCACCGAGCACCGCCGAGTGCCCGCGTGGGTCACGGGCGAGCGCAGTGCGGAAGGCGGCCGCGGCCCCGTCGAGCCGGACCAGGTCCTGGGGGCGGGCCGGACCGGCGATGCTCGGGACCACGGTGGCGAGGTCCAGCTCGATCAGCTCCGAGAAGACCGGCTCGGGACCGTCGGGCTCGAGGAACATGCCCTGGGTGCGGGCGTAGGCCTCGACCAGGTCCACGTGGGCGTCGTCGCGCCCTGTGAACCGCAGGTAGTCGAGGGTCACGTCGTCGATGGGGAACATGGCGCACGTCGCGCCGTACTCGGGGGACATGTTGCCGATGGTCGCCCGGTTGGCGAGGGGGACCGAGGCCACGCCCGGTCCGAAGAACTCGACGAACTTGCCGACCACGCCGTGCTTGCGCAGGACGTTGGTGATGGTCAGCACCAGGTCGGTGGCGGTGGTGCCCGCCGGCTGCTCACCCGTCAGCCGGAAGCCGACCACCGGAGGCAGGAGCATGGACAGCGGCTGGCCGAGCATGGCGGCCTCGGCCTCGATCCCGCCCACGCCCCAGCCGAGGACGCCGAGCCCGTTGACCATGGTGGTGTGGGAGTCGGTGCCGACCAGGGTGTCGCAGTACGCCCTGCCGTCGTCGGTGGCGAAGACCACCCTCGACAGGTATTCGAGGTTGACCTGGTGGCAGATGCCCATGCCCGGCGGCACGACCCGGAAGCCGTCGAAGGCCTGCTGGGCCCAGCGCAGGAGCTGGTAGCGCTCGATGTTGCGCTGGTACTCGATGTCGACGTTCTCGTCGTAGGCGGTGCTGGTGCCCGACGCCTCGGCGATCACCGAGTGGTCCACGACCAGTTCCACCGGCACGAGGGGATTGACCTTGGCCGGGTCGCCGCCCAGGGCGCGGAGCGCATCGCGCATGGCGGCAAGGTCGACCACACCGGGCACGCCGGTGAAGTCCTGCATGAGTACCCGCTCGGGGGTGAGGGCGATCTCGGCGGCATCGGTGCCGCCCACACCGTGGCGCTCGGGGTTGACGCCCCAGCCGGCCACCGCCTCGACGTCGGAGGCGGTGACGGTGACCCCGTCCTCGTGGCGGAGGAGGTTCTCCAGGATGACCTTGATCGAGTACGGCAGCCGGGCCACGTCGAAGCGGTCGGCGAGGGCCGTGATGCGGAAGATCTCGTAGGTGGCGTCGCCGACCTGCAGGCTGCCGCGGGCGCCGAAGGAGTCGGGGGAGGAGGGGGTCTGTGCCATGCCCCTATTCTGCCCCGTCCGGGACGGCGGGGAATTCCTGGGCTGGTCAGGTACGTGTGCGGTACTTGCGGATGGCGAGCGGGATGAAGACCGCCAGCAGGACCACGGTCCAGGCGAGCGACTGCCACAGCCAGAACGCGGTGCTCTTGCCCGTCCCGGTGGATGCCGCACCGACCATGAGTGACCGACATGCGCTGACGGTCACGCTGAAGGGCTGGTAGGTGGCGAACCCCTGGAGCCAGCTCGGCATCGAGGACAGTGGAACGAATGCCGCCGAGATGAACGTGAGCGGGAAGATCAGCGGGAACGACATGACCTGGGCCGTCTCGCTGTTGGGGGCGGACAGTCCCACGATGGCGAACCCCCAGGACAGGGCGTAGGCGAAGAACAGGATCAGCAGGACCCCGCCGATGTACGACACCACCCCGGTGGAGGGACGGAAACCGACGAGCAGTCCGACCACGGTCATGACGCAGATGACGAAGATGTTGCGGATGAGGTCGGCCGTGGTGCGGCCGAGCAGCACAGCACCGCGCGACATCGGCAGGGCGCGGAACCGCTCGATGAGGCCCTTCTGCAGGTCCTCGGCCAGTCCGATGCTCGTGCTCACCGCGCCGAACGCCACCGTCTGCACGAAGATGCCGGGCATCAGGTAGTTGACGTAGGTGGTGGCGTCGGTGTGGATGGCCCCGCCGAAGACGTAGCGGAACAGCAGCACGAACATGATCGGCTGGACGGTCGAGAAGAACAGTGCCTCCGGGATGCGGGTGACGGCCAGCAGGTTGCGCTTGGTCAGCGTGGCGGTGTCCGACAGCAGCCAGCGGAGGTTGAACATCGCGCCCGAACTGTGGGCCTCGGAGGGGAGAGGCGGGTTGAGGGTGGCAGTGGTCATGCGAGCTCTCCTGTCGCCATGGGGAGCGCCTGTTCGAGCTGTGCGGTCCGCCGCTTCTTCCGCCGTTGCCTGGTGTTGCCGTCCTCCTCCGCCTCCTCCGCCTGGTCCTCCTCGGTGCGGTGGCCGGTGAGGGACAGGAAGACGTCGTCGAGGCTGGGCTCGCGGAGGTTGAACGTCTGGGGGGCGATCCCCTGGGCGTCGAGTGCCCGCAGCGCGATCATGGCGGCCTGCGGGCCGTCGTCCACGGTGACCTCCACCAGGGTGCCGTTGACCAGGGCGGTATGGTCCCCCAGCGTGTCGAGGATGGTCCCGGTCCGGGCGGCGTCGTCGATCGACGGCAGGCCCACTTCCAGCACGGTGGCCCCGAGATTGGCCTTCATGGACTCCGGGGTGCCTTCGGCGATGACCCGGCCGTGATCGATGACGGCCAGCGTGCTGGCGAGGCGGTCGGCCTCTTCCAGGTACTGGGTGGTCAGGAGCACGGTGGTGCCCCCGCCGACCAGCCGTTCGATGACCTCCCACAGGTCGTTGCGGCTCTGGGGGTCGAGACCGGTGGTCGGCTCGTCGAGGAAGAGCACGGTGGGGTGGGCCACCAGTGCGGCGGCCAGGTCGAGGCGCCGGCGCATGCCGCCCGAATAGGTCTTCAGGGGCCGGTCGCCGGCATCGGTGAGGTTGAACTGGGCCAGCAGTTCGACGGCCCGCGTGGTCACGACTTCGCGGGGCAGATGATTGAGGTTGCCGACCATCTGCAGGTTCTCGCGCCCGGTCAGGTTCTCGTCGACCGCCGCGTACTGGCCGGCCAGGCCGATGAGGGTGCGCACGAGCGCCGCCTTCTTCTGGACGTCGTGCCCGAGCACGGTGGCGGACCCACTGTCGGCCCGGAGGATGGTGGTGAGGACCCGGACGGCGGTCGTCTTGCCCGATCCGTTGGGCCCGAGGAGCCCGAACACGGTTCCCTCCTCCACGGCGAAGCTCACCCCGTCGAGGGCGCGGACCTCCCGCTTCCCCTTGAAGGTCTTCTTCAGGTCGTGGACTTCGATGGCGTTGGTCATGGCTGCGGATCGTTTCTGGCGGGCGCGCCCTCGACGGGCGGGCAACCGGGTGCTGTTCCGGTCCACACAGGGTCGGGGTGTCGGACGGGGGAGGCGGGCACCGCTCATCCTACGACCCGTCGCACGGGGCTCGGGCACCTCGGGGTCCGGGGCGGCGCAGGGTGCGTTTCGCTAGCCTCGCACCATGGACAAAGGCGACAAGGCACCCGATTTCGAGCTCCCCGACGAGGACGGCGTACCCCGCAGGCTCAGCGAGCTGGCGGCCGACGGCCCGGTGGTGCTGTTCTTCTATCCGGCCGCGATGACCTACGGGTGCACCAAGGAGAGCTGCCACTT
>Ga0075030_100001716_pt1 | contig 19761 bp, 9 predicted proteins | sample LitLauG_LLR_2012_FD_71393 | JGI IMG/M metagenome (GOLD analysis project Ga0075030, IMG submission 71393) | Freshwater sediment microbial communities from Pennsylvania, USA - Little Laurel Run_MetaG_LLR_2012 | ecosystem: Environmental > Aquatic > Freshwater > Creek > Sediment | place: USA...
CGGTGAGTATCTGCGCCTGGTTGAGGACCACGTGGTCCGTCCAATCCGGTCCCCCGCACATGCCATTCACCAACGATCCGCAGATATGCTGGATCGCCTCCGGGCCGACCCAGATCGCGAGGCCCGTACCGCCCGCGTAACCCGACGAAGTGTAATAGCGCCAAGTATTGCCGTTCATCTCCAGCAGATCGGTCAGGGTTGGATGGTCAAAACATGGATAGACCGGGGCGTTGGAGTTTTCGCTGCCGCTCGAATCGATCAGTGCGACCGTGTACCCCGCGGGTGCATCACACCCCGCATTGGGCTGGCCGCCGTTCGGGTTGTTTGGATTCTCCGCCGCAAACAGAGGGCTCCCCACCGCTGGCGCCGACGTCCCGGAAATAATGAACTGATGCGCCGGCATGCTCGGACCCTGGTTGGTCTGGAACATGCGGTCGGCGAAGGTGTACTGCTCAGCCATCTGAAAATAGGGTTGCACCTGCGTCGGGTCGGCGTAAGAAAACACGCAATTCTGGATACCCTGAGGGCAAGTGACCGGAATCAAGTCCGCCCCATTCATTTGACATTGTCCGCTCAAATTCAGGTCGCACATGAGGTTAAAGGCATGGTGACTGTGGGCGGGGTTGAAGTTTGCGGCGAGATCCACTTTCTGCAGTTGGATCTTATTGCCATTCGAGTCGAAGCCGAAGCTCTGGATGTCCGCGTTCCGAGGTGGATTGATCAACACCGGGTCCTGGAAAAGATTGTCCGGAGTGCGGTTCTCCTGGAAGATCACTACCACGTGCTGGATTTTCCCCGGCGAGCCGCCCACCATGACGCTGGCCGAAGCTGTGGCGCCATTTCCGCCTTCATTCGAGGTGACCGCGCTGGTTGTGTTGTTCTTGGTTCCTTCGGTCGTACCAGTCACGTTGACCGAAAAGCTGCACGGTGCGCCCGCGGCCAGAGCGGCGCTGGACAGGCTGACGCTTCCCGATCCCGCCGTGGCCGAGATCGTTCCACCGCCGCAACTGCCCGTCAGACCATTGGGCGTGGATACGACCAGCCCGGCCGGCAACGAGTCGGTGAAGCCCACACCGGTTAGCATGGTGCTTGCATTCGGGTTCGAGAGATTGAAGGTCAGCGTGGTGCTGCCGTTCAGCGCAATGATGGACACGCCGAATGCTTTGACGATCTTCGGCGGTGAAGGTTTCGGAGTACCACCGCCGCCGGAACCGCCGCAGCCAGTGAGGTTCAGAAGTGCGCCACCCACGGCTAGCGCCAAGATTGCGAACACTGGAATGCGAAGCTTGAACATTAAAGCGTTCACCTCGGGGGAGAGTTAAAAGTCTTCGGTTATTCTGGATGATTACCCGGCCGCACACCTTTGGACTCGGAGAAATCGTGCAAACTGCTGCCGATGATCCCTGCCGGCGTCCGAACAGCAAAAGCCTTGTACATTTTCTAGGATGCGGGCGCGGGCTCGATTGCACCTGGAAAAATGCAGCGCCTACTGAGGATTTGCTGGGACCGTGGCCTTGTTCGTTGACGCAGGTGGTTCTGGAAGAAGTTGGAGTTCGTGATGAATCCATTCCAGGTTCCTGCCGTCCTCGAAAGCGGCCTTGAACTCGTCTAAATTCTTGTAGAGCGCAACGGTTGCGCCCAGGGGGATTGCCGCCTGCAGCTTTTCTTTGGCAGCCTTCGGTGTCTTGGTCTCGAAGAGTTCCTGGTCAAGCCGGAATTTCTTCGCCTGAATCTTAGGCAGCCAATCGACGGGCTCGAGCGCGGCCACTTTCTTCAAGAATTCCGGCTTCACGTAATCCGCGCGCTCGTCATCTGGCACAAAAGGAGAGGTTGCCATCCAGGTTGGCCAATCGCCCCAGGGATCCAGTGCCTCCAGGACTTTGATGCGCGGGTCGACTGCCGAAGCCAGGATCGCGATGCTTGCTCCCGATCCTTGGGTGAACATTCCCACCCGGTTCACGTCGAGGTCGCCGCGCGCGGCCAGATAATTCAGCACCATCTGCACGTCGTGCGCCGAGGTTGCCAGGCTTTCCTGCAGTTCGCTCAGGAACCACTGCTTCATCGGCCGGTCGTGGTAGCGATGTCCGGTGAGCGCGGAAACGAAGCCTACCGCGGCACAACCGTTCCTGGTCACAAGTTCTTCGTAGGCATCGCGCCGGAAGACCTCAGTGTCCGTAGGATAACCGTACAGATACAAGATCACCGGGGGCTTCTTGACTCCTTTCGGCTTCATGACATAAAGGTCGATGGGATCTCCCAATCGCCACTGTACCTGCAGTAACTCCACGGTGTAGTGGGGATTCTCAGTGACGAATCCGGCTAGCGGTCGAGTCGGCATGAGATGGCTGCTGGTCAGCGCGGGTGAGGTCCAGTCTTCCTGGACGCCTTGAAAACGAGAGTCGGCTGGATTGGCCGCAGGCGGGGACGCCGGCAACTGCGCCGAACTGACCTGGGCCAGAGACAAAAGCGCGATTCCGAGAGCAAGCGCTCTTATGAAATTGAATAGCGGAAGATTGGACATCGTACTGTCTATTGTGGGGAATATACGTCGCATTATCGATTAAAGAGGAGGGCGGATCGATGGACGGTCCGCCCTCCGTGTTCTGTGAAACGGATTGGGTCGAGTTACGGTCTGCTCTTACAAACCGGGAAGTCACCGTTAACGCTTTGTGTGGTGGTTTTCCCGGACGGGAGGATACAGCCGCCCATGTCGCCGCCTGCTTCGGTTGCGCCTTTGTCAACCGGAGCTGCGCCGATTAAAGCACCGGATCCGTCGTACTGTTGGTAGTGTGAACGCAGGTACAAGAGCCCCGGATCGGCGGTCACACCCCCTATCACTACTTTCGTCGCCGGAACATAATCTGGAACGGAAGTGACCACAAACTGCTGCGAGTTGTGCACCAGAGACGTTGCATACGTCAGGGGTTGTCCGTTGCTAACCAGGCGCAAGACCGACCACGAGAGGTAAGTGCCGTTGCGGAGGTTCGGGAAGGAGAGCCCGCCCGTCCAGATCTTGCTTTCCGGGCAGGGAAAAGATGCGCTGCAAGACGCAGGCAGATTAGCCCCAGCTGGCAACGTGCCGTTGCCGGGCTGACCGGGATCCCCGCCGCTGTAGCTGGCGAAAATCGGGTCCACGCCGTTCAGTGTGATGTAACCGTAGGCCGACTGGTTGGCGATCGAACTCACGTTTCCGTAGCTAAAGAAGGTGTAAGCCATACCGTCGAGGCTGTTGGGAAACTTAGTGGCCGAGTTTAAAACAGATTTCACGACTTCGCCGGTACCAATTCCGCGATAGCGCGCACCTTTACCGTCACTGCTGGTGCAAGTTCCGGTCTGGCCGGCGAGTGGGTTATTGAGGCCAACACTGGTCTCCTGGCTGCTGCCAAGGATCGCGCCGGAATAGACGGTGGGTTTGCGGAAAACGGTGGCTTCCGTCGTGTTCATCGTGCCCGACAGGGGCTCGCGCAGGAAGGCGTTAATGCCACCGGCGGTCAGGCCGAAAGCACTGGCATCGCAATTCTTACCGGAAAACACCTGTTGCAGTTGGACGTCGGTGGCGTTCTTGAGACCCTTGAGTTGGGACTGACGCTCATCGACGAACACGATGGGCGCAGCGCCAACACTGAGCACGGAGAAAGCCGGAATGGCGGTCCCCGTGATGGGGTCGACGCCCTTGATGTTGAAGGACAAAACATTGGCTTGCGAGGAACTGCCAGGATAGCCGCTCTTAATGGGAGTACCCACATAGGCTCCCGAGCCTGCGCCAAGGCCATTGGCTGGACAAGCTCCGGAGGCGTTGACTCCGTTGTACGCTAAGCCGTCGAGTCCGTCGCTGGAAGCACCGCCCTTGGTACCGGCACCGAGGCCGGAATTCACGCGGCACGCGGCAAACTGCGCATCTTCAGGACGGATGTCGGTGGCCGCTACCGTAACCGGGGTTCCGGTGGAGTAGATAGACGAAACTACTGACGGCAAAGCCGCGTCCGCGCCCCAAAGGACGGAGGAGATCTGACTCGAGCCGCTACCTGTCAGGTTGGCTGCTGGAGCGCCTACGGTACATCGAGGCTGAGCAAAGTAGCAGCGGTCTCCAACGACGGAGTCAACCTTGAGGAAAGACCATATCTTGGTGGCGCCGGGATTCCAAACGATCCAGATCGTGCCGGCGTCAACATTGTTGGGCGACACGCGCGTGTCGGTGAGGTTCACAGCGTTGGAAGCGCTGGTCCAGTGCCCGCCCTGAATTCCCTTAACCGTGGCGCAAGGGAGAGTAGGACAAGCCAGATTGTAAGCGCCTAAGGCCATCGTCTGCCACATGGCCGACGAACCGGCAATGGTCACTTCTATTGTGATTGTTGCCTGTGCTTGGGGCACGAAGCTTACGATCGCGGCCAGCATCAGCACCAGCACCGCGAAAATCGATTTCATCCGCATATTCATTGATTCCTCTCTGAGTTTTAACCTTGCTCGTTAACACATGGGGCATTGCGCCGCACGCTGATCCCTCTATTGGTTACGCGAGTTGTGCGCACCAACTCACCGCAGCGAAGCTTGAATTGCAGCCCGAGTCTATCTGCTGACTGGCCGGACAATATTAAGGTTGTATGACAAGTTGATGAAAGTTCTTTTAACGGAAGCCGTCCAGATCGCACGTCAGTTGAGGCTTTTGGCGAGGCCTGCGGTCTTAAGGTGATGAATCTGAACCCGCATCCCAGGCGGTTTGTTCTTACCAACACTTGGACTGCACTGTGGGAAACGAGGTTGAATAACGCGGCCGCCGGAAATTCATACTGCCTTAACCTTGGCGCGGGAACTCGCCATATACAATCCGCGGTTGCTATTGCATTCCTAAAGAACCTATTACTCCGGAGCTATGCGTGTGCGGTTCTCTGTCCCTTCTGTTGTTTCTCGCTTGCTCAGCATCCTGACGCTGGCGGTTCTCGGGTTGGCGTTGAGCTTTGGCCAGGAGCGCGCGGAGACAACAACGACCGATCAGGCCGCTATCAGCGGAACGGTAACCGATAAAACCGGCGCCGTTGTGCGCGATGCGAAAGCGGTGCTTGCAAGCGAGACGGGTGCGAGACTTGCAATTCCGGTCAATGACCAGGGATTCTATTCCGTGACCGGACTCTACCCTGGGACTTACACGCTAACCGTATCCGCAGATAACTTCGCTGACACCGTCTTCTCCAACCTCAACCTGACGCCCGGCAAAAAGTTGATGCTCGACGCCGCCCTGCAGCCCGCAACCGCCAAGCCGGCAGCCGAGGCCAGTGCCGCGGAGCAGGTAGAACCGAGTGCCGCTCGTCCCGCTCGCAAGATTGCCGGAAACGAGGGCGGGATCAACGGCGTGGTTACCGACCAGACAGGAGCCGTCGTAACCGATGCGAAAGCGGCGCTGACAAGCACTACCGGAGAAAAGGTGGAAGCCCGTGTCAATGAGAAGGGCGCGTATTCCTTCACCGGCGTTAAACCTGGAATTTATACGCTAACCGTGACATCGCCGAATTTCGCGGCGAGGACTTTTGACAGCATCACGCTGACCGCAGGCCTTGATTTAACCCTGGACGCTGCGCTGGAACCGGCAGGCGCGAAAACGGAGGTGAACGTCGAGTCCAGCGGTGTGGGGACGGTGGAGACCGAGAGTTCCACGGTTTCCGGAACGATCACCCAAAAGGAAGTGGTTTCGATCGGACTCAACGGCCGCAATTTCACGCAGCTCATCGCTCTCGCGCCCGGCGTCAGCAATCAGACGGGGCAGGACGAGGCAAGAGTGGGGGTCGTGGGTAGCGTGAAATACAGCGTGAATGGAGGCCGCGTCGAATACAACACTTTCGAGGTCGATGGCGGCGACGTGCTTAACACCGGCCTGAATGGTGCCTCGAGTACGCTGATGGTTTATCCCAGCCTCGATGCCATTCAGGAAGTGAAAGTCCTGACGTCCAACTACGGCGCTCAGTACGGTCGCACTGCATCCGGTACGGTGCAGGTAACCACGAAGTCGGGAGGAGCGAAGCTGCACGGGAACCTTTATGACTTTGTGCGCAACGAAGCGTTCAACTCGCGAAATTATTTCGATTTTGTCGGCACGACGCCGCCCGCGCCTGGGCAACTGGTGGGGCGGACAATCGGAGGCAAGGCTCCACTTTATCGGCGGCAGGATTTCGGCGGAACGATCGGCGGGCCACTCACGATTCCGGGTATTTTCAACACCAAGAAGGACAAGACATTTTTCTTCTATTCCGAGGAGGTACGGCTGGAAAAAACCCCCACCGAATACAACCAAGCGGTGCCGGGGTTGAAAGAGCGCGGATTGATCTTGACACCGAAGGGCATCCAAGAAAACCTGCAAACTAATCCTGGTACGGGCGCGGTTTACCAGGACTTCGATTTCAGTGACGTATGCCCGCTGAATTCGGGGACCTTTGTACGTGCGCAGTTCCCGGACTGTCCGGCGGTGTCGCCGGGGTCGAGTGCTGGAACGCTGATCCCTCTGCCGCATTTGCAACTGGGCGGCGGATTTTCGCCAACTGCCACCAGCGTGGACAAAAACGCGTTGGCGATCCTGAACTCGAATCTGATTCCCCTGCCCAATGCGCCTTTCGGCTGCAGCTTCAGCCTCGCCAATTTCGACCCCTCCAGTCCCGATCCCAGCGATCCCAATCGCTGTTACAACGCCGCCGTCTCCCCTTCCACTTATTGGCGCGAAGAATTATTCCGCGTCGATCAGGCTTTGACAGACAAGATGAAGGTATCGTTTCGCTACGTCCACGATGCCTGGGACACTACCGTGCTTACGCCGCAGTGGGGCATTGTGCGCGACACCTTCCCGACCGCGCAGAACCGCTTTGTTGGGCCGGGCACAAGCCTGGTGGCGCGAGTCACGAACACGATATCGTCAACGCTGCTAAACGATCTGGTCCTCAGTTACACCGATGCTAACATTGCCCTGGCGGACCGGAACGGGCCGGGTGGGGCGCAGTTCCAGCGCGATCCGACGCTCGATCGACCGCTTGTCATTGATCCGACGCTGCCAAAAGATCAGCAAAACCAGTGCAATCCCAAACTTAGTGTTGACCCGGCAAGTGGCTTCCCGCAATGCGCCCTCGGTTACATTTTCAATAACGGTTTTGGCGGAAAGATGCCGGGAGTCAATTTTCTAGGTACCAATGCGGCTTATGGCGGAAGGGGATTTGCCGCCGATCCCGCCTATATGCCGTGGAGCCACACCAATCCAACGTACGCTGTGCGGGACGACGTGGGCAAGGCAATCGGCAGACATACTCTGCAATTCGGCGCACAGTATGTATTCTCGCAACGCAATCAGAGCAACAACGCGATCGGCGCGGCCTCTGGCGACTTACAAGGGCTGTTGACCTACAGCAATCTCGCGCACAGCACGGGAAACGCCTTTGCCGATTTCCTCGTTCAATACGCCGATCCACAAGGAAATCCGGCTGGATTCATTCAAAGCTTCACTCAAGATTCAGCGCAGCACCGTTATTATCAGCGTTATCAAATTGCCGAGCCTTATTTCCAGGACGACTGGAAGGTAACTCGCCGGCTTACTCTGAACTTGGGACTACGAATAAGCCTGTTCGGAACCTATCGCGAGAAGAACCGCAATGCCTGGAACTGGGAGGCCTCGCGTTACAAGCCCAATCAGTTTACGGTTGACCCGGTGTATGGCGAGCTTCTAAGTAATGGAAGTGCAGTGCCATTCAATCCCATGACGTTCCAGCTGGACCCCACCGTGGTGAGCAACCTGGGCCTGGTTCGATGCGGTTCGAGCGGCACCCCAGCCAGTTGTATGAGCGGGCACCTGTTCAACCCGGCTCCTCGAATTGGTTTTGCCTGGGACCCGTGGGGCGACGGCAAGACCTCGATTCGTGGCGGATACGGCATTTTTTTCGAGCATGGCACCGGTAACGAGGCCAATACCGGCTCTCTAGAGGCGAGCGCGCCAGTGGTGCTCAGCATCACACAACCGCTTCCGGTCAGCTATTCGTGCATCGGCAACGTCGGTTACGGGTCTGCGTTTGACCAGACGAACAGCGCTTGTGCGAACGTGAGTGGCGGATCTGCGCCACCCTCTGGTGCCGTGTTTCCTCTGGATGTCACTTCCATTCCGACCCATGCGGTTTGGCCCTATGCTCAGCAGTGGAGTTTCGGAATTCAACGGGAATTGCCCAGGGCTTTCGTAATGAATCTTGCTTATGTGGGGAGCAAGGCAACGCATCTGACGGTCGAGCGTCAGCTCAACCAGTTGCCACCGTTGCCGGCAAGCGAGAATCCCTTTGGGCCAAACGAACCCTTGACTATCACTGACTGCAACATTCCTCCAGGAGGCGGAACTCAGAGCTTGGGAAACGCTCCCGGAGACGGCAAGACCCCGTTTCTGCTGCAGAATGGCACGCTGGTGACGCCGCAGAACCCCGCCTACATGTATTTGCAGGCGGCGTGCACCAACACTTACACGCCGAACGTGAACTCCCTGCCGGGCCGTCCTTACCCCGGTCTGGGGAGGATCCTTTCCCTGCAGAATGTGGCCAATTCGGGTTATCACGCACTTCAGACTACGTTGCGACGCACCAGCGGACCACTTACTCTGGGAATCTCCTATTCTTACAGCCACTCTCTGGACGACGCCTCGGATCGAAGCGATCCGGTTCTGGTCGACTCCTACAACCTACGGGAGAACCGGGCCAGTTCAAACTTCGACCAACGTCATCTGGCCAGTATCAGCTATGTGTATCGGCTGCCGTTGAAAGATTTTCTTCGCCGCTTCATGGACTGGGCCAACGAAGTACCGAAAGACGCGAGCGCGCCGCCGGCAAATTGCTGTTCCGCGCTCGCCAATCGACTTCTTGATGGCTGGGAGCTTTCGGGAGTGACGCTGGTGCAGTCGGGCACGCCGTTCACTGTGATCAACAGCGCCGGTAACACCGGCATCTCCCTGACCGACAACGCCGGGGTTTCCAGCGGGCTCGGCATCGCGGCTTCTTATCCCGACTTGGCAAAAGGGTTGGCCGCGCCCTTCAACAATTCTCAAAGCTTTGGCCCACTCATCGGCAATCCTTCGCAGTTTGTGGCTCCGCGCGGGCTCACCTTCGGGAACGCCGGGCGAAATTTCCTGAATAACCCAAGGCGCGTGAACTTCGATATGTCACTGCTAAAACATTTCAAGATCCGGGAGTCAGGTGAACTTGAGTTCCGCGCTGAGGCCTTCAATCTGTTTAATCACACCGAGTTCCGGGTCTACGATCCGGATAACCCGGGCAGCAGTGGAAACAACATAATCAGTTGCTATGCCGGCCCCGTCTATTCGGCGGGATTTAAGGGTGGCGGAGCGGATTGTGTCACGGGGGCTTCCTTTCTGCACCCGCTCAATGCTCATCGGCCTCGCACCGTGCAGTTCGGTCTCAAGCTGGCTTTCTAGGACGTAGAACATCATGCGGAGATTGACCAAAAATCAAACGCAATGTGGCGGAAGGCTTCCGCTGCCCACGCGCCGATTTTCCGCAGGGCGCATGAAGGGTCTGCCGCTGGCGTTGCTGGCGCTTGCGGCGGTGCTTTCGGCATGCGGGAGTGGCAACTCTTCGGGTGGCGGATTGCAGGTACCGATAACGCTTTCCGGTAACTGGCAGTTCACGATGGCGCCTCCGGCCGATGGTTCGTTCCTCGGTGGCCTGCAGGGCGGGTTTCTGCTGCAGAACAATGGCTCAATAACAGGAGCGGCAGCTTACGCCGTCTCCTTGCCGCACCTGTTGATCCCGTGCACCACCGGATCGGCGGCCATCACTGGATCCATCAGCGGCCAGAACGTGCAAAACCTCACTGCGGTGGCGGGGACACAGACCTTTACCCTCACTGGAACCATTAGTTTGGACGGCACGTCGATGGCCGGTATCTACAAGTCCACCGCAGGAACTGCCGGCGACGGTTCGCCCTGTGGAACCGCTCAAACGGGGCTGCAATGGAGCGCAATTCTGGTGCCGCCGCTGACCGGCCCAATCCAAGGGACGTTTCACAGCGCTGGCGGCGCCGCCGGCCTGCAAGAACAGGATTTCCTGGTATCGGGGTCTCTCACGCAGGCGGCAAATACCGGAGCCAGCAGCGCCACAGTCACGGGCAATTTGAACTTCTTGAATGCGCTAACCAACCTGAGTGACTACCCCTGTCTCACCCTTGCGACATTGTACGGCCAAATTACTGGTAGCTCCGTTTCTCTGCAGATCGTCGGGACTGACGGCACCAGCGTGGGTCTGATCGGCGAACCGGTTGGTTCATTGGTAGGCATAGGAGTTAATCCAGTTGACTTCGCCCCGACGCACGGCGGGTATATCGTGAGCGGGGCTGGACCATCTTACATGGTGGCGACACCCGGCTGCCTGGGCAACCTCCAGAGCACAACGAGCTCCGGAGACTACGGGAACCTGTGTCTGGCGTTGAACGGCGCAAGCGCATGCCAACAACCGATCACACTAGCTCCGTCGGCTCTGATGTTCTCCGCGCAAGTACTGGGTTCGCCTCCAACCACCCAGACGATCACGCTGGCAAACGCTTCGGGCGCTTCTCTAAGCGGTGTGACGGTGGGCTTAACGAACGACAGTGGTGCGACCAACTTTACGGAGATGGATGGCTGTGGCCTCAACGGCGTCCCTTCGCTGGGGCAGCCTTTCAATCTCGATCCAGGACAGTCTTGTCCCGTTGCGGTTACCTTTGCCCCGCAGGAAACCTGCGCGGCCGGTACTCCACCGGCCCAATGTCCGTCCCCGCTCAAGGCAACCCTGGTTGTTACGAGTCCGAACAGTGATGCCATCTTTACGGTGCCCATCACGGGCAGCGGGATCAATAGCGGCGCAGTCTCGGGGCGCGAAGGCGATCTCGGCGTGGAACCTTTGTCGGAAACGAACCCCGGCGGCCATCCGGACCAGATCCTTCTCACCCCAAATGATCGAACTTTGCAGGACGTGGAGCACCATGCAGAGATTGATTAAACCCCGAATGCCATGCCGCGCGAGACGCGAACCGTTCAAGGATTGCGGATGGCACGCTTATGGTCTGCGGGCATTGCTGATCGGCACTACTCTAGTGCTAACGATGATGCTTTCGGCGTGCGGGGGCAGCGCCTCCAGCAACTCGCAGCCGAGCACAAACCTTTCCGGCAACTGGCAGTTCACGATGTCGCCGCAGACAGACCCTAATCAGACTGGCCCAACTTTCACGGGTGGTGTGCAGGGCGGGTTTTTGTTGCAGCAGAGTCTTGGTCTGGTGACTGGACAAGCGGTTTACTCCGTCACGTCGTCGGCTTCCACTACAGGACTGCCCTGTAACGCAGGATCGGCAGCGATCACTCAGGGAAAGATCAGCGGCCAGACGGTAAACCTGACTTTCTCAGCTGGCTCGCAGACTTTTACGCTAATGAATGGGACGCTGAGCGCAGATGGCTCGACCATCATGGGCGGCACTTATAGATCGACCGTCGCCAGCGGTACGTCCTGCGGATACGCTACCACGGGGTCATGGAGTGCCTTTTCCGTGCCATCGATTACAGGGCCGATCCAAGGGAGCTTTCACAGCACGGGCGGCAGCGCCGGGCTGGGTAATCAAGACTTCGCCGTGACCGGGTCACTTGTTCAAGGGGAGAACATCGGCGCCAGCAACGCGACTGTCACCGGCACTCTGACTTTTGTAGACCCGACAACCGAACTGAGTAACTATCCTTGTTTCTCCGTGGCGTCGGTGAATGGCCAAATCAGCGGCAACTCTGTCATCCTGCAAATCATTGGCACGGACGGATCGATTGTCGGCCAGATTGGCGAACCTGCCATTTCATTCGGAAGTACAGGCGTTAATCCCGTTACTTTCGATTCCGTGCACGGCGGTTACATTCTGCATGGAACGGAGCCAACATACTTAGTAGCCACAAAAGCCTGTAAAGGGAGTCTGGGCAACACAGTTACAGCGGGCGACTTCGGGAATATCTGTTTGGGACTGGGAAGCGCCAGTGCCTGCCAGCAGCCGATCACGCTGACTCCGGCGGTCATCACGTTCCCCGGGCAGATTCTGGAGTCGGCGGCGATGACGCAGACGATCACGCTCACCAATAACTCCAGCTCCACCCTTACTGGGCTGACGGTGAATTTCATTAACAACGGGGATTTCCAATTCGGCGGCCAGAGCGATTTCAATGGTCTTCCTAGTCTTGCCAAAGAGGACACTTGCGCCTCCCCGACCGGATCTACTTTCTCGCTCGCTGCCGGACAGTCTTGTTCTATTACTCTGATCTTCTCCCCGCAAGAGAGCTGCCCGTGGCTGCCCTTTCCTCAGCCCGGAAATGGGCAGTCGATTACCGGGGCTTCGCCGGAATACTGTCCGTTTCCTCAAGGCGCACAGGTGACAGTGAACGTCCCCGCGAGCGAAGGCAGCGATATTTGCGTATTCGGCTCCTCGATGCTGGACTGCTCGTTCGCCGTACCGGTCACGGGCATCGGTCTCAGCGCCATCCAACCATCGACTCCGGAACTCGATTTCGGTGCCGAGGAGCAGCTCAGCCCGCCGGAGGCGAGCCTTCCGCAGATGCTGTCCTTCACCAATAACAGTGGGTCTCCTTTGCAGATCCTCGGCAGGGCTTCTTGCAGCAATCCGCCTAAGGGCCAGCTCACGCTACCGCACCCGTTGCAGCAAACCAGCCGCGTGGCCGGACTGCAAGTCGTAAGCAATGGTTCCGGCGGTATCCTGCCCATAACTCCCGCAGGATCCACCATCACTTACAACTGCGACAGCGACCCGGGCACCAAGCTCCCCAATTTCCAGATTTCCTCCGATACGTGTACAGGGACGTTGCTTGCGCCTCAGGCCAGTTGCAGCCTGCAGGTCACCTATGTGCCGCAGCCCAATACCAGCATCAATAGCGGCCTAGATTATTTCCTGGAATTGAACACGGTGCAGTGTTCCGACACGGTAACATCCGACTGCGAAATCGATAGCGGGCGCTTTCCCGTGGAATTGAAGGCAAATTCACCGAGCCCGCTGAGGATGTCTCCCGGCGCGGGCCTGGATTTTGGAAGTCAGGCCATGGGCAAATCCAGCGGCCCGTTGACGATTACCCTGCTCAACGACCAGAGTCTGTCGAACCCGCAAACAGTGACCTTCGCCGGCAAGGTGGTGGTGCAAGGCAATTACTCTGAGACTGACGATTGCCCCGTTACACTGGCGCCCGGCAGCAGTTGCACTCTAACCGTGACTTTCAAACCCAGCATCGTGGGGTTCGATCCTGGGACGATCACCATTAATTACTCGCCCGAACCGGCCGGCGCTCCCCAAGTCATATACCTGCGTGGCACGGGGCAATAGCTTCGTGTCCGAGGAGCTTTCCGTTGTTCGGCGTTAGAGATGACAGTCAATGCAACTCGATTCCAGGAGGGCAGCAGTGGCGGCTAAACGATGCATGGTGTTTCTTGTACCGGCGGCGATGATTATAGTACTTGCCGGGTGCGGGGGAAGCAGTTCGAATTTGGGGCCTCCGCCGCCGCCGCCCGCATCCACAGTCATGATCGCTTTTCAGCCCGAGCCCTCGGGATCGCTCGCCGTCGGCTTTTCGGAGAATCTTACCGCGGTGGTCACCAACGACCCTGACAATGATGGAGTTGATTGGTCTTTGACCTGTCAGAATCCACCTGACTGCGGTTCGCTCAGCGCGATGCACACTGCCAGCGGCAGCCCCACAACCTATACGGCCCCCTCCACCATTTCCGCAAGCAGCATGAGCGTCGAAATTGTGGCCTTCGCGACCAAGGATCGCTACAAGAACCAAGTCGCCCCGATCACCATCAATACCTTTGACAACAGTATCAAAGGCACATATGTTCTCCAAGCTCAGGGAGTTGACTCTAGCTCTAACACTTACCAGTTTGCCGGGGTGATTGTCCTCGATGGCAACGGCGGAATCTCGTCAGGCGAGCAAACTGTCAACTTCGTGGACCCATTTACCGGCACCCTGGTGACTAAGTCGGACAGCAGTCTCACGGGCAGTTACTTCCTTGGCAGCGACGGGCGGGGAACAATCACCATCAATCCGAACAACGACGCAGACATTGGCACTGAAACTTTTAGTTTCGTGGGCCTTTCGATTTCCTCCACTTCGCCGCACGTTCTTTCTAACGCACTTATTGCCGCGGTTTCAACGAACACGCTTGCTATCTCGGCCTCTGGGACCATGGATTTGCAGGCCAGCGCCATTGCGGCACCTGCTGGCGGCTACGCCTTCGTGGCCAGCGGCCTCCAGATTGCCAAGATGTTTCCACTGGCGCTGGGGGGGGTTCTTAACATCGATTCACCCAGCACAATTTCGGGAAACGGCAGCGTGAGCGATGAGATCCTCAAATTCAAAGTGACCCCAAATATCGCAGTTGCGGGAACAATCACGCCCCCTGATTCGTTCGGCCAATTCACCATGAATCTGACCGGCGACTTCAGCCCTAGTAACCCTCCGCCCAAGCTCCAGTTCACAGGCTATATTGTCGACAACAACCACATAAGGCTGATTGAGAGCGACAATACCTCCGGTACCGGCTTTGGTTCGACCGCCGGACTCGCCATCAGTCAAGGAGGAGCCACTGGCACCTTTACCGACTCGTCGTTCTCCGGGACGTATGTGTTCGGGGTCTCCGGGGCCGACCTCAGTAATGGGAATGTCGCGCCGTCCACCCAGACTTCGGTTGGACTGTTCACCGCCGATGGCAGCGGCAGCCTAACCAATGGATTCACCGACACCTTCTTGTTGCTCAATACAGTCCAGGGAACTGGCACCCAACCACAAACCGGCGCTCAGATCAGTGCGGCCTTCGATGGAAGCTATGCCGTGGACTCCAACGGAACCGGCCGCGCCAGCTTGACCTTCAACAACTTCAACCCCAACCCAAAATTCGGATATCAACCCATAACTTTTCTCTATCTCACTGGCAGCGGAGACCCGCCGCTGGTCTTGCAGGGCGGCGACAACCATTATCCCTCGGTAGGAACGGGAGTCGCTTACCCGCAATCGGCCTCGCCTCTCACGTTCACCGGCGACTACGGGTTGAGCTTCACACAGCAGAATGGCAGCGAAAATGACGGCACCGCGCAGGTGAATGCGAACGCGAATGGCACACCACCATCCTTGTCTGGCGTCGCGGACATCAATCTTGGTTTTGCGCCCAACCCCGACCAACCGTTCACCGGCAGCTTCTCCACCCCGGCCCCCAACGGCCGGTTCCAGGGCACTCTCGTGGGCACCAACAACGACATCGTCAGCAGTGTTGTGTTCACCCCCCAAATTGCGGTGGATTATTACATCATTGACGCGGGCCACGGCTTCTTCGTGGAAACGGATCTGGTGACTCAGGGTGCGCAGCAGAACGGACAGGTGTCTTTGGGATACTACGGCGCACGAACCCCTGTATGCGATGGCTGCCCGTAGTTTGTTTTTATTGCTGCGCGAGCCGCGAACTACTTCATCCTTCCCCCGCGAATCATTGCGGACGAACGGAGATGTTCAGCTTGCGGATTCGATACGCGAGAGTCGTCCGTTTCATCCCAAGTCGTGCCGCGGCGCCGTTTGGCCCGCCGATGATCCAGTTGGATGCCCGGATCGCTTGCAGGACCCGATCGCGTTCGGCCTTATCGGCAGTGCTCAGATTCGACTTTGCGCTCGGCATGGATGACTGTTTCAGTTCCGTTAATGGTGGCCGAAGGACACTCCCCGGTGACAGGATCACCGCCCGCTCAATAAAGTTCTGCAATTCGCGAACATTTCCCGGCCAGGAATAATTTGCAAAGACCTCCATGGCGTGGGAAGGAATGGTCTCGATGCGCCGGTTCATTCGCCTGGCGTACTTGTCCACGTAATGACGCACGAGGATCGGTATATCCTCGCGACGATCGCGCAAGGGCGGCACTTGCAGAGGAAACACATGCAGGCGGTAAAACAGATCGTGTCTGAACTTCCCTTCCTCACACATCTGCTTGAGGTCGCGATGTGTGGCGGCGATCACACGCACGTCCACCTGCTGCGTGCGCGTGCTGCCCAACCTTTCAAATTCGTGCTCCTGCAAGACCCGCAACAGTTTCGGTTGCAATTCCAGTGGAATGTCGCCCACCTCGTCGAGAAACAGCGTCCCTTTGTCCGCCACCTCGAACCGGCCGGCCTTGCGCATGATGGCGCCAGTGAATGCTCCTTTTTCGTGTCCAAAGAGTTCGCTTTCCAATAATCCGGAAGGGATGGCGGCACAGTTCAGCTTGATGAACGGCTGATCGCGGCGTGAGCTCAGATTATGGATCGCGCGGGCGATCAACTCTTTGCCCGTACCTGTTTCTCCCTGGATCAGCACGCCGGAGTCGGTGGGGGCGACGACCTCAACCTGCCGCAGCACGCGCTGCAGGGGTGCACTTCTGCCAACGATTTCCTCGAAGTTCAGCTCGCTGCGGATTTCATCCTCGAGGTAGACCCGCTCCTCGGTAAAGTTGTCCTTCAGTTTTCGCAGTTCGCCGTAAACCAGTGCGTTCTCAACCGCGACGGCTACCTGGCTCGAAACCTGGACCAGGAAATCGATTTCATCTGGCATATAAGCGGCGTCTTCGTGCTTGCCGAGGGCGAGTATCCCCAGCATGCGGTCTCGGCCCGCAAGCGGGACGACACAACTGTTCCTGAAGCCCGCAACTGTCCATTGCGGATCGACATCCGCATCCCCCTGGTCGAATTCTTCCGAGTTCCCAATCCAGGGCTTGCCGGTCGAGAAAATGCGCGCGCCAAACATCTCGCCCAAGGAGTCGACTGCCTCCTTGGCGAGCATGTTGTCTTCAGCCATGTCGCAAGCGTTTACGCACACTCGGCCGCTCTCAGATTCCAGGAGGCCCACCAGGGCAAAATCCGACGGAATGACTCGCCGGATGCCCACCGTGACCTCTTTCAGAAGCTCATCGGCATGCAGATTGGCCATCACACCGTTGCTCAGGTCGCCGAGCAGCTTGAGACGGGCACTCTGTACTTCCAGCTCGGACTGGTTTTTGCGTGAGGTCTCACGGCCCAACGCGTGAGATATGGCGAGGGCGACCTGATCCGCTGCCAAGGATAAGAAGCGTACCTCTTCATCCGAATAGTCGTGCGGCCGCGAACTGGCTATGCTGAATACTCCGAGCGGTCCATGCGGCGTGCGCAGCGGCAATCGGCAGAGAGATCTATATTCGATTCCCATTCTCTTCAGCGTTTCTCTCCGCACTGGGTACCGATCATCCAGCCTCGAGTCTGCAATGCACAACGGCTGCTGTTCTCGGTGAACCCACCAAAAAGTCGTTTCTTCGATCGGAACCTCTGCCAGGTCGAACTGCCCGGCGCCAACGGAGTGCCAGAGCACTTCGCTGGTCCCTTGCTTGAAAACGATGACATCGAGAAAATCGAAATCGAGCAGCGGACGCAGCAAAGCAGCAAGGTTGCGCGACAGTTCCTCCGGCGTTAAGGAAGCAAGAGATATGGAGAGACGCGACAACGCTTCGTATTGTTTCGCCATGGCTTTGGATTCGGCCAACGGCTGCGACCACAGCATTTGTGGTAAGGAGCTCGTGAAAGAATCCTGCGGTCTCAGTGCAAACTCAGCGATACTCATATCGGCCTCGCTATCTCGGGTGTGGTGCGCTCTGGATTGGTTCTCGGACTCCATGACATCGGGCATATGTTCGCGAAGACAAAACAGCTAGATGACTCTTGTTCTAGCAAGTGCATTTCCAATCGCTACGGAGGCGCTAAACATCGCAAATCGTTGATTTTGCGCCTGCAATCGGGATGGATTTGCTCTTCGTGCTGGAAATAGACGATGGCCGCTTCAATTCCGGCACTGGCGGTGACACGTGACACCGTGACACTTGACACCGTTTAGCGGAGGGCTTCGCTGTTAGATAGAGTTGCCTCGGAATTGTTTTGGAAGAACGGCGAAAGACCAAGAGGAGAAGAAAAGGCATTTGCCGGGCGATCGGTGGTGGTACTCAATTCTTATCGATGTATGCGCCAATACTCCTTTTCGCTTTCGTCAGGCTCGCGTTTGGGCGTGCGGAGCCACCAGACAAGTTTTGATAAGGCGATGCATAACGCGAATGAGAGAAAAATGGCGCTTGCTAACGTGAGCCACACACCCGCGGGAGAATCAAGAACATCGTGTCTGGACCAGTTCACTACAACTCCTTCAATCGAGAGCGACAATCAGGAACAAGCGGCTAGGGTTCTGCTAAATCGGCGGCGCGATTTCAGCCGCGCGTTAAGCCGGCACGATACGACTTTGCCACTGGGCTCCCGCGCCCTGTCTCAAGCGGATTTTCGTACCGCCACCGGAAACACCAGCAGCTTGCCACGTTTGTTTGACGGCAACCGCTTTGAAACCTTGCGAAAACTTTGCGGAATATAGAATTCGACTATCTTTGCCATACGTCCTCCGAGTACTCCTCGCTCTTCTCAGCGGGAGAGAAAGCACGCCGGGTGCCAAAGATGAGGGACCCAGAAGACTGCTTGGCTGCTTCCAGAGTGGGGGGAGGAAAGCGTTTATGCAACCAAAGGTGATGACTCTGTCGCTTGGGTCGGCAAGGTGAAGTGAAATGCTGCTCCCCGTCCATCGTTGGCAGTGGCCCACAACCGGCCGCCATGCGACTCCACAATGGAGCGGCTGATGGCCAACCCCATGCCGCTGCCTTGGGGCTTGGTGGTAAAGAACGCAGAAAAGATCTGATCCATCTTCTCCTTCGGCAGCCCCACGCCAGTGTCACTGACGGAGAAGAGCAGTTGGCCGTCCTGCAGTTGCGACTTCACCGTAAGCTCTCCGCCTGAGTCCTTCATGGCTTCGATGGCGTTGAGCATGAGGTTCATGAACACTTGCTGTAGCTGCACAGGGTCTGCCATGATTTTGGGAAGTTCCGCGGCAACTTCCGCGCGCATGGCAACCGAGTATCGATCGGCCTCACCTTTTAGCAGCGTGAGCATTTCCTGGATAACTCCGTTTACGTCAACCAGTTCACGTTGTGGAGGAGACTTCTTGTAAAGGGATCGTATATGGTCGATGAGCTCCGTCGCACGATTCCCATACTTATCGATTCTGGCTGCTGCCGCACGAGCCCGATCAAGATTAGGCGGTTCGTGTGCCAGCCATTCGATGCAGCTGTTGGCGCTGGTCATGGCGGCAGCGATCGGCTGCTTGATCTCGTGCGCCAGCGACGCGGCCATTTCCCCCAACGTGCTCACGCGGTTGATATGTGCAAGGTCTGCCTCGAGCTGACGCAGCCTCTCACGCTCGTTCTCAGCGCGTTTGCGATCTTCGATGTCGGTCGAGATGCCGTACCACTTGACAATCTTGCCTCCCGAGTCCCGCAGCGGCACACCTCGGTTCAAGAACCAGCGATACTCGCCATCCGCCGCACGCCTAAAGCGCACCTCGTGTTCGAAGGGCTCCTCAGACGCCACCGAGGCGCGTTGTTTCTCCAGATAGGGCAGCAAGTCTTCAGGATGAACGGCGGCTTTCCATCCCGCGCCCATCGTCTTCTCCGTGGACAAACCCGTATATTCGACCCAGTGATGATTGATGAAGTCCACTGCGCCATCGGGCAAAGCCGTCCAGGCAAAGGTCGGAATGGTTTCGATCACATCTCGGAGTTTCCTTTCCTGACGACGAAGTTGCTGGATACGCGCTTGATACAGCCCCCAGAGCACTGCCAGGAAAGCGGCCGTGCACAGCGCGCGGAACC
>Ga0075030_100001718_pt1 | contig 19757 bp, 17 predicted proteins | sample LitLauG_LLR_2012_FD_71393 | JGI IMG/M metagenome (GOLD analysis project Ga0075030, IMG submission 71393) | Freshwater sediment microbial communities from Pennsylvania, USA - Little Laurel Run_MetaG_LLR_2012 | ecosystem: Environmental > Aquatic > Freshwater > Creek > Sediment | place: USA...
GGGGGAAAGCCGCTGACTTCGCTGGCGCTTGTCTGTTTTCCGGAGAAAGGCGATCTCGAAATTCTGGAGCGCATTCTGGCCGGCGGCTTGTCGAAGATGATCGAGGCCGGATGCACGGTGGTGGGCGGCCACAGCATCCGCGACGAAGAAACGAAATTCGGATACTCGGTCACGGGAGTGATTCATCCGCAGCGCGTGCTGGCCAATCAAGGCGCGCGCCCCGGCGACCGCTTACTGTTCACCAAGGCGCTGGGCACTGGAGTAATCTCGACGGCGATCAAAAAAGGCGTGGCCAAGCAGGAGTGGATTGACGCCGCTATAAGGTCGATGACCACTCTGAACAAAGTGGCGGCCGAGGTGATCACCGGTGGGCCAACCTCTGCCGTCCACGCCCTCACCGACGTCACGGGGTTCGGTTTGATCGGCCATGCTCGCGAAATGGCGCTTGCCTCCGACGTCAGCCTCGTTTTCCAGTCCGCCAAAATCCCCGTGCTCGAAGGCGCTCTCGATTGCATTCGCGCGGGCTATATTCCCGGCGGGCTTAAAGCGAATCGCGACTTTGCTGAATGCATCGTCGGCTATGATGAGTCGGTTCCCGCCGACGTCCGCACGCTTCTGTTCGACCCGCAGACCGCGGGTGGGTTGTTGATTTCGGTGGGCGCCGAAGATGCCGGCTTGCTCGAACAGGCGCTGCAGAATGCCGGAGTTCCCGCGGTCGAAATCGGCTACGTGATGCCGCCCACAAAGCCCTTAATCCGAGTCACTTCTTGATTAGCATCGCTCAGCTTGCGGTTATTCGTTCCCAGAAGTGGGCGAGATGATGGTCATCGTGCTCGGCCACAAAGTAAAGATGGTCCACCAGGCGCATGGGTGTTTTCAGCCGGGGATGGGGAATGGAGCGAGCGAAGATTGCCGGGTCGATCTGTTCTACTGTGCTCACCAGTTGCGAGCGGGCGCTTCGGAATTCGGCCAGGATCTCATCGATCGGGCGCTGGTTGTGCTGCGCTTCGAAGGTCTTCTGATTGCTGAGGTCGGCAACGGTAAGCTGGGATGCTTCCGTCAGGCCGTGTCTCAGGTAATCTTTGACCCGCGCCATCCATAGAGGTTCGAGGTCCAGCAGGTGGCCGGCGTGTTCCTGGGCCGACCACTTTTCCCTTTCTGCGGGCGGCTTCCTCACCAGGACGTCGCGATCGACGCCCCGGACGATTTCTTCCAGCCGGGCCGGCGTGCCTCGCAAACGGACACACAGGTTGGGATACTGCTCCACTGGAAACGTGAAGTCAAACTTCCGTTCAAACCAAAGCGGCGGTCGATTCATAGCTGCGGGCGAAATATTTCTCCTCTGCAAGATGCCGGGGCAAGGGAAAGAGTCGCAATTTCGCGGAACGCTTCCGGGCCGCCGGAACCTTCCTCGGCGGCTGTCGCATCTATACACGTGAGTTGCGAAGCATTTGGTTTTTCAGAATTTGGCGCACTTCTTGTTTCTGTGAAAGGAATCCTGGAATGAAAACTCGCACTCTTGGACGTTCCGGCCTCAAAGTTTCCGCCCTTGGCCTGGGCTGCATGGGCATGTCGGAGTTTTACTCGGGGCGCGACGACGCCGAATCGATCGCCACCATTCATCGAGCGCTTGAACTCGGCATCAATTTCCTCGACACCGCCGATGTCTACGGGCCGCACAAAAACGAAGAACTCGTCGGCCGCGCGATCCTTGGTCATGGCGTGAAGGGAAAGCGCGACCAGGTCGTCCTGGCCACAAAGTTCGGCATCGTCCGCGATCCGAACAATCCCAATGTCCGCAGCGTCAACGGCAAGCCGGATTACGTTGAAAAGGCCTGCGACGCAAGTTTGCGGCGATTGGGCGTCGACTACATCGACCTCTACTATCAGCATCGAGTCGATCCGGACACACCTATTGAGGAAACGGTGGGCGCGCTGGCGGAATTGGTCAAGGCAGGCAAGATTCGCCATATTGGATTGTCCGAAGCCAGCGCCGGCACTTTGCGGCGCGCTGTGAAGGTGCATCCCATCGCGGCGCTGCAGACTGAATATTCCCTTTGGACGCGCGATCCGGAGGATCAAATCCTGGCTGCCTGCCGCGAACTGGGCATCGGCTTTGTCGCCTACAGTCCGCTCGGACGAGGTTTCCTTACCGGCCAATTCAAGAAGTTCGAAGACTTGGCCGCCGACGATTATCGCCGCTTCTCGCCGCGTTTTCAGGGAGAAAACTTTCAGAAGAACCTGGATCTCGTGAAAAAAGTTGAAGAGATTGCGCGCAAGAAACAATGTCTGCCATCACAACTGGCGCTCGCCTGGGTGCTCGCGCAAGGGAACGACATTGTGCCCATCCCGGGCACGAAGCGGCGCAAGTATCTCGAGGAGAACGCGGCGGCGGTGGATTTGGAATTAACCCCAAAAGATCTTCGCGCTCTGAACGAGGTCTTTCCCTCCGGCGCGGCTGCGGGATTGCGCTATCCGGAACACATGATGAATCTGGTCAATGGCTGAGGAGAGACATCAGCCGCCGCGGGCCTTTTCGCGCATGCGCTGTAGGAAGCTGGGGACGTGGACGACGGCCCGTCCAACCGTGCCGCTTCCAATCTCTTGGGAGCCGTCGTCGGCGCGGACACGCATGATATAGAAGCGGCCGTCAAACGACTCCAGTTGCGCTTCGGCGTGAATGCGCATGCCCATCCCGCTGGCAGCGCGGTGTTCGACGTGGATGGAGATGCCCACCGTGATTTCTCCCTCATCGCAGAATGGCTGTAGCGCGTGGAAACTGGCGGTTTCCATCAGGCGAATCATGTCTGGAGTCGAATAGACCGGGGGCAACTCCGGATGATGGGCGGCGAGCGTGTGCCTTAGTTCGACGGTTTCAGCCGCTTCGCCGCGCACGCCGATGGGAATATGCCGGGCCATTCTTCGTTGACAAGGGATGGCAGCAAGAAGCGGATCGCAGCAGAAAACCGCCCCTAAAGGGGGGCGTCGGATTTCGAGAACCTAGGCATCGCTAAAGCGATGCCCTAATACGAAAGCGAATTTCCAAACCTACGCTGCGACAGCCTCCGTCCGCCGCGCCTCAAAGCCATCCAATACGCGCCAGAGTCCCTTGGCGGCATTCTCGGCGGCCACCAATGCTTTTTCGGCCGTCTCCGGATTAGCCTTGACCCGCTTCTCGAGTTGATTGCGCCACACATTCGCGTGGTGGACGTCGGCGAGCGCGTGCAGAGTGAAATAATTGCGGGTCTTCTCATCGGCACCGTAGAGTTCGCGCAGGACGCGATCTTTTTCCTGCGCCACTCGCGGTACTTGCGATTCGTAGGCATAGAAAGCAGCCAGGGCTTCTTCAGGCGTTCCTTCACCGGCGACACGGTGGAACCAGGCGATGAGCTTGCGGACTTCGCCCACCGGCCGCCGCTTCGCAATGCGGCGTCCGCCCACGCCTTGGACAAAGTCGAGCCAGAGTTCGGAGTGCGAACGTTCCGGCTCGCCAAACGAATCCTCACCGCCCTTCTCGTCGGTCATGTTGGCCAGAACGGCGCGGCGCAGTTCGCCCTCTTCCAGCCGGACGCCAAGCTGCGCCAGATAACCGGGGAAAGCTTCCACGTGAGGGTAGTACCCTTCAGCGTATTCGCGCAGGTCGTCGCGGGTCAGTTCCCCCGCCGACCAGGCCTTGTAAAAGGGATGGCAGAGCAAGTCGTAGGGATGAATGCGTTCTTCGAGTAGAGACAAAAATGCCTTAGTTTCCATAATTGGCGTTCCCATGAGTTTAGATTTACTTCGATAACCTATAACTATACGGTGGGGGCGGGCGGATCACAAGGGCGCCGTTGAATGCCGGGCGGATTGACGCAAGTAAAAGAAAAGGAAAGCTTTAGCGTTGAGCCGGTAAACAAAGGTTGGGCGGTTCGGTGGAAATCCTTGCTTCAGTGGATGCTCTCAGGCAGGGAGGGAAGTTCTTTCAATGGTTGGGAACTTTCGGGCGGGTTGCGACATTACAGGGTATGAAAGAGACTTCGAGAACCGCGAGTTGATAGAGATGTGGCGTCGTCCGGCGGCGCCGGTGGAGATGATGATCAGCGACGAAGCCTTGATGACCGAGTTCCAGAGTGGCTCGCAAGAGGCGTTTGAGGAGTTGTTCGCGCGCTATCGCGGGCCGCTTTACGGCTTTTTCCGGCGGCGGCTAGACGGCGACCAACGCGCCGACGACCTCACCCAGGAAACCTTTCTGGCGGTCATACGGGCATCGGAGCGCTATGAGCCACGAGCTTTAGTCCGTACCTATCTTTACGGCATCGCCATGGACCTGCTGGCGGCGGAGCGGCGCAAACGATACCGCGACTCGCCGCCGGGGGAGGTTGCGCTGGAACCGGCAAGCCACGAGGCTCCCGATGCGGTGCTATGGATCCGCCAGGCTCTGGAAAGACTGGATGACTCGGAGCGGGAGGTTCTTATGCTCCGCGAATATGAACAGCTCAGCTATGCGGAGATTGCGGAATTGTTGAAGCTGCCGGTGAACACGGTGCGCTCGCGGCTGTTTCGGTCGCGGATGGCGCTGAGGGGATATCTGGAGCCGGAGCGAAAATCCAGCGACGCTGCGGCGGGCGAAGTGGCGGAGAGCATGAAACTGACACGGGCGGAAGGGGAGGCCATATGAACAAGATCATGCATCCGATTGAACCCGAAGAATTGATGGCCTACCTGGATGGCGAACTCACTGCGGCTCGCGCCAGCGCCGCTGCGGCCCACCTGAGTGATTGCGCGGAGTGCCAGCGCCATGTGGCCGAGTTGCGGGATCTATCGCAAGATCTGCGCGCGTGGAAAGTTGAGGCGCCGGAGCCGGCTATGCCAACGGCCATCGCTATGGCGCTTCGGGGGCACCAGGGGACGTCGCGAAGGATTGTTCCCGCGCGAATTAGATGGCGTGAGATTTTGGGCCGGCGCTGGAGAACATTTGCCTGGGCCGGAGGTTTGGCGGCCGTCTTACTGGTTATGGCCACCATCCCCTTGTGTCGGCGCGGAGATCGTCTAACGCAGTACGTCGTTGCGGACAAGGACATAGGGCCGCTGCCGTTGGGGCTGGGTGACGGAGTGTCGCATGGCGTAGTATCCTCTGCGCCCGCGGCTCCTTCTACGCCTCCGGCGGCAGGGCCCGTCAGCGCGAAGAAGTCTTTCCAAGCGCAATCCAGTTATTCCGAAGCGGCGGCCCAAAGGCGCACGCGGGAACAGAGAACCGAGATGGCGGCCAGCCTGGAATCGCAAACGGATGGCGATGCAGCGCTCAGCACCGACCACAATGCGGCGGTCAGCCATGGTCCCATGATCATCCGCACCGCCGAACTGAGCGTGATCACCAAGGAGTTCGACAAAGCGCGGGGTCAGCTTGAAACGATTCTCAAGCGGCATCGCGGATACGTCGGAGAACTGCGGGCCAACGACACGACGGGCAGCGGGCGCACTCTGACTGCCACGTTGCGCGTGCCCGCGGATCAACTCGACACTACGCTGGCCGAAGTCAAGACGCTGGGACGCGTCGAGTCCGAGTCGCAGAGCGGGCAGGATGTGACCTCACAGTATGTCGATCTGCAGGCGCGGCTCAGCAATGCCCGCAACACAGAGCAGCGGCTGACCGACCTGCTGCGCAACCGCACCGGCAAGTTGTCGGATGTTCTCGAAGTGGAGCAGGAACTCGACCGGGTGCGCGGCCAAGTCGAACAGATGGAAGCGGAACGAAAGAACATGGCAAACCAGGTGAGCTTCGCCTCCTTAAATGCCACCATCACCGAGGACTATAAAGCCGAGTTGCAGGTCGTACCGCCATCGACCTCGACGCGCCTCAGCAATGCAGCCGTCGAGGGCTATCGCAGCATAGTGGACGGAGTGGTGAGCCTGGTCCTATTTGTGCTTTCGACGGGGCCGAGTCTGTTGCTGTGGGGCGCAATCCTGTTCCTTCCGGCGCGGATGGTCTGGAAGAGTGTGCGGCGCAGGTTTGCTTCATAACGCCGTGTGCATCACGGAACCGTAATCACAACTTTCCCTACCTGCGCGTTCGACTCGAGGTATTTGTAGGCCTCCACTGTCTGCGCGAAGGGGAACGTCTTTGCGATCTTCGGATGGAACCGTCCATCCTTCAACCGGTCGTAGACATAGAGCTTTGCGGCTGCGCGTTTTTCCGGATTGCCCGTGATCTCCATCAAGGTATAGCCGCGAATGCTGAGTCCTTTGCCAAGCGCGGCGAACAGCGGAAAGGGTGTGGGGCGCATGGAGAGGACACCATACTGAAAGATGATCCCGCCAGGCGCCGCCGCCTCCGCCAGTTTTTCCAGAAATGGCCCGGCGACCGGATCGAAGATCACTCGCGCGCCCTTGCCCCCGGTGATCTCCTTCACACGCGCCACGAAGTCCTCTTCCTCGGTGGCAATCACGTGGTCCGCACCCAAAGAAAGCAACTCTGCTTTCTTATTGCTCTTGCGCGTGGTTGCAATTGAAACCGCGCCCTGTGCCTTCGCGATCTCCGTTGCGGCAATGCCAACACTGCTCGACGCGGCCGGAATTACCACGAAATCGCCTTTCGCCAGATGCGCAATGGCAATCAACGCGCCATAAGCCGTTAGATACTGCATCCAAACCGCCGCGCCTTCCGTGGGTGACAGGTTGGCAGGATACTCGCCCAGAGCTGCGGCCGGAGCGACTACTTCTTCGCCAAGCATTGGGTATTCGTTCATGGAAAAAGCTGGAATCGTCGCCACCGATTTGCCGACCCAGTCTCTGTCGACCTCCGGGCCCACCGCTTCCACCACGCCCGCTGCCTCATAGCCAAGACCGGCCGGCAGCTTGGGCTGTTCGAGGTATTGGCCCCGGATGAACAGAGCTTCCGCCCGATTCAACCCTACCGCCTGCACCCGTAACCGCGCCTCTCCCTTGCCGGGCTGCCTGGAGGCCTGCTCCTCAAACTTCAAAACTTCTGGACCGCCCAGCTGATAAAAACGAACAGTTCTTGGCATAGATTGTCTCTCCCTCGGCCATTGGATTGCCGATCAGTCATGGAAGATTCGACCGAGGTGTCTAGAATGCCGTGAAACCCGGGACAGAGGGAGCGCTCGCTGATCCCTCTTTAACTACAAGTGACTGGTGAGCTCGTGCGGCCCCGGTTTCCCGACTTCCGACGACCACTTTGTTGCCGGTGGAAAATGCGGTAGCGTATGATCGGGGCGGGGAACCAGAATCCACCCCACTCCGGCATTCGCAATCACGGTGACAATGGTTGCGAGCTTGGAACTAGAGTTGGGGTTGATCCCCAATGGGGTATGCGCGGTGTCTAACCCTACCGGCACATTATCCGCGGGCGATGTCGTCGGCAATTACAAGATCCTTGGCCTGGCCGGAGCCGGCGGCATGGGCGTGGTGTATCGCGCGCTCGATGTGAAGCTGGAACGTACGGTCGCGCTGAAATTCCTTCCCGAGCACTTGATTTCGAGTAACGACGACAAAGAGCGGTTCCTGCGGGAAGCGCGCTTTGCCTCTTCGCTCGACCATCCCAACATCGGCGTGATCCACGGGCTGGAGGAAACCGGCGATGGGCGCTCCTTCATCGTGATGGCGTATTACGCGGGGGAATCGCTGGCCGGAAAGATGCGCCACGGACCGATTCCGTTGACCGAAGCGGTGGACATTGCCATCCAGATGGGGGAGGGCCTGGCGGCAGCCCATGCGGGTACGGTGGTGCATCGCGACATCAAGCCTTCGAATGTCATCCTGACCCAGAGCGGCGTGGCGAAAATCGTCGACTTCGGTCTGGCGCGGCTGGCGTCGACGGGCAGTACGCAGAGCATCAGTACGGCGGGAACGATCGGGTACATGTCTCCGGAACAGACGGTCGGCAAGTTCGTGGACCAGCGCACCGATATATGGTCGCTGGGGATCGTGCTGACAGAAATGGTGACGGGGAAGAATCCGTTTGCCCGGGAAACGCCGGCAACGACAATTTACGCCATCTTGAACGACCCGCCGCTGCCGATGGACGAACTCCCACTCGATCTGCTGCGCGTGATTTACCGGGCGCTGTCGAAAGAACCGGCGACGCGCTATCAGAATTGCCGTGAGATGGTAGCCGATCTGAAGGATGTCCGCAGCCGGCTGGAGCCCGAGACGGCAGCGGCGCAGAGCAATAGTCGAGGGTCGTCCCGTCCGGCCCGGGAATCGTCCAAGCCAGTCTCCCGGCAATCGGCTTTGAGCGCATCTGAGCTTGCCTCTGAATTGCGGAAGCAGATTGAGCAAGCGTCGCGTCCGGTGTGGGGCCCGGCGGTTGCGCCTGCATCGAATTGGAACCGGTGGCTGGCCGGTGCAGGAGTCGCGGTGGTACTAGCGGCGGTGCTCTCGTTTTTGCCGACGGTGCGCGACCGCCTATTGGGGTGGTTTAGCCGCCCGGAAGAGCACATCGCCGTGCTGCCCTTTGAGAATGTGGGTAGCGATCCGGCGAATGAAGAAGTGTCCGCAGGATTGATGGACAGCCTGGCTGGCCGTCTGACGAACCTCGAAGCGGGCAAGCAGTCGCTGTGGGTGGTACCGGCAAGCGAGGTGCGGCGGCGAAAAATTGTCGACCCAGCGTCGGCGTGGCGTGAACTGGGCGCAACGGTGGCTGTGGAGGGAAGTCTGCGGCGTGACGGGCAGGCGATCCACCTGACCGTGAATCTGGTGAACACGAAGAACCTGCGCCAGATCGGCTCCGTAACGCTGGAAGACCGGGCGGGAGACTTCTCGTCGCTGGAAGACGAGGCGGTGACACGGTTGGCCAAACTGATGCACATCGAGATGACGCCGGAGATGCTGCGGGCTTCCGGGAGTGCGGTGAATGCCGGGGCCTACGAGTTGTACCTGAAGGCGCTCGGCTACACCCAGCGCTACGACAAGGCGGGAAATCTCGACCTGGCCATCGCGGCGCTCAACAACGCGGTGAAGGCGGACCCTCGCTTTGCCCTGGGATTTGCCCAACTGGGCGAAGCCTACCGCCTGAAATACCAGATGGACAAAGACAAGAGGTGGATCGAGGAGGCGCTGGCGAACTGCCAGAAAGCGCAGCAACTGGACGATCGTTTGCCGATGGTCTACGTGACGCTGGGAAAAATCCACGGCAATACGGGAAAGTACGATCTCGCCTTGCAGGAGAACCAACGCGCCCTGCAACTTGACCCACGCAACGCGGACGCAATCATCGGCCTCGCCAGGTCTTACGAGAGCGCGGGGCGCATGGCCGATGCGGAGACTGCGTTCAGAAGAGCCATCGCGCTTCGTCCCGATTCCTGGGATGGTTACAATTCGTTCGGCGCTTTCTTATATGCTCACCAACGCTACGACGAAGCGGTTGCGCAGTTTCGTCACGCCATCGAACTGACTCCCGACAACGCGGCCCTCTATCTCAATTTAGGCGCCCTCTATATCGACATGGGAGAGAAGCACTACGCCGAGGCCGAGCACATGCTCCGGAAATCGCTTGCCCTTGATCCCAGCTATCCCGCTTATACCAATCTTGGAGCTCTCTACAACCAGCAGCAGAAATCCGCCGAAGCTGCGGATGCACTGGAGAAGGCCCTGCAACTGAATGACAAGGATTACGTGGTATGGAGCGACCTGGCGTTTGCCTACGAACGCCTCAACGACAAACAGAGAGCGGGCAAAGCGCAGGACCGTGAAACCGTCTTGCTCGAGCAGGCGGTTCGGGACACACCGCGGGACGCCGTTGCGCAGTCCTACTTGGCGGTGGTCTACGCCAAGAAAAAGCTTCGCGAAAAGGCCGTTTCTCGCATACAATCGGCGCTCGCGCTTTCGCCGGACGACCCCAACGTTCTAGAATTCGCCGGCGAAGCCTACGAAGACCTGGGTGATCGGGCCCAGGCGTTGCAGTACATCCATAAGAGCCTGCAAAAGGGCTATGCCCTTGGGGACCTGAAGAAAACTCCGGACCTGCAAGGCTTGCTGTCGGATCCCAATTTTCGGCCCAGCGGAAAGTAAGTAAATTCAACTCGAAAAGGAGCCAGCCATGGCCGCACGCGTCATGCCGTTTGTAGCCTCAGATCAGAGCATCAGCATCACCGCAACGGACGCCATCCCGGAGGGCTGCATCCTCCCGGTCACCACCCAGAACGTCACCTTTACCAACAATTCCGGATACTCGATCGACATCGCGTTTAATCCCCCGGGCATTTTCGCGCCCGTAACTGGTTTGAGCCCGACCGCTCCGAATAATGTCAATACCCAGCCGGCGCCCACAAATGTAAGCGTGAACTATAACGTTACCGTGCACCTACCGGCAGGGCCAACAACCAACGGACCTTATGCCATCCAGGCTGGGAGCGGCGCGATGATTGTCACGGTCAGCGGCAACGTCGGTGGCGAGACCGTCAGTCCCGACCCAGTGGCGATTCCTGCCGGCGGCAATCTGGAAATGCGTCCCGCCATCAGTAGCAACAAATACAACGTTGGTGGTTGGACCAATGGCGACCCATTCACGGTCCCAATAACAACGGTTGACAGTACGCCACACACGGACGATCCGGTGAATGGCGGTCCTGGGGATTACCCCTTCACTACCACGAGAACCTCGGTCGCGGTAGGCGGCGGCAGCGGCAAAGGCACGGTGATCGTCGTGAGCACGTAACCGGACGGGTGGCACGGTGCCCTCCTGGGATAAATTGTCGAGACGCGGAATCTGCGGGCCAGGTTTACTGCGAGAAGATGCTACGATCTCGACGAGATTATCCCTGACGCCAGATGACTTGGATTCGCACCATTCCGTTCCCCGGAAGCTGACGACGAGCTACGGCAGGCGATGGAAGCGCAGAAGGCGCTGTATCCGCAGGAGTATGCGGTCCCGATTCATCCGGCCGAAGGCGGCGGGTCGCAGATTGTGGCGTCGCATTCCTTGATTCCACAGGCGCTGCACCATGCTTTTTCGACTTTCGGCGCGCTGATGTCGCCTGATCTGCCCCTGCAGCGGCGACATCACGAGATGATTGCCACCATGGTCTCAGTGACCAACCGGTGCGTGTATTGAATCGAGTCCCACGCAGAGTTTCTGCGTCGCGTCACGCTGGATCAAGAACTGGTCGAGGCGTTGGAGCGCGATTACACGACCGCGCCCATCACGACGCAGGAGCGCGTGATGATCGATTACGCCGTCAAACTCACCCGGGACGCGACCAAGGTCGGGAAAGACGATCACGAGAAATTGCGGGCGGCGGGCTTTGAGGATCAGGCCATTCTGCAGATCACGCTGATTGCTTCGTGGTTCAACTACATTAACCGCGTGGCCGACGCGCTGGGTGTGGGGCGGGAAGGGTAAGGGATCAGGTCGGATTCATCAACGAATGCCGTTTCGATAACGTATAGCGAAGGATGAAGTCCAACCAGGATGATTTATCTGAGGCGAGTTCCCGCGGCGCCGCTCTCTTCGTTCGTGGAACTCCTGTGGTTTTACGAGAACCTGGCGACCGATCACGCCAAGGAAAAACTCCTGCCCGACGCCTCGATGGAACTGATCATTGACCTCAGCGAAGGGCCAAAAAAGCTTTATAAGAATGGCGATCTGGATCGCTACTCGGCCTACAACCGCTGCTGGGTCAGCGGAATGCAGCGGCAGTTCATAGTGCTCGGCGTGGAACAGGGTTCGTCGATGATGGGGGCGCACTTCCGCACCGGCGGCGCCGCGGCCTTCTTTGGGTTTCCTCTGTCAGAGCTTGCGGGCAATGTGGTGGAACTGGATTTGATTTGGAAACGCGAAATCCTGGCATTGCGCGAACAGCTTCTGGAAACACCGTCTCCCGACGGAAAGTTCGACTTACTGGAGGCGTACCTGCTTGCAAAGGCGCAGGCCCGTCTCGAACCCGACATGACTATCTCCGCAGCCTTGCGGACCTTGCGTTCGTGGCCCATGCTCTCATTGCGTGATTTGGCGTCGCGGTTGGGCTTAAGTCACAAACAGATGCTCGCCCGGTTCGACTGCCGGGTGGGACTGACCCCGAAGCTGACCTCACGAATTTTCCGCTTTCAAAAAGCTATAGCCGCCGCAAATGACGCCATAACAATGCCTGACTGGTCAGACCTCGCCGTCGATTGCGGATACTACGACCAGGCCCACTTGATTCATGAGTTTCAACTACTTGCCGGGCTCACGCCCTCTGACTATCTTCGTAGCCGCACGGACTTCCCCCTGTACGTCGCCGTGAAATGAAGGAAATTTTTTACAATACGGCGCCCTGACCCTTCCCGCATTCTGGCTGCGTAAGAAGTTCACGGAGGGCACAATGCCTCATCTCAACTGGCTGGCCGTAATCGCTGCTGCGGTTTCCACTTTTCTGATTGGAGGACTCTGGTATTCACCCGCGGTGTTCGGCCGTGCCTGGATGTCGGCCAACAATTTTACCCAGGAAGACCTGAACAAAAGCAGTATGGCTAAGATTTTCGGCTTGTCATTCATCTTCGCCCTGTTGATGTCGGCGAACCTGGCGGCGTTCCTCGCCGATCCCAAAACCAACGCAACATGGGGCGCGACCGCCGGCTTCCTTGCCGGCTTCGGCTGGGTGACGCTCGGACTGGCGACGATCGCGCTGTTCGAAAGGCGGTCGTGGAAGTACATCCTGGTCAACGGCGGCTACATGACCGTCGCGTTTACGATCATGGGTCTGATATTAGGGGCGTGGCGCTAGACGCCTGGATGGGCCCAATTCAAAGGAGTTCAGAACATCGGCACGGATGAAACCCCCACCGGTGCGCCTTCTTGCTCTATTCGTTGGCTGCCCGGCGGTGCGATTTCACGGCCAGACAACGGGCGAAAATGGCCGAGACCTGCGGAATCTCTTCTTCATTCAAGCGAATCGCGCTGCCCAGCTTCTTCAATGCCGCATTCAACGCCGGAGGCTGTGCCCCCGTCAATTCCATGACCTGCTGCCACTCCCGCGCGACCGGAATGCGCTCGTCGGTTTCAGCGTCTTCGCAAAATTGATCGGCCGCCTCGGGAGGAGTTCCGTACTCATCGGCGACGTCTTCGTGGAAGTAGCCCCGCAGAAATGTGTGCAAGGCGGGAAAGTTGGCGGCGGTGATTTCCGGTTTCGAGTTCATCAGCGGCACTCCGGGTAAGAAGTCAAAACATAGTAATCATTGGGCCCGGAGTATTTTAGTACGATCAGCGCGTGCGCGCACGGATGAGATTGGCTCTCGCCACGATTGATCGTCCGGCCAACCGGCGTCGGGCTGTCGTAGTCGAGTACCAGGTTGGAATGTCCACCGGGACGGTTAAGCCAGCGCTGGATCCGGTCCTGCGATTCGGCAATGGCCGCGCCCACGGCATGCTCGGCGGCTGAACGGTCGGTGTAGGTCGATGCGCCGGTAATGCGGCGCTCCTGTTCGAGGTGCTCCAGCAACTGATCGTCGGTCTGCCCAACATGTTTGCGCAGGATGTGTCCGCCGGCGGCCTCGTCCTGGCTTAGATCGCGTGCGGGACCGGCGGTCGCGCGCCTCTCAGCCCGCTCTGCCGTCGCTGCGGGCGCGGAACCCCCACCACTGGAGGAAACCGGTGGCTGGCACGAAATCAACGCGCACAGCCCCAGCGCGAAGGCGGTACGGGAGGCGGCACGAAAGATCGCGACGCGAGTTTCAAGGAATCCAGTCATTCGTCTCCAGACTCTGGGAGGCACCGCCGATATCCCGGTAAAGTTCTGGGAATTGTGCTACTAAACAGGGTGTGCGGGCAAGTGTGCTGGATTCGCTGGACGATTTTGAGCGCTGGGGCGGCGACTGCGCCTACGTGTATCCGCGGGGCTACCGGCGTGAGCGTTGGAGCTACTCGCGCGTCGCAGGAGTGGCCTATCAGTTTGCCCGCGAACTGGAGGCGCGCAAAATCGGCAGGGGCGATGCGGTGCTGTTGTGGAGTCCGAACTGCGCCGAGTGGGTAGCCGCGTTTCTGGGATGCGCGCTTTGCGGGGTCCTTGCCGTTCCCGTCGACGATGCCGCGAGTCCCGATTTTGCGTGGCGCATCGGCGCGCAGGTGCGAACCAGGCTGGTCTTGTGTCCGCGCGAACGGGCCATCATTTTCGACAAGGCCCAAGGCGTCGCGACGATGGATCCCGTTGACCTCGCGGCTACCGTCGCCGGACGGCTTGCTCAACGCTTTCGCCCCATTCCGATTGGGCCTTCCGATCCGCTCGAAATTGTTTTCACGTCGGGTACGACTGCTGAGCCCAAGGGAGTCGTGCTCACCCACGCCAACGTGGTCGGCAACCTCGCTCCGATCGAAACCGAAATCAAGAAATACCTGAAGTACGAGCGGCTGGTGCACCCAATTCGTTTTTTAAACCTGCTGCCTCTGAGCCACGTTTTTGGACAATTTCTGGGAATCTTTCTTCCTCCGCTGCTGGGCGGGACGGTCGTGTTTGAGAACACATTCAACCCAACTGAAGTGATGGCTGCGATTCGCCGGGAACGCGTCTCGGTGCTGGTGGCTGTTCCGCGCATGATTGAATCGCTGAAGCAGAAGGTCGAACGCGATATTGAGGGCGACATTGGCGGGCGGGAGAAGTTTGTGGCGCGCTACTCCGCCGCTGCCAGCCAGCACTTTCTGCGGCGCTGGTGGACTTTCCGCGACCTGCGGTGCCGGTTCGGATGGAAGTTTTGGGCCATCATCAGCGGCGGCGCGGCGCTGGATCGCGAGACCGAGGAATTCTGGCACCGTCTGGGATACGCCGTGGTGCAGGGATACGGCCTCACCGAAACAACTTCGCTGATCAGCTTGAACCATCCCTTCCACACCAGCCGGGGCTCCATAGGCAAAGTTTTGCCGGGGCGCGAGATCAAACTGGCTGACGATGGAGAGATTTTGGTGCGGGGCAGCGGGGTGGCCAGCGGTTATTGGACCGGCCGCGAGCTGCAACCGCTGGCGCGCGCGGAGGATGAGGGATGGTATCGTACCGGCGACCTAGGCGAGCTTGACGATCAAGGCAATCTCTTTTTCAAGGGACGCAAGAAAGAAGCGATCGTCACGCCCGCGGGCATGAATGTTTATCCCACGGATCTGGAAGCAGCGTTGCGGCAGCAGAAAGAAGTGCGCGATTGCGTCGTGGTGGGGCTCGAGCGTGGCGGAAATGCGGAGCCGTGCGCGGTGCTGATTCTGCGCGAGGCTGAGGGCGTCGATGTGAAGACTATCGTCGAGCGCGCCAATGAAACGCTGGCCGAGTATCAGCGCATGCGTGCATGGTTCGTATGGCTCGACGGAGATTTTCCGCGAAGTTCCACACAAAAGCCGCAGCGCAACGCGATTCACGAGGCGGTTGAAGCGGGCCTTCGGGGACACGCGCCAGCAAACGCGGCCAGTCCGCTGGCTGAACTGTTGGCGCGAATTACCGGCCGCAGCATTCCGGGCCTGTCATCGGACGACATCCTGGAGAGCGGCTTGGGTCTCAGTTCCCTGGAGCGCGTGGAATTGCTGAGCGCGCTCGAAGACCGTTATCAGATCGACGTCAGCGAAACGAAGTTTGCGGATGCAGCGACCGTCGGCGATCTGGAAAAACTGCTGCAAGGTAAGCGCGGTGGCCAAGTCGAGGTTCATGATCGGGCGTTTCACTATCCGACCTGGACCCTGCGCTGGCCGGCCACGTGGCTGCGGCTGGCGTCGCATTATCTGCTGACCCGCCCGGCAATGCTGTTGCTGGGATGGCCGCGCGTGATCGGGCGAGAGAACTTGCGCGGCGTGCGCGGGCCGCTTCTGGTTGTTTCGAACCACGTTGCCGACGTCGATGTGGGCTTCCTCCACGCGGCGTTGCCGGCGCGCATCCGCTACAAACTGGCGACCGCCACCGGTGGCGAGGCGCTGGAACGGCTGCGCTCGCCTGGCCCGGATCGCGCGCGGTTCCAACGAATTTACAACCGCGTGCAGTGGACATTGGGCGTTGCCCTGCTGAACCTGTTCCCGCTGCCGCGACAGTCCGGCTTCCGCAAGAGCTTTGCGTATGCTGGAGAGGCCGTCGATCGAGGCTACAGCGTGCTTGTTTTTCCGGAGGGACGGCACACCGAAGACGGCAAGTTGCTCCCGTTTCGCACCGGTGTCGGGCTGCTCGCCAACAATCTGCGTGTTCCGATTCTTCCGATGCGGATCGATGGTTTGTTCGAAATCAAAAAGGCCGGAAAGAAACTTGCTCCGCCTGGAAAGATCCAGGTGCGCATTGGCAAGCCCATGCAGTTTGCTCCGGAAACCGACCCCGAGGAAATCGCTCGGACGCTACAGAAGGCGGTGGAGTCCCTGTGAGCCGCTCAACTCTTGTCTGCAACTTCGAAGGCATCACGGAAGCGAATCCCTGACACGAAGCGCTAGATTTTCTGCAATCTCTGCACGTCGTGCACGCCGGGGATTTGGCGGACTCCGTCAATGATCTTCTGGAGGTGTTTCAGGTCGGCGATGTCGAGGACTACGTCGATGCTGGCTTGGCCGTTCGAACTGCGGGATTCCATGCTGCGGATGTTGGTTTTGGTGTCGCTGATTACGGCGGTGATTTGCTTTAACATGCCGAAGCGGTCGTCGCAGAGCAGGGTGAGTTTTACGGGATAGGAAATGGGCTGGCCGTCTTTATCTCCGGCCCAGAGCACGTCGATGCGGCGGTCCGGTTCGTACAGGAGATTGGTGACGTTCGGACAGTTGATGGAGTGGACGGCCACTCCTTTGCCGCGGGTGACGTAACCGACTATGGACTCTCCACGAATGGGGTTGCAACAGCGGGCGCGATAGACGAGGAGGTCGCCTTGTCCGCGGACCACGATGGCGTTGCTGTCGCCGCCGAACACCCGGCGCACCACGCTGGTAAATCCCTGGGATGCGGCCTGCTCCTCACTGTCTGACATGGGCTGGGCGCCAACGGGGGCGAATTTAGCCAGCACCTGACGGGCGGAATACTTGCCGTAGCCGATGCCGGCCATCAGGTCATCGGGACGGCCAAGTCCATATTCGCTGGCGGCTCTTTGCAGGTCGGCTTCCTTGATTTCCTTGAGTGAGATGTGGTATTTGCGCGCTTCTTTTTCGATCAGTTTTTTTCCGATTTCAATGGCGCGTTCGCGCTGGTGAACGTTGAGCCAGTGCTTGATCTTGTTGCGCGCGCGCGAGGACTTGACCACGGCAAGCCAGTCGCGGCTGGGCTTGTGTCCGGGCTGGGTGATGACCTCGACGATATCGCCGGAATGGAGCTTGTGGCGGAGCGGGACCATGCGTCCGTTGACCTTGGCGCCGGTGCAACTATGGCCCACCTCGGTGTGAATCGAGTAGGCGAAGTCGATGGGCGTGGACTCGCGCGGCAGGACGAGGACCTTGCCTTTCGGCGTGAAGGTGTAAACCTCTTCGGGATATAGATCGACTTTCAGGGTGGAGAGGAATTCGTTGGGATCGGAGACGTCGCGCTGCCACTCGACCACTTGTCTCAGCCAAGCGAGGCGCTGCTCGTCTTCCGCAGAGACGGGGCCGTCTTTGTATTTCCAGTGGGCGGCGATGCCTTCCTCGCACATCTTGTGCATTTCTTCGGTGCGGATCTGAATTTCGAACGTCTCTCCTGTCTCGGTGATGACCGAGGTGTGCAGCGACTGGTAGAGATTGGGCCGGGGCATGGCGATGAAGTCCTTGATGCGGCCGGGCACGGGACGCCAGAGGTTGTGGATGATTCCCAGGACGGCGTAGCAATCCTGCACGGAGTTGGTAATGACGCGCATGGCATAGAGGTCATAAACCTGCTCGACGCTGATGCGCTGGCGCAGCAACTTTTTGTGGATGCTGTAAAGGCGCTTGACGCGGCTCTCGACACGGCCGGTGATGCCAGCCTCCTTGAGGCCGTCGCGGAGGACGCCTTCGACACGCGTCATGAAGGCTTCGCCCTCTTTGCGGCGGGACTCGACGGCGACGCGAACCTGCTCGTATCCGATGGGATCGACGTACTTGAAACCGAGGTCTTCGAGCTCACCGCGAATCTTGCCCATGCCTAAGCGGTGCGCGATGGGGGCGTAGATGTCGAGCGTTTCGCGGGCGATTTTCTGCTGGCGCTCGTTGTCCAGATGTTCGAGCGTGCGCATGTTGTGCAGACGATCGGCTAGCTTGATGAGGACGACGCGAATGTCGTCGACCATGGCAAGCATCATCTTGCGGAGGTTTTCGGCTTGTGCTTCTTCGCGGGACGAGAAGTCGATTTTGCTGATCTTGGTGACGCCTTCGACGATGTGGGCGACCTGTTCGCCGAATTCCTGGCGGATTTCTACGGTGGTAACCGAGGTGTCTTCGACGGAGTCGTGGAGAAGGCCGGCGGCGATGGAAACGGAATCCATTTTCATGTCGGCGAGAACGTTGCCGACTTCGAGCGGATGAACGAGATAGGGTTCGCCGGAGGCGCGGTGTTGCCCGGCATGATGCTTCTGGGAAAATTCGTACGCTTTCTTGACCAGATTGAGGTCGTCGTTGGGACGGTTCTCGCGCAGCTTTTTCATCAGCTCGCGGAAGCGAGTCACCGTAAGCACGCTGGTCGCGACTTGTTCCCGCAACGTCGCCATAATCGATTTTAACGCAGTGCGGCGCTAATCGGTCGGTGTCAGTCTGAGTTCGGCATACTCCTTTTTTGGGCACAAATTCTTGGTCGCTAATATGCTTGACCCGCCACAAATAGACTTCGTAATCCCTTGAGGAGGCATTTCTCGAATAGGGGCCGCTCCTCTCCACCGAAACTAGCCTGCTCATCGAAACATTTCGGAATGCCGGAGAGCTCTTACGAACAGTGATCGTCGAAACGTTGCCACTGGTGCGAACCGTAACGACGCCTTTGGTTTGTCCCCGAGTGGAAGTAGGTGCCGACTGCCGCGATAAGGAAGGATTACTTTGCTTCCCGGCGGGGCCTTCCAGGGTTGGAACTGCGGTTTGCTGAACAACTTCGCGATCGTGCGCTTCTTACCTGCAAGCACGAGCACCGCCTCTTGAGCGTGAGCGCTAAGAAGTAAGTCCAGTCGGATAATGTCACCAAGGATGTCCGGCAAAAGCGTTGGCGACTGTGAAGCCCATTTGGCCTACTACTAGGCGGTAAATGCCTTCGGGACCATCCACGGCAAAATCAACCCGTGGCTTCTTGCCCACTCCTGTGTGTAACTGTGCGAGGACTGGATGTTCCACCTCCGCTCGCACACGACCAGGGAATCGGTACTGGAGAAGTCGCCGAGCGGATGAGCAAGCGACTTCTCAGAGAAAAGATTTTCCCGTCCGCAACGACGTTCGAAACTAAGCCAGGCGGCCAGTCCTTCGGCGATCTTCGAGTAGGTGTTCATCTTCTTCAAAGTTAAGGAGTACGCAACCGCCCGACAATTTCCCGGCCGCATAAAGCGTAATGACGGGTGTTCCAGGTGTAGATTGCCAGCGCTTTCGACTTGAGGGCGCAGTGCGCCAACATCGCGTCGTAGATGGCGCCGCCTACGATGCCCCGAACGGCCGAGGTTTGCAGGGCGTCGGCGTATTCCTCGCCATTCAGCGCGACGATGGACAGGCGCTCGCGGATGTTGCCGACGAAGAGCATTGCCTGTTCGCCGCTGATCCGGCGCTTGCCCGGCATCCTCGTCAAAGTGGCATAGACCTCGGCCAAACTGTGCGCTCCGCAGCAGCCGGTTGACTGGTTAAATTGAATGAAGAGTTCCTGACTTGGGCCGTGGTGAACGTGGTCTCGGTAGAACAACGGAACTAACACCGAAGTGTCGAAAAAGCC
>Ga0075030_100001723_pt1 | contig 19725 bp, 21 predicted proteins | sample LitLauG_LLR_2012_FD_71393 | JGI IMG/M metagenome (GOLD analysis project Ga0075030, IMG submission 71393) | Freshwater sediment microbial communities from Pennsylvania, USA - Little Laurel Run_MetaG_LLR_2012 | ecosystem: Environmental > Aquatic > Freshwater > Creek > Sediment | place: USA...
GTCGAATGGACCGAGGACGCTCACCTCCGGCACAGCCGCTTCGTCGCGCTCCGGGACGACAAGAAGGCTAAGGACGTTAAGCGGGAAAGATAGACGGTATGCGGGTCTCTCGTTCATCCAGCCAATTCCTTCCTCCGCAATCGGCTAGAATCCACGGCCCAGCCGTCCCTCGATGAAGCCTGCCAGTTTTGCCGTTGCCTTGAACTGTGGGATTGGGTCAAGTTCTTTGAACGCAGAAGTAAACGCGTTCGACAGGCTCCAGATCGTTCGCGACCTGAACTCGTCGTACTGCGGATTGAAGTAGTGATCGTGGACGTTTCGAGCCAGGTGTTTCGGGACTTCCAATTCGCTCTCGATGAAGGCCTCGTAGATGATCATCTTGGCAGCGACGGTCGTTAGCTCGGAGCTACGCCACGTTTCCACCTGCTTTCGCATCGGCTCGAAATTGCGCTGCATCCGGTCAATTCCGACCGAGATAGAGTCGAGCAAGGAGAACGACTTCGAGTGCTTCGCCAACACCGGAGTGAAATCTCCGCTGAAGGCCATATTGCTGCAAACCAGCACCCTGTAACCACAGGTCATCGCCAGCCGCATGCTTTTGTCGTGCGAATTGCGGACCCCGATCGAGAAGCGGCAGCCGTGCATCTCGGTCTCCAGGTCCAGCACACCGAACATCTTCATCCCATCTGGTGACACGGCGTACTCGTCACGCACCACGCCGATATGTCGAAAGCCCAGCGTTTCGACCAACGCGGTGACGATTTCGTGATGTGGGATCGGACGATGGGTGTCGGTCGCCAAAGGCGTCGGGACCAACGCCAACGCTTCACGATCGATGGTTTTGCCCTGATAGCCGATCAGGGTGCTTGTTTCTGACATGAGATCTTCTCCTAAAGGAATCAAGTTTTGGCGCTCGTAGGCGCATAAATACCGCTTCCGGCGGCCCGGCTCCCTTACGCGCCGCGGCCCGGTGGCCGGCGTGGCTGGGTTTCAAAAACATGAACGAAACGCTCTGGCGACCAGGCAAGCTGTTTCAGCGGAATTTGCGGATACCATCCTGCCGATTCACGAGCCCACTCTCTTCACCAGGAACAGAGCGCCCCTCGGGATCGGTTTAGGAAGATGAGTCGATCGGCCGCCCGCAATCACGGCCCAGCTTGCCGCGGAAGCCACCGGCTCAAAACCCTCGCTAACCAAGTCGCTCTGACGTCCGGATGCGCGGAGGTATTCCTCGCGACGTGACCGCCAAGCTGCTGTTTGCTTCGTCGATGGATGGCTCGGCATAGTTCTCCTGAAAGCACGAAGCGGCCGAACACCGTTGATTGCCCCGGTGTCGGCCGCTTTGTGACTTGCCCCAGGTCCGGCTTCACACTCGCCGGACCAGTTCTATCTGCGCGGTTTTTCTAAACCTTCTTCGCTCCACTGCTTGCCAACGCTGCAACACGGCCCACCAGCGGGGCGTCCCACAGCCGCGCGGGAGTCGAACCCGCATCGATCCTTGGCAATCGATCGAACTTCCCCTCAGGGGCGCTTACGGCAGGGATTATCGCAACGCAGTGGAGCAAAGGAAGGACTGGAGTTTCGTTTAGTGATCACGAGGACCTGAGCGGTGCCCCGGCACAGCGCCCAAGTTTACTTCGGACTCATGGTCGCGCCGGGGTGCAGTCGCTCCCGCTTGGCCAACCGCCGCCAGCTCTGCCGCACACGTCGAGTACCTGCGACAGTGTCAATCGCCATCACTCCGTTCCGATCCACGATTCTTCGGCGGAGTTCGCCCTGACGACGGTCCATGTGTCGGCGTTGCCATTTCGATGTTGTTCCACCCAGCGCCGGGTGTAGTTCTGAAGGCCCTTAAGCCACACCTTCGGGTCGGCGGATTCCAATTGTGTTCGCTCAATCGCGGTAAACGAGGCGCAGCCCGCCTGTCGGTCTCGCGATTTCGCCATGTACTCGGCAAGTTCGCCTGTGGCTCGGGCCATCGGAAGGTACAGCCAGCCGGGAGTAAACACGAACGCCAGTTTGTCCGCGTGACAGAGCTTTGAGACGGTCACACCGTGTTTCTTCGCCCAGTAGCGCGAATGTCGAAGTGTAAACTCCGCCCAATGGCTACCAAAGAGCAGGCCCATGATCTTCGCACCGAGGCGGACGTGCTCCTCCCCCTCAGGGCCCTCGACGTTTGGGCATGAAAGATACCCCAAATCATGCAAGAAGAATGCTGCCCAAAGGCGGGGATCCCAGGGAAAGCCCCAAGCGATCCACCATCCGACCGCAACGAAGAATGGGTGTATGAAGAAGCAGTGCGCCCCGAAGAGGACGCTCTTGGTTCCGACTCGCATAAATCACTGAAGCCTCCCTGCTAGGCGATGGGGCCGTCTGATGCCGGTTCTTTGGAAAGTGCGCCGCGGCTGTAGCTGTAGCCCTGACGCTTGGCATCACCTTCGACATAGCCGCTATGCCATGACCAAGCCGCGGTAGTACCTGCTGGATACGGACACCGAGCAGAAATTCGTGCCGCGATCTCTCCTGCTTTGAAGCCCTCTTCCCACGCTTTCGGGTCGTGTTTCAGCACACTTGCTCCTGTCAGCGGAGCCCTTTGGTTCGCCTGATCCCTATCACCGCGACACGAGAACGAACAATCAGCGCTATCGTGTCACTTTTCATGTCCGTCCATTAGGCCGCTCCATGCGAAGAACCACCACTTGCTCCGTCGGCCGTGGCATAGGCTCTGCGTGTTCGGCGAGTTGAGCGATGGCGTTTTCGGGCGGTAGTCGTGGCCGCCTCGGCGCCATACGGTTGAAGACATGAATCAGAAGCGGCGTGCCGGCTAAAGCGCCGAAAAATGAGCCAACCGCAGTGGCCCGAAAGTAGCTGCTGAAGATCACCAGCAGCACAATGAATAGGCAAAACACCAGCGCTGCGTTCTTCACTCGTTCCATTGTTCGCTCCGTTTCTTGTCTCAAACCGCCACGGCTTGCTCGCCGGCCGATATCGGAATCGGGCCATCCGCGATCTTCAGCTTCGGTGCCGTCAGATAGTGTTGATGGGTGCAATTCACGCAAGCCGCGCCGCGCACAGCCGCTCTCAAAACCTTACCGAACTCCGGCGGAATGTCGATAGGTTCTCCAGCCTTGCTGAAGAATTCCGGGACGATTTGGCCGGCCATGTTCTTTTCGTCTCCGGTCAGATCCAACGGCAAATATCCTTGGCGCCCTCGGAACAGAACCTTTTCTTCAATGCGACCGCGCCGACCGTCCGCTGGCTGCACGATATCGTGTCGCACGATTAGGACGTCATACGTGCTCCGCACTCGGAACACCTCAACACTTACCAGCGCCGGCGCCACCACAACGGCATGGCGACCATTCACGGCAACCGAGTCGATCGGCTGCAACCACGGAATACACTCGCCCCGTTCATCGCAGAAGGTCACGTAGCGGCCGATCTCCTTCGTTGCCCCTCCGGATTCCACTCCACGAAGGACCGAGCGCTTTGCCAGTGTTTGATATTGGAGTGACACTTCGGGCTGGCATAGAACCCCGACCTCTTGTAGTCGTCGTTCGATCCGCCGCCGCTCGCCTCGTGCAGCTAAGCTAGGCGGCCCGGGTCGCGGTCCTCTCGGTTCTTGCTGTTCCAGATTCACCATTGACGCGACTCCTTTCCTTTCCTCTTGACATCCAGCACTCGCCAGCAATCGCAACGACTGCCATGATTCCGAATTGAAGAGACCAACCCCGACGCGTCGTCCGAAATCATCGTCCGCGCCACTCTGAAGAGAGTCAGTGGTCGGCCGCTCATGCCTGTCTCCGCTCAATGATGGGACGCCCAACTGCCGCCCGAATCATTTCCTTCGTACAGCCTGCCCAGCAACAATATTTGCGCGGCTCCTCGACAGAGATCGCCAGGTTGTCACCGCTCTTGTCATGTCCTTGGGAAGCACACGAGGGGCAACGAGTCACCCAGTTTCGTCCGGCCTGCCGCTTCACCTCGACATAGTCCAAGATCCTGAACTCGCCGGGCTTCGACTCGAAATATTTCGGGCACTCCGTCCTGCGTGCCCGTTGGACGAATTCCTGAGGAATCGCCTTGCCCGCGATCATTCGCTCCAGATGGTCTTCCTTCACCTTCGGAAGCCGCTTCAAGTAAGCCAGTTGGTCGTCCAACCTGTAGTCGGCACCGTAATACCAATACCGCCAGCCCCGGCTCTCTCGCGCTCCCCGATGAACTCCTAACGGTGCGCGAATCGCATTGCCAAACTCTTCTGGTCTCAGTTCATCCTGCTTTGGGAAAATCTCGATACCATCCGAAAGACCGGCGCCCTTGACCTGAACGCCGAGCCCTTGCGCCACATGGTAGATGTAGGTGCGGGCGTGGCGCGCCATGACAGGCTGTTCGAAAAACATCCAAAGATGTCCGCCACGTTTGGATTTCTCCAAGGCTGCTGCGACTCCGTCATCCCGCAATTGCCGCTGCACCTTTATGAGATCTTCGAGGGCCGTTTTGTAGTCGGCGTCGATGGCCATCCATTTGCACCTTTGCGTAGCCGGGTTGATCGCGTAGATCCCTATCGTGAGTTCGCCCGTCAAGTGCTGCCGGATGATTTCGAGGCTGAGTCCTGTAGGTTTGCCGCCGTCCTTCGACTTCGGACGGTAGTAGTAGTGGCGGCCGCTCTCCGGATGCGGCCGCATAGATTGGATCGTGTAGGCCCGCCGATTTACAAACAGCTCACTGAACTCTCGTGCCATCGCGGGCGTTGCCGGTAGCCGGTGGTCCATAGCTGTTTTCCCCATCTCGTCTATACACCGAAACTTCGTCGATTTTCAAAAGTCTCTCAGTGCGTCGGGAGGAAACCCTGCGGATTCTGCGCAAGTGCTTTCAGACCATGGAGTTGAGCCAATTGTTCGAACTCATCGAGGCGATACCCTCCATACCGCGTTGTGCCAGCCAGATCGACCATCCAGAAGGTCTGCTCCGCCCGATCGTAGATGTAGAACATTCCGGATTCTGCGTCGCCTGGCACCATAACGAAGAGGAGGATGCCCTTCGCATAATCGACCCACTTCTTGATCTGACCTTCCGCCCATCGACCGAACGCCAGAATCAGCCTATCCTCTTCTAGCCGGTCCAGACCGAGGCGCTTTGCGCTCGGCTCTTGCACTCGTAGCACTTCGTTCACGATCAAATGATTCGTGCCCATGATGTTCAAATCTCCTTTCTTGTTTGGAAGCTAAAGGTTTGCGGGCACGCGGCAACGCCTCCGGTGGGACGCAGCTCCGCCAATGGAAGGTCACTGGGTGCCTACGGGATTGCAGGCAAGGATGGAAACGTCGACGGGCCTGCGCCCGGCCGAACCATATATAAGGATGAGGTGATCAGGCGACGCGTTCAGGCGACGCGTTCAGCTACCCGCCGCCCGTTTGCTACCGACCTGGCGCACTGTTGCGCCAATTCGTCACACCGGTCCTGATCTGGATCTGATCCATGACCCCGGACCCAGCGCCAAACCGTCTCGTGCCGCCTCGCCGCCGTGACCAGTTGTTCCCACAAATCACGGTTAGAGATGGCCTCTCCTCTGCTGTTTAGCCAGTTCCGACGACGCCACCGCTGCAGGTACGTCGTCATGCCTTGCTGCAAATAAAGGGAATCGATGATGACGGTGACCTTGCATGTTTCAGTCAGGACTTGGAGGCCCCTGATCGCCGCCAGGAGTTCCATGCGGTTATTGGTTGTTTTGGTTTCGCCGCCTTGTAGCACCCGTTCGCGCTGCCCGTATCTCAGGATGCACGCCCAGCCTCCAGGACCCGGATTGCCAATGCATGATCCGTCGGTAAAGATTGTGACGCCTTTCATGTGCTCCTACCTCGGTCGATTATTTTTCTGGCGCTGTCTCACCGTGGGACGGCCGTGTGCTCCAGTTCCCTCAGAGCCGCTTCGACTTTGCTGGCGTCCGAGTCTCCGAGTGTTCTCAATGTCGCCAGAGTGAACGCTCCCTTCGCCGCCTCCTGGATGACGTCGCCGAGCGTACGGTTCATAGCGCCACTCACGCGAGCAGCCTCGCGCAACAGACGACCGCGCAATTCACCCAAATCGTTTTGGCCGTTCGCCGGAGCGTTCCCTGGTGCGCCTCCGCTGTGTTGCGTCGGGTGACTCTCGTTTACACCAGCTTCGGCTTCGACGATCTGGAGAATTTGTCGAAGGGTCGCCCGATCGGGGATGTCATGAATCGACTCGCTTGCCAGATTCATTTCCCGGCACAAAGTCGAGTACCGCTGCTCCCCGGCTTTCGCCACGGCAGCCCGCAGGCGCTCCACTCCACGCGCCAAATCCTGCAACTTTTCGAAGATCATCGTGAGCTTTGCCATGTCGCGGATCTTCTCGGGAGCGTCGACGTTGGCCACGGTTTTTAGTACGGTTCCCGCGAGACTGAAGCCGACTGTCCCACACAGCGCCTTCACCTGGCCGAGCAATTCGTCGCGGTAGAGACCACCTCGACCGTTCCTCGGCGTGCCGTTGCCATTTTGTTTGTGCTGCGGACCGGATGTTTGCTTTTCGGCAGAGCAACCTTGCTTCCGCGGCTGCTGCGTCTTCGGTCGCGCCCAATCCGGCAGCCGCGGCGTCTCCAGGGGGCGCCTCTTCTCGTCAAGGTCCACCCACTGTCCGTCCAGGTCGTACAAATAGCGACCGAGTCCGAAACACGAGCATGCCCGCTTAAACGCCTGCGCTTCCGCCGCCGTGCCGGCGTTGTCGTTGTCGGCCCACTCCTCCCCTAAGCCTGTGTGCGTCGCAAAGCCATAGAGAGTCACCTTGCACGTGACCACGATCTTGGCCGTGATCGTTCGCTCGGCCGAGCCTCGCTCCTTGCGTTCGAAGTTCTGAACCAGTTGCACGCTGTAGTCCCGCGTCCAGCCGGATGGTGTGAAAAGGTCGTTCAGCCGGTCCGTGTACGCCCGCGGGTCAGCGTAGGCCAACATCTGCCCGCGAAGTCTCGGCCCATTACGGCTGCCGATTTGGCTCGTATTCGTAACCCGCCACTTGATGTCGGCCACATCAAATGGCTCCTCGAGTGCCGCCACCAGTTCCTTCAATCTCTCCGGCGTGAACAGCAGAGCGGGGGCGGCAACCCACGGTTGTCCATTCGTCGGCGCCACCGCGACCGGAGGCGCTCCATTCACTACGGCACTTTCCTGCATCTCGTACTCTCCTTTCGTTGTTTGCTCAAATTGGCATTACCCGCCCCGCGCGACGTGGACGCTTTGAGCTTGCGGGGCAACCCAGCGGCTTTAGCCTTTCGCATACCCAATGTCTGGCGGATCCAGGCTGTCTGGTTTAGCTGCGCGGCTCCAGGTGCGGAGTTAGTATCGTTCGGAGAGGCTATTGCTGAACGCTTCGCGAATAGGGGAGGATCTATTGCTCAAACGGCCGGGTTCGGTACCACCGGTCTGAGGCCAAAGTCCGAGACAGCGACAACACGACCAAATGGAATGCTTCCGGCTTGCCGATCCGACCAGCGCGTTCCACCGGAGGCCGGTCCTGGATCAGAGACTTGAGTCTGATGCGCCGATGAACAGCTTCGCGGAGAGGGGATGCATCTGAAACGTGTGGCGGGGCCGTCTTAGTCCCTGTGGAACGGGAAGCGTTTCGGGTACGCCCAAGAAAGATCCTTCGCGTGCTCCGGAGTCATTTGAGATTCCAGAGCTTCGAGCCAGGCCACAAAATCTTCCTTGCTGTCCACGCTAAACACCTTACAGCCGAAATCCGCCTCCACGTTGACCCGTTTGTCCTTCATGAGCTTCGCCATAGCGTTGTCTGTGAAGTAGGCGTCGCAGTATGGAGCATACGTAGCAGCGTGTTGAATGTCGTAGAAGAATCCCGAGAGTTTCTCGCGGGTTTTGTTCGACGTCGGATCGGGCGGTGTTTTCGCTAAACGAATCCGCTCTTTGTACGCGCTAAACAATCGAGCCGACAACTGCACCGTCGGCACTTCCGCAAAGTGTTGGGATCGCAGAAATGCGCCAATTTTCTTGGGGTCGACCTTCCTCGCTTGGACGACTAGCCACAATCCTTCGCCGATTGATGCGCTGATGGACGCATTAATCAAGACCGAGAAGTCGCCCATCATGAGGCGGGCCGCTTTGTCAGCGTAGCTATCGATCAACAACCGCGCCGCGTCGCTGATTTCGAGGTCCATATCCTGTCGAAAGGTACGGCCCTTCTTGGCCCATTCCGGCAGCGCTTGGAGGAGTTCGTCCACGGCTCTCTGCTTAAACAGAGACCGTCGGTCTGCGTCTCTAGCGGCGCTGAATACGCTAACGGAGTAGTCGCCGTCCCAATCGTGAACGCTCGGGGACAACGCATCGCGTCCTCTGTTTTGATACACGGGCGGCACATCATCCAGAAAGCATTGGAACGCTTTTACAATCTGAGTTTCTTCGACGCGGTAGTACGGTTCAAATTGGTGTCCGCGCGAAACTCCTTGGATAAACTGCACCAGGGCGTTACGGTAGTCTCCATTCAAATCGGCCTCATTGATGTGGGTAGAGGAGTAGGGAATCGCCAACAGCTGCAGGTCAAGGACGCGAGTGACCTTGGCCATCAGCGCCGTTGCCCACTCATTTTCGATACCGCCTCGGTGAACAGACGACAGGAAGTTCTGGTCCAAATAGAGAACGCTCTTGCCCGTTTGATTGCCGAGCATCTGTTTGGTGACACGCATTTGATCGAGGCACCTTCGGACCAGTCGAGGTATTCTTTCTCTAGTATAGGGTGTACGAGCGCAGGGGCTGGCCGGTGAATTGCCCTGCGGCCATGGGCCAAGGCGTGCCCTTTATAGGGACAGAAAAATCGCGCTCAGGGTTCCGCACGCGAGAAGTTCTGGCGAAGTGACGCTCCAAGCGAAGTTGGGTGAGAGGCGGTCAATTTGACCGAAAACACCCGTTTCCCCATCTGACGCAGCTCCGGGTATGGCCGGCGGTTCAAGATCAGCAACTACGACTACGCGTCAAAATGGATGCGTACCGGATTGGCGATGATGCGTCAGATTTGTTGCCATGTCACATCGCACCACCCACTTGAATCGATCGCATGCCAAAATTGGATCGAAGGGAGGGATTCTCGTGAAAGCCGTCAGAACTCATGGCCGGGGCGGGCCGGAGCAGCTATTTTTCGAGGATGCGCCACAGCCGGAGGTCCGACCTGGCGATGTGCTGGTGCAGGTGCGTGCCACTGGCATCACGCCCGCCGAACTGACCTGGGACGAGACCTATCAGAACGCGGGCGGGGCGCCCAGAATTCCTAGCATTCCGGGGCATGAGGTTTCGGGGGTGGTGGAGCGGATGGCTGCTGATGTAACTGATTTTCGGATCGGCGACGAGGTCTATGGACTTGCTGATTTTCCGCGTGACGGCGCAGCTGCTGAGTTCGCGGCAGTGCGCGCGATCAATCTGGCTTTGAAGCCGCGCAGCATACCACACGCACAAGCCGCAGCGCTGCCGCTTTCGGCGCTGACAGCTTGGCAGGCGCTCTTCGAACATGCGCACCTTGCCGCCGGACAAAGCGTCCTGATCCACGGCGGTGCTGGCGGTGTCGGGTCCTTGGCAGTGCAACTGGCACGTTGGCGAGGCGCCCGCGTACTGGCCACGGCGTCTGCCCGCGATACGGCGTTCTTGCACAGCCTCGGAGCTGATGTTGTCATCGACTATCACGCTACGCCGTTCGAGGATACGCTGCGAGACATCGATGCGGTCTTGGACACTATCGGCGGTGAAACGCGGAGGCGTTCCTGGCGCGTGCTTCGGAAAGGAGGCGTGCTGGTAACGCTGGTTTCGCCGATTCCGACCGGCGAAGCTGAGCAGAACGGCGTGCGCGGCATATTTTTCATCGTGAGTGGTAATCGAGGGCAGCTGGATCAAATCAGCGCATTGGTGGACGGTGGGAAGCTAAAGCCGGTGATAGCCGAGGTGTTGCCGCTCGCCCGCGCACGCGAAGCCTTTGAACATGGCGCCGCAAAACATGCTCCAGGCAAGATCGTGCTTCAGGTAGCTACATAACGAGCGCGGTCCCCAAATTGACATATGGCAGCTCAAGCAATGACCCTCCCTGCTGCAGGGTTTAGGTTCGTACCGATAATTTGCGGCATCGGGACGCAGCCCCTCCAGTCCTCTTCAGCATTCTTTACCCGTCACAGCCGCGCACGCTCCGTGCACCTCGGCCCATCGACAGCCATTGGCGACCGCCACACCGACGCTCTCCCGTCATCCATCGTGTCCAATCCGGCCTCCAAACGTCCGAATTGCTTCACGCCCGCGCTGCCTCGCTGGCGCAAGTTCATCCGAAGGCCGGCCGCGGCAACGACCTCCAGACTTAAGTCCAACGCAATTCCAGGTAGTAGATTGCCAGTCTGCTGATTCGAGGTGAGTTGGTTGTGGTCCGAGCGAGTCAATAGCGGCTCAATAACGAGCCAATGGAAAGGCAATTAGGCAGAACCGACGAGGTCACGGCGCGAATTGGCGTCCAAAACGGCGCATAGCGGAACCGATCTCAGTCGGCGACTGTCCATCACGACGGCGTCAAGCGCGTTCTTGCGGAAGTCATCCGACAGCGCAAAGTACACCGGCTTGGAGCATCGCTCGAAGAAGGTCGCTACGTAGCTCAACAACGGATACGCCGGCAGGACGTATACAATGCAGTCCACGTGGCGCTCTTTTTCGAGAACCTGCCGCACCCGCGCGTATTTCTCTGGGGTCTTCGGGCTCCTCTCATACTCCAACGCGAACTGATACGAACGGCCATCCCGGTCCACCTTGACGACGGCATCATAGTCTTTGGCGAAGCCGTACGCGGTGAATTCATTCAGAGAGCGGATTTCCAGTTCCGCTTGCCAGGACGTGAGCACCCCTGCTCGCAACAGCGCAAGGTGAAGGTCGTTCAGTCCCAGCGAATGCTGTATGGAGCCGTGATCGAGTTCGACAAACCCACCTGTCACTAGTAGGGCGGCGGCCTCTCCCAGACCGACCAGGTGTTCCGCGCCTTCCTGGGACACCGAGTACACCCAGAGGCGGTTTGGAGTCGATCTGCGGAGCACCAATTCGTGGTCTACCAAGCGCTTGATCCGCCAACTGAAGACTCTGCGCCGGTGTTCTCTCGCTCTGTGTTGCATGAATTCCCACAACTGTTCGTGGGAGACATGCCGCGACCGCAACACCTGCTGGAGCAGTAGCGTGTCCTGGGACGACGTCAGATCAATTCCACCCTTTGGATACCGCATCTGTTTCCTCAAATCATGGACGACAGTAGGAGGCGGGCTTCCCCCGGCCTTTGAGCGACAGGCTCCATGAAGAATGTGCCAAGCTGGCCCCGAACCCACGTGTACGCCGGCATCACGAGCATCACTTCTTGCTGCCCGCCGCATTCACTGAACGAGATCAGGTGTGCGTCATGGTGCAACCAAGCGCCAGCCTGGTCTCTGTTAATCCCGCCCGATTGGTCGGCTGTGATGGTCACGAGGTAAGCATCCGGCTTCGCGGAACTGCCCAACAGTTTCTTGAAGAGCACCTTGTTGTGGCCATCCCAAACGCACGGCGGCTCGCACTCGAAGACTTTTTGCAACATCCGGTGGATGCAATCGGGACGAAACCCACTGTTGCCGTTGAATCGGGCAACACCATAAGTGCAGGGACGGTTCCGGAGTTTGTCACCCACAAGGACGCCAGTCGTGTTGTAGTACGCGGTTTCAGAGATGCGAACATCCGCGTGATTGCGTGCGTCCGTTGCGACCCGTCGTGTCCAGATGCTCCCGAATCCCAAAACCGAGATGAGCATGATTGCGCCTCTACGCCCCTTTTAGGCGCCGATTTTCTTGCGTTGCTGTTGCAAGAGCGCTCTCAAGACGGTTGATCCGGGCAACAAGCGCGGCCTTGTCATCGCCGCGTCCTGTCCCGGCAGGTCCGTTTTCGCCGCTTCCGTTCGCAATCCTTTTCGTCACTTCGTCCACGCGAAGCGATAGTTCAGAGATCGTCCTGGCCTTTTCATCCAGCTCGGCTTTCAGACGAAGCTTCTCGGACGTCACGTTTTGCAGTTCGGCACGGGCACGTTCCAGATCCAGCCGCAGGTCAATCGCCTCCGCCGCGTCTCCGACAGGAATGCCGGTTTCGCCAGCTTCGATTACCCGGTTGCATCTTTCGATATGCGCATTGTGCTTAGTGATCGCCTCGAGTGCCCGGCTCTTCCAGTACGCAGCCCAGTTTCTACCCTTCACGAGTTCCGTCTCGAAATAGCGGATGTCCTTCTTGTGGTCCCGGACGATCCAGCCCATCGCCACAATCGCAGCGTAAAAAGACAGCACCAGAAACGCGCAAAAGACGAAATACTTGTTGGCAACGGTGTTCTCGAGGAAGACAGCGCGGCGCTGTTCCCACTTCATTCCCCAATTGATGTTCTTGGGATTCAGGGAGTGGAACAGGGCGTCATACCATGTTGTCCCGTGACCTCGATAGCCCCCTTGGGCGGCGAGTGGGGAGTAGCGAGCCGCCGGCGATTGCGCAGTCTTTGCGCCGGGAGTGGCATTCGGCGCTATCTTACGTGTCACGCCAACCGGCGCCCGTGGCGGCATTGGCTGTAGTTGCGGCGGCTGCTGCGGCTGCTGGCTGTACACCGACGCCGCTGTGAGAGCTCCCAGGAGAGCCAACCGATGAGAATCGCGCATGATCTTCAGCGTCACAATTACCTCCTCCCTTGGACCCGGCGCCCAAATTGGGCAGCCAATTCGGGATTCTTGAATCGCAGGTTTGCTCCCTGGACGTCGGCCCGGGACGGACGCGGGCGAGGCGCCAGTGCCGCGTCCAGATCCGACAGACCGACATCTTGCGGCGGCCGAACGTGCAGATGCCGGTGCAATGTGCCTTCGGTATCGTCGGTCATGAGGATCTGCATCTGCCCTTTGGGGAGATTCTTGATCCGCTCGTCCTCCGCCCGGTACTCCCGTTCCTCGCGCTCCGACCCGCTCGTTCCCTTCTCAAACCGCTCCCATCCAAACAGCTCGCCCCGTTGCAGAGAGACGGTCCGCTTCTTCACGGTGTGTTCGGCGGATGCCCGAATGAAGAATTTTGCAGTCTCCTCGTCCTGGGTGCGCATGCTGATCTTTGTATTCGGAGCGCTGGTGACGTCCTCCTTGAATCCCTTGCCCACCTGGAGAAGCTGCGGCAGACTCTGCATGGAGAAGAGAAACGCCGTGTTGGTGCCGCGCGCAGTTTGCAGGATCTGGGCGAAGTTCCTGTATCCGAACGGGGCAAATTCGTCCAGGACGACGGAAAAGATCGGCTTGTTGAGCCGCTTGCGCTCGGCTTCACTCTCGTAACGCTTGCCCACCACGAGCTGAAGATTTTGCAAGAGCATCTTTCCGAGTGCCCGGACCGGCTCCGTGTTCTTATTGACGTTGAGCGTTACGAACAGGATCAGCTCGTGCTCAATCACGTCATCTATCGAGAGCAGGTCTTCGTATGGGCCAGTGATGACAGACAACTCATCATCGAGGAAAGTCATGCACTCGTTCAGCAGACCTTGGATTTTCGGGACGCGTTCGCGATCTTCGAACGATTGCATCAAGTTCCGGACCGACATTTCAAAATTCAGCCGGCGCTGCGTGCTAACGTCGCGGTCGAGTTGGATGCGCTTCCTCGCCTTCTCAATCTGGTCTTTCAACACCTCCTCATCGAGGGCCATCACAATCACGTCGTAGAAGTTGAACGCCAGACCGGTGTAGTGGAGCACCCGCACGATGTCAGCCAAGTAGTTGAGTTGGTGCTTGGCGAAGAACTCGTCGTGCAAATTGAAGCTACCAAATACCATGTTCACTTGCGCCATGTAGTTCTCGTCCGTTGTATGAAACGGGTTGTACAGGCAGGAGAGCTCCGGCCGCGCGGGATTGATCATCCGGAGGTCATCCAAACGGCCGGCGGCCGCAATGTGCGGCAGCAGGCGATAGAAGAAATCCAGATCGCCTTTGCCATCAAAGATAACCATCGGGATTCGGTGAGGGTCATTGGGCGGGCCCACCGGCCGCTGAAGATCCTGCGTGATTATGTTCTCGAGCAGAGTCGTCTTCCCGCTGCCGGTCATGCCGAGGACGATCCCTTGCATCACCCGCACCTTGTCAGGCCATATCCACGGCTGGCCATGAACGTCATATCCGAGGACCACGCCGCCTTCCTTCCACGCACGATCGACGTGCTTCCGATCCGTCGCTGGGTCCATTACCATCGGGGGATAGCGCAGCCGATTTTCTCGCCAGTCTCTACGCTTCGCGAGCACCAGAATGGCTAGACCAGGAACAGCGATGCCCAGCAGTCCGTAAACGAGGAATTCCGCAGTCTGCAGATCGGTGTAATGGTATGCGCGCGTCCAAATGAGCCAGTACACGAACACTACCGCCAGGAGCACAGTGACCACAACGAAGGTGGCAGAATGAGACAGCGGCGGCGTGCGAGGTTGTTGATCGGCGTAGTATTCACGCATCATTTCGTACCCCCAACAGATGAGGATGAATGCGGAGCGCGGCTCCGCGATGCGACTCGTTTAGCGGAGCCATGTGGCGATGGCCAGGTTGAAGCCGGCCAAAGCCGCTACAGATGCTGCCGTGGTGAGACGCCGGCGCAGGGACTGGATGATCTCGACAGATGCGGCGCGGTCCCGCTCCCGCCAGACGTGGCATAATCCGCGGCAAGCCGAGAACAACGTTCCAGCGGCAATCGTCAGCAGGAGCGTGACCTCGAAACGGGGTTTCTGATACCACGGTGGCATGACCAAGAATCCCAATGGCGATACCGGGCGCTCCGGGAATTGTAGGTGGTGAAGCCAGTACACGAGGCATCCTTCGACTACGATTAGCATCAGAGCGACAAAGACCAAGCCGAACATCTCGCCCTCTTGGAGCACGCGATCAAGCGATCGTTTCCATTTGCGGTTCATGGTCATTCCTTTATGGCCGCGGAGCAGCGAGATTGAACGAGAGGAGTGCAATCACAACCAGGGCCAGCAGGGTCCCGAACACGGTCGCTTCCATCTTCGGCTTACGCATCCTCTGCGGCTCGAATGGGTTCCTGGGCTCGAGAAACAGGTTTAAGGTGTGATTCAGAAGTCCAAGGTCGGCACGCTTCCGTCTAGCGGCACGGAATTCCATGTCCACGTCCTGCAGCATTACCGGCTGCTCGACGACAATGTCGGCAAAGATCGCCGACCGTTTGCGCAGTCTTTCTAGCAGTTGCACTTCTGAGAGCGTCCAGTCTTCGAGCATGGCTAGAGCACCAGGACAGCGCTAACACTATTGACGCCATCCTCTGGAAATCTCAGCTTCACAACCGTTCGTCCTCCGGGTTGGTTGTTCTGTGACGGCAGATCGAATGCCACCAGCCCATGTGCGGTTTGTCCCGGCCTTACGACAGGCGCCTGCAATTCCGCGTGGACGACAGGAACGGCGGCTTCACCGTTCCACCGAAGTTGGATATCGTCGGCGAGTTGACGATTCGCGAGGGTGATGAGCGATTGCGGGGCGCGAGGTGACCTCAATGTAAAGACAGCGGGCGCGGCTGGCAGGTAGACTGTCCGCCCGCCGTTCGATATTGCATATCGCAGGAAGACTCGTCCGTCCTTGCGGTAGACATCCTCCACGATGATCTCGACTTTTTGGTGGTTCTTCGAGGAACCAACTGTCCTGACCGGCGTGCTTTCCATCAGCATGGCGGCGGGCACCTTGGGCTGTTCGATGAGGGATGGGGGCTGAGGAGGATCTTCGCGTTTCGCCACGGGCTTAGTTGGTTCCTCGTCTATTGCGAAATGCATCTGATCGACAGATTCAGCCGACACAAGTTCGTAGCTCTGACGGCCCGACTCGGTCCAGATGAACAAGTTGGTCGTGGCGTTGGGTTCGAGGGGCTGCACAAATACCTTGTTCTCCCGCCACTCCACTTTGAAGTTCGAGCTGCCCACGGCAACTTCCTTCACGGGCTCGTTGAACTCGAGGACGCTCAGATGGTTCTGGGTTGTGGCTAGGCGCGTGATCTTTGTCCTGTCTGCTTTCTGCGTCTCGATCTTCTGGCCGAAAACGGCAAGCACTGCGAATGCAGTGATGATTAGAATGCGTTTCATTGGCATTGCTCCTTCATTTCCTTCTCTCCTCAAGACCCCTTGGGGAGGTCCAATTGCGCGGAGCCTCCCCTCGGGCGCTACTTCTCGTCCAGTTTGGGTTTTGTGACTTTCGGTCGCAGCCGGGAACCCGGAAGCTCCAGCCTGCCTTCCCTCACTTCTGCCCGCCCGGACTCAAACTCAACGGGATGCATCCGTTGAGATCGGCCATGGTCGTAGATTAGGTCGCCATCCCTCGTGACCTGCATGAGAAAGGTTTCCCTCTCGACTACCTGGCCCTGGCCGTCATCGATTTCATCCAGCAGATAGACATTGCCGTCTTCGTCGATCGACACCTCGCCAGTCACCAGATCCGGAATGGCGACGGTGACCCGACGGCCACCAGTACGCTCCGCGATCATGTTGACGAGCTCTTGCGGAAATGCGTAGAACACGATACTTCCGGTACTCTTGCTCCCCTTGCAGGTGATTGCGTAGAGAGCGGCGAGCCAGTCGAACGCGTTCGCCGACTTCCGTTCAGCCCACTTCCGGACGAGATGAATCATGTTCCTCATCTCTTGCCGGGAGCGTTCCTCGTACCAGTGCAGCGCAGCTTTCGCCTTGTTCCGCGCCTTGAAAGCCTTGCGCCTCGCGACCAAGTCGTCGAGAGCGCAGGCGTTCACCGCGGCGTCGGCGTCGGCCACGGCCCGCCGGTACTTCTCGCGCTTCTCCAGGATCAAGGCGATATTCACACCGTAGATCCTCGCGATCTGCCCAGCCTCCGTGTACATCTCACGATCGAATCGCCCGTTGACGATCAGACCGCGGAAGTCCGCGAGAGGACGGACATCACTAAAGAAGTCGTCGAGTTCCTTGCGAAGCATGTTGTACAACCTGCCGATCCTGTCCGTGGGACTCACGGCCAAATGCAAAGGCAGGTCGCATACACGCTTTTCGTCCTTCACCCTGAGCCACGGAGCGGTGACGATCTGTTTGCGAACGCCGGCTATCACCTCCTGGTTGGGCAGCGTCCCATGCTTCAGGGCATCGAGGGCCGCCTGGAGTTCCTTCGCCAGCATTTCCGATAGATCAGGCCGACCCTCAGCCAGGCAGGACGTCATAAGGTCAGTGATGATCCCAATTTCGTTCCCCTTTGCTGAAACTGCGACCTGTGGCAGGTTCCACCACGCCGAGCGTCGCTTCTTCCGCTTGTCCTTCTCGTTCGAGAAGGTCTCACGGTGGTTGAAGCGATCCTCGACCCATCGGGGAAATCGGTTCTCCTCCACCACGCAGACTACATCGAAGTCGTAGTCTCCCCCGTTTTTCGCTGCCGTCTTCGAGTGAAGGGTAATGGTGTGTTCCAGGACTAGTTGCCGGCTCACGATCTCCTCGACGGCTGGCTGTTCCGACATCGAACAGCCCTGCCGAGTGAGGTCGCTCGTCAGTCGGGTAACCAGATCTTGACGGTGGAGTTTTTTCAGCGGAAGCAGATCGTCCTTCGCCCGAATCGGATAGCGCACCTCCAACACCCGCGCCGAGTCGAGGCTCGTGATCGCGGTGTTCTCGGGTATCCAATCCGAACCGCTAAAGACCCGTCCGTTGTGCAGCACCAGATAGCCGTCGTCAGCCAATGCGAAGGCCGGCAGCCGGAAGCCACCTGCCGTGCACAGCTTGTACGCCCACCGGCACAAGATCCGCTGGAGCTGGTTGTTGATGAATGGGAACTTTACGAGCTGACCACTTCCATCAGCCTTCAAGACCGCTTCCACCACCGTGCGCTCAGCGGACGTGTATTCGGCGTCTTCGGATCCCTCGTCTCTTTGCACGGGTCGCGCCGCATTCGAGGTTCCGAGAATCCGAAAGAGTTCTTCGAAGTTGTTCTCATCGACTGTGGTCTTGAGTTTCCGCACTTGCTCGAGCGCATGCGGTATCACTTCCAGATCGATGGTCGACTCCGGAGCGTGAGTCAAGAGTGTGTAGCTGGACTCGTATTCCAACGGCCGCGACACTTCCCGGATGCCTAATACCACAGGTCCCCGGAACAGTTGCGCGTCGCCAGCACAGAGCCTCACTAGAATTGACTTTTCCGGAAGCGCAGGCTTCAGGGCGCTCTTCGGCAGGATCATGTCGGCGCCGATGTGATCAGCGACGTCATTCTCCATTACCTTGAAGCTGCCTTTGGCCTGAATCCGGTTGAATGCGAGACGGAACTGGTAGAAGTGACGATCGGGGAGGCCCAGCCGCTCAAACAGCGTGCGACGGATCCACCCACGACAATCATTCGTGCCAAGAGAGTGGTCTTCGACGACGAGTACAGTTGCATCAGGCTCCTCGATCCGCACCTTGCATGGCGAAACGAGAATCCCGAAATACGTGACTGCCGCCTCAGGCCATTGCTGGAACCGGTCCGCGATCGTCCGCTCGAATTCCTTGTTGACGGCGTAGTATCTACCGTTTTTCGCGGAACCCGAAGCGCCGATGAGACGATACTCCACCCCACCGACGGTGAACTTCGCGAGAGCTTGTTCCACCTTGGCGCGCCCATAATCGTCGAGCTCCGCTCCCGGAATTTCAACTGTGGCCACGCGGATTCCCGGATACAAGGCATCCAGGAGCGTGTTGTCGAGTTGTCCTTGCCGGGTCAGTTGCATCGACTTCTGAGCGACCGTTCCTTCCTCATCGATTTCCAACGCCATCACTGGCAATTGGGACGAAACTATCGTTTTCATTGGGCATCTCCTTGTCTGTTTCTGTTGAATGAAGCAACAGACAGACAGGAGCCCCGTCTCCGGTGCCCTCCCTCCGCCTGTTGCCGTGAACTTGAATCAAGTTCCCGGGTGCCAGGCTCGGAGAGCCGTCACCGGGTTATTGCTTTTCTACGCTGCCTTGGACCTGTTCACCACTTGCGAGAGCCTCCACCTGTCGGTGAGGGTCTCTTTCAAGCGGTCTACAAGATCAGGGAGCGCTTCCACCACTAAACCGAATACGATGCCGCCGACGAACAACAGACGCTGTTGCCAGGTCATGCCGGCGCCGATGAGCATCGCGGAAACGATTACGAGCAGTGTTGCCATCTTATTTTTCAAAATGGTTCCTCTCCTTTTCTGTCTGTTGCCAGAACAGCAAGGAGACCGCTGGTGTGGGCCTCGTTGCTTATCCATGGCCAGGGTTGATGAACTCCGGCCAAGGATTCACATGGAAACCCGGCCAGCACTTTTCTGCATTAAGCTGCGGATCGCCTCGACTTTACGTCATGAGACCGTGCTGTCGACTATGAATGCGTTATTTCCTTTCTCTTCGAACCGCCTCCTTCTTGATCACCGGCTGTCCGTTCGACAAGTCGGCGTTTGTCTTCCATTCCGTGACCACAGCAAAACTCCCGCCGGTCCGGAAGGCGGTGACCATCGCTTCGCTCTCGCTGGCCGCCTCTTCACCGAGTTCCATCTTGTCTGCGCTCGATGTCTTCACAAGAAAATAGCGGGCGCCAGATTCGTCAGTGCGCGCGCTCCTGTGGCGCTTGACGCGCTCTCGCTTTTTAGCCGGCGGCTTGGATTCAATGGTCGGCGCGTCCGGCGTTAATGTCGCCATCGCTGATCGCTCCTTTCTGCAAAGCTG
>Ga0075030_100001727_pt1 | contig 19715 bp, 20 predicted proteins | sample LitLauG_LLR_2012_FD_71393 | JGI IMG/M metagenome (GOLD analysis project Ga0075030, IMG submission 71393) | Freshwater sediment microbial communities from Pennsylvania, USA - Little Laurel Run_MetaG_LLR_2012 | ecosystem: Environmental > Aquatic > Freshwater > Creek > Sediment | place: USA...
CGCCTGAAAGCATTTCGCCGCATCTTTTCACGCTTCGAAAAGCCCGATGTGATGTTCACCGCCTTCATTCATTTCGCCCTCATCGTCGAAGGGCTGGTTTACATTAACACGCCCTAGTTCCGGCTGTCGGGATTTGTCTTCGTCGCGGCGATGACGTGAGACGAATAAGTCATCGTGCTGCGATCATGCAGGCGGACGTGCCACGGGATTTGGTCCTTTTCTGCAGTCAAGGCGAGATCCTTAATGGAACTGCCGTGGGTGCCAGGCCTGAGCAGACTGCGCAGCAATGCATCGCTGGATCCCGCGGCGGGTGAACGCTGCGAGTGTCCGCCCAGCCATGCTTCCAACGGTGTCGCGCCCGAGGACCAGTCGTAAGGACATGAGAGGACGAGTTTGCCGTCAGTTTTCAACGTCCGGGCGATGGCAAGCAGCATGTCGTGCGGCGAGGCAACCGAATCGAGGACATTCATGCTGACTGCCAGCGAGAAAGTGCCGGCTGGGAAAGGGAGCGCAGTCACGTCGCAAGCCCAGAAGTCCACATTTTCCAGACATGCAAAGCGAACGGGGAATTCACGACGATCGTAAACGATACCGACCCGACGCCTCGGATAGCGTGCAATCCCATGCCGGAGAATTTCGGATGCCATCCGCAGCATCGGAAAACTGAGATCCACGCCCAGAACCAATTCTCCTCTCCGCTCAGCGAGTGCAAATGAGGCGCGCCCAACCGAGCAGCCGACATCAATGATAGGTCCGGCCGGCACCGGTTCTGCCATTTCCAGTCCGATTTGCATTGTGCGGAGCATCGAGCCGGGGCGCGGTTCCGAAATGGGTTCAAGAGGATCGAATTCAGCATAGTGGTCCCATGCATAGGAACTCAGAACTTGCCGGGTGTAATCGAAAGCCGAGCCGGGGCCGGAACAATCCCCGAGCATGCTTTCAATGGCTTCACCCAGATCACGGCGCCCACATATTGCGAGGATATTGTCTGCGATGTATTGGCGGATATTCGCAACGATGAGCGGAATGCCGTCGATAATGGGGAATTCTCGCAGGCAATTTGAATTCTGGCAGTGGAGCACACCCTCGACGATATGCCCTGCCTCCTCGCGTACGACTTGGGCGATCCGCAATGGCGAGCCAGAATCGTCTTGCGTACGGCAGGCGGGGCATACCGGCCGGACTGATTCGAAGTGGCGGACTCTCACGTCCGGTCAGCCGCCGATGATGACTGTCGGACAACCAGGCGGCTGTATCTTGCCGGTCGGTGCAGGGATCGGAGCCACACACGCCGTGTGCGCTGTCATGTCTCCCACGCGTGCTGCGGGGAGGCCTCCGATCTTTACGGTCGCGGAACCTTTGGAAATCATCCCGGGCCCTCCAGGCGCGCAGCCAGCCAGCATGCAAGGCTTGGTCGTGTCAGTCACCCGTGCCGCCTGTTGGCCACCGATCAGCACGGTTGGCTCCCCTTTGATGATGTCCAGAGGCATCGCTGGATGGGCCAGCGGTGTGGGCGTGGGAGCCGCAGGATGCATCGGAGCGTGGCAATGAGGGGCATCCTGCAATACCTTGTCGGTAACGCGTGCGGCTGGGGGCATTACCGGCTCCTCCCCGTGACGTTGAAGGAAGTATCACAGTTCATAGCTGCTGTTTAGCCTGCCACGGGCGATGGATCAACAAGGAACACGCTTTGAATAAAGTGACCGCTCTTTGGCTTTCCAAGGGGCCAGCACTGGCTGGTCTGTTGCGCGTTTCGACCTTGCCTCGGTTCGATCCGCGCGTGGAGAGTGCTGGCGGGATGAATCCTCGAAAACCATTTCTCGGTCTGTTGCAATGGCGGCAGTGCATTGTGCCCACATGGCGGGGGTGGCTGGCTTTGCTCGTTGTGATCGGCGTGGCGGGGACGGTTGTGATTCGCAGCCTTTACGGTTTTCTTGCCGTGAACGATCCGCTTCCAGGCGGCATCCTTGTCATTGAGGGATGGTCCCCGGATTATGTCATCGAGGGCGCGTTGAATGATTTCCGAAAGTCGCATTACGGGCAGATCTGTCTGACGGGCGGGCCGATTGAGTTCGGCAACGCGATGCGCGAGCACAAGACTTACGCGGAATACGCGAAGGCCATGTGTTTGAAACTCGGTGTTCCTGCCGAAGCGTTGCACGCGATTCCCGCTCCGCCTGCAGAACGCGACCGCAGCTACGCATCGGCACTGGCGCTCCGGGAATGGCTGCGGGATCACGGTGCGGCGGATGCAAAAATCAACATTGCCGGCAACGGTGCGCATTCGCGGCGTACGCGTCTCGTTTATGAAAAGGCACTCGGGGCCGGCAGGCGGATCGGGATCAGCAATGTCGAGGAGATCAACTTCGATCCGAAGCGTTGGTGGACGTCCAGTTTCGGTTTTCGCGTCGTCCTTGATGAAACGATCGCCTACATTTACGCGCGTCTGTTCTTTTCGCCACCGAAGCCGCAGCCATGAACCGCGGCTGGATCACCTCCGTCCAGTTTGCCGCATTCGGGGTGGCAAGCACGGATGCCTGTCGGCTTTTTTCTTGCGCTGACGGCTGGGTCGAACGGCTTTCGGACGATGCGCTCATTTCGCACAAGACTGCCGGGGCGCTCGATGCGATGCTTGATGGGCTTGCCGAATGGTCCGCGGAAAACGGATGGCGACCGCGCCGCGTTTTTGGAAAACTGCTCCCGCGGCAGAACGAGGATCGCGATCCTCCCGTGCTCGTGAGCGGAGATTTCACGTTGCCGCTCATCGGCGAGATCCGGGAAAATGGTGTGCGGTACGGGCTGGATTTCGCCACGGGTTATTCAGCCGGACTTTTTCTTGACCAGCGGACGAACCGCGCCTTTCTCCGTAGCATCGCGCCGAAGCGCCTGCTGAACACGTTTGCGTACACCTGCTCCTTCAGCGTGGCCGCCGCGCTCGCGGGCGCGGAAACGGTGAGCGTTGATCTTTCAAAAAAATCCCTCGGCCGGGGGCGGGCGAACTTCGTCCTGAACAATCTCGATCCCGGCGCGGGGCACCGTTTCCTCGCAGACGACGTGCTGGACGTGTTGCCGCGTCTCGCGCGTCGCGGGGAAAAATTCGATGCCATCGTGCTCGATCCGCCGACGTTTTCGCGCGGTAACAAAGGACGCCGGTGGCAGGCCGGGCAGCACCTAGAGGATCTCGTCGTTGCGGCGATGGAAGTGGCCGCGCCGTCCGCGCGCATCCTCATTTCCACGAACTGCGCGAAAATTCAGATCGCTGACTTGGAGCGTGTCGCGCGCTTCGCGCTGAAATTTCACCGGCGTCCCGGTGATCTGCACCGCGAGGCGCAGCCGCCGGATTTTCCTCCCGGCCACGGTGCGAGGACGCTCTGGGTTTCCCTTCGCGGATGAAGCACGCCGCTCAGTGCCTGCGCAGGAAAACGTCGAGGAAGACTGACGCGACGAAGATCACGCTCACAAATGCGTTGCTCTGAAAAAACGCCCGGTTGATTCCACTGACGTCGAGGCTTCGGGCGCTGCGCTGCTCGAAAATGAGCGCAGCTGCGATCAATGCAAGGCTGCCGAAATACACACGCCTCATCGCAGCCAGCCAGCCGAACCCCGCGAGCGCGGTCAGCATAAGCCAGTGCAGCAAACCTGCGACGGCCAGACTGCGAGGGATGCCCAGTTTCACGACGAGGGAATGCAATCCCGCCGCGCGATCGAATTCGTGATCCTGCGTGGCGTAGATGATGTCGAAGCCCGCGACCCACAGCAGAACCGCGAGCGCGAGAGCCAGCGGCGGCGGATCAAAATGCCCGCGCACTGCCAGCCATGCGCCGACGGGCGCGACAGAAAGCGCGAGCCCGAGAAAGAAGTGACTCCAGTGCGTGAAGCGTTTCGTGAGCGAGTAGAGGAACGCGATTGCGAGCGCGACCGGTGAGAGCCAAAAGCACAGCGGATTAATGAACCGTGCCGTCACCACGAATGCCGATGTGCTCAGCGCGAGCAGTGTGAACGCTGCGGGCTTTGGCAGCAGTTTGTGTCGCGCGATCGTGCGCGGGTTGCGTTTGTCAATTTCCCAATCCGCCAGCCGGTTGAATACCATCGCTGCGGTACGTGCGAAGATCATCGCAAGCAGAATCAGCGTGCTAAGTTTCCATCCCGGAAAACCGTCCGACGCGGCGGCCATCGAACCCAGTGCAAATGGAAGCGCAAAAATCGTGTGCGAGAACCGGATGAACCGGAGCGCGTCGGAGAGCATCTATGGGTGCTCTTCGCGGCTGCGTCCCTCGTCCGTCTCGTCGAACATCGGTGCGAGCCGGTCATCCACGCGCAGATCGATCAGCCTCCACGTGTCCTGCGGCTTGTAGAAATAGAAACGCCACCGCAGCGGGAATTCCTTGCCGAGCGAAAGCATCGTGTAACTCACGAGACGTGCGCCGACATTTTTTTTCACCACAGAGTCGAAGCCGAGGATCGGACCGAAGACCGTGATGGCCTCCGTCGTCTTTGATTTCAGCGTCTTCACGTCCTCGGCGCGTTCAGCGATCTTCGTCCCGCGCGTGAGTTGGTCGTAGGCCTGGTCCACTTCCTTCCGCTGGAGGTAGGAAAAAAAGCGCGCGATGATTTTCTCCGGCCCGTCGGTTTCCGACTCGGCGGGCGCCGTTGTTTCGACCGCGGGTGCGGTGGATTCGCCGGCAGCCTGAGCGCTTGGCTTGGTGACCACGGCCGGAACGGGGGATCCTGAAAATGCGGTCGTGCCGAGTGTGCACACAAGGAGGGCTGCCAGGGATTTTTTCATGCAAGTAGCTGTTCGAGTTTCCGGCGCGCCATTCCAACGAGGGGGGCACCGTGCGCGAAGGTCATGACTTGGAAATCACAAGACAACAATTTTCTCAGCGAAAGGCGCATTTGCCCGGCGTCTGCGCAGTACTTGTCCGGCAGAAAACGAAAGCCCTCAGGCGGCAGGTGGATCAGCGCATCGCCGATGCATGCGACATCTCGGCTAGCCAGCGCGATTTCACCGGGGCCGGCTCCTGGCAGTGTCATGACCTTCATTCCTCCGGGAGCGATCTGACCGTCGCCAAGCGTTTCATCGGGGACAATTTCGAGGCCGCTTGCATCGCCGGACGCGAGCACTTTCAAGCCGAGACGGTCGCGCATCGCTCCCGCAGCCCGTGTGTGATTTCCATTGGTGAGGATAATGGCGCGGGGCTTTCGTCCTCGCAGCAGCCTGCCGAACGCGGTTTCGGAAAGTGCGATCGGGTCCACAAAGATGAGCCCGTCCGTGCCATTGAGAGCACAGGAGGAAAGCTCGCACTTCACGGCCGGCTCGAATGCCTGCCATGTGAAGAGTGAGGAAGTGACGGTTTGAAAGTCTGTTGCGACGGTCAACGGAGCCTCCGGTGTTTTGCCATCCGAATGCGCGGTGCGCTCACTCTTCTTCGCCGACGTATTCCTTGTTCAGCAGCAGCCCGTCGGCATCCACCTCGATGCGGTACTTCCGCGTTCCTTGCTTCGCCTCGCCGACATACTTCGTCTTCAGCTCCACGAGTTCGATTTCGCCGATGACGGCAGCCCCGGCTTCGCGCTGCATCGTCTCGCGCACGTTTGCGGGGAGTGCCTCGATCCGCAGCATCCTCGGCCCGCCGTCACCGGTATCGAGGCGTTTGCGCATCACACGGCCGGAAGCGTCGAGCGACAGTTCCCAAGTCTTTCCATTCACGACGATGCCGATGAGATAAGTCGTCCCGTCGAATTCGTTCACTTTGCGGAAATCGCGGACGCTCCCGGCATCGCCTTTCTCCCGCGCGATGGTCGCCTGCACGGGGGAGGGGATTGCAATGGTGAGCTTCCCGTCATCCTCGGCGAATGCAGCCGATGCGAATGCGAGGGCGAGCGGGAGGAGGGTGATTTTCATGCCGGTGGAATTGCCACCGCGTACGGCGCGCGTCAATTGCGCGCGTCTGCCTTTTCGTAATGCCGCGTTTTCAACCCCCACAGAATGAACGCCGCGCCAATCCCATACATGAACAGCGAGAGAAACTGCCCGGCGGAAAACGAGCCGACCGCCCACGCCGGATCCGGCTCGCGGAACATCTCGCCAAGGATCCGCGCCGTGGCGTAGAGGATGAAAAAGGAGCCCGTCAGCACACCGCGCGGCACACGGCACCGTGTGCGCATGAACCACAGCACGGAAAAAAGCAGCGCGCCTTCGAGTAGCGCCTCGTAGAGCTGGGAGGGATGCCGCGGCGTGAGAAGTTCATGCAGCACGCGATCCGTCTCCGCGTCGCGGGGCAGTGTCTCCACGATCTCGCCCGCCGGGCGGCCCAGCACTTCGACAACCTTTGGCGCGATTTCATCCCTGCCGAGCGGTGTGTCGAGCAGTTCGCGCGGGAACTGCACCGCCCAGGCGACTGACGCAGGTTTGCCTATCAGTTCGCCGTTTACGAAATTTGCGCAGCGCACGAGGAACAGTCCCGTCGTGGCAACCACACACAGCGTGTCGCCGATGCCCGTCCACGACACCTTCCAGCGCCGCGAGAGCACGTAGGTCACGATTACCAGCCCGAGGATGCCGCCGTGGCTCGACATGCCGCCTTTCCACACCTCGAACATCCACCACGGATTCTCATGCGGTTCCTTGACGCCGTAGAAAATGATCCATCCGAGCCGTCCGCCGAGCAGCACCCCGAAGAGGCCGGTCCACGTGATGAAATCGGCGACTTTCTCCGGCCCCACATCCGTGTAGCCGCGGATTGCGAGCCGCCGGTAAAGCCAGTAGGCGACGAGCGCGGACGCGACGTAGGACAGTCCGTACCATCGTGGTCCGAACTCTCCGATGCGAAAGACGAACGGCCCGAACGAATGGAGAAAAGCGGCAAGCACACGGGGCTTCTGCCACAGCCCGGCGGTGCGTGTCAGCGACTTTGAGCGCGGGACCGCGATCAGCTTCGCAGCTTGAGATTCACCGGCACGGTCGGCAATGGTGCGGCAGCCACGGCGACTGGAGCGGCGGCGGGTTGTGCCATCACGGGCTCGCTCTTCTTCAAATGTTCATCTGTCTCCGCGAGTTTGAACGAATGGTTGCCGTCGTCGTCATGGCCCATCGTCTTCTTCAGGCGGTCCAGCAACTGCCGCATCTTGGCCTTGTTGACGGAGAGCAGCATCGAGGTTTCCTCGGTGATTTTTTTCTGTTCGAACGCCTCGCAAAGCGTCTGCTCGAAAGTGCACCACCCCTCCGGTCTCGACTGGCTGATGATGTCGTGAAGATTCCGCACATCGTTCTCACCGAGTTGGATCGCCTCCCGTGAGCGCATGTTGCTGCCCATGATTTCCGGGATCATCACGCGACCGCCCCCGATCTTCGGCGCGAGGCGCTGGCTGACCACCCAGCGCAGCGTTTCCGCGAGCCGTTCGCGCACCTGCTGCTCCTCCTCTTTTCCAAACATGCCTAGCACGCGATTGATGGACTGCCCGGCGCTGATCGTGTGCAGCGTGGAAAACACCACATGCCCCGTCTCCGCCGCTGTCAGCGCGATTTCCATCGTCTCGCGGTCGCGGATTTCGCCGACGAGGATCACCTTTGGCGCCTGTCGCAGCGCCGCGCGCAGGCCGAGTGCGAAGCTCGAAAAATCCCTGCCCATCTCGCGCTGGCAGAATGTCGCCGCCTTGTGCGGGTGCAGGAACTCCACCGGATCTTCCAGCGTTACGATGTGCATCGGGTGGTCCTCATTCAGCCCGTTCAGCATCGCGGCGAGCGTCGTCGTCTTGCCGCTGCCGGTCGCGCCGGTCACGAAAATGAGCCCGGTCTTTTCATGGATGATCCGCTTGAACACCGGCGGCAGGTTCAGATCCTCCATGGTCGGGATGCGCGTGTTCAGCTTGCGCAACACCATCGCGAACGTGCCCTTTTGCTTGAAGACATTCACGCGGAAGCGTGCCACATCGCCGAGCGCGTAACTGCAATCGCACGAGCCCGAATTGCGCAGGTCATCCAGCAGGCGTTGTTGCGCGCCGACGACGCAATGCGCCAGCCCTTCGGTCTGCTGCGCCGTGAATGCGGGCGAAAACTGCGTGCCTTCCACCGACGTGAGCTTGCCGAAATTTTCCACCTGCGGCGGGCGACCCACGATGAAGAACAAATCGCTCACGCCCTCGCCCGCGGCGAGCATCGCCCGCAACAGATCATCAATCGGAATCGGTGGCACGGAAAAAACCGGCGACTGCACACCACCGATTCCGGCCGCAGTTGGCCGGGGTTCGGTTGTCCGCGCTGGCGCGGTCGCACGCGCAGCCGGCTCCGGCAAATGTCCGTTCGTGTGCGGCACGATTGCCGGCGGTTGCACTGCCACCGCCGTTGCACCGTTTCCCGCTCCATTGGTTGGAGCCCCGACAATCCGTCCGTTTGTATCGTAGAGAGGCATAATGAGGTCCGGACCAATTGCAGGTTCCGTGCCTCCCTGATGCCCGGCGAAAAGCGGGTGGAACTCGCATGAATGCTCCGCAGATTTTTTCCGGGAAACACTTGTTGGCTCCGTGTTCTCCTTGCTTCCATCGAAGTTGCATCGTTCCAGCGGAGAAAGTGGTTGCCAATCCGGCTTCGACCGCTACTTTCCGCGCCCCATGCCAAGAGCCATCGCACGTCGCAAGACGAAAAAATCAGCTTCCAAGCGGTTCAAAGTGACCGCCACGGGGAAGATCATGCGACGCAAGCCGGGTCTTCGCCATCTCGCGTCGAGCAAGAGCTCGAAGCGCAAGCGCAAGCTCGGCAAGGACGGCCAGGTCCACGAGACCATGGTTGACCGCGTCAAAGAGTGCCTGCCGTTCGCGTAAGCGGACGAGATAACCGGTTCGGGCGCCTGTCCTCCTCGGAGGACTCACCGGCAGGCGAGGCAGCCCGGCCATTTTACCACAAACCAAACAGCCAGCCGGGCAACATCAACTGACACCATGCCAAGAGCCACAAATGCTCCCGCGTCGCGTGAGCGCCGCAAAAAACTCCTCGACAATGCCAAGGGCTTTCGGGGCCGCCGGTCCAAACTGTTCCGCTACGCCAAGAACGCGGTGATGAAAGCCCAGTACTGGGCGTTCCGCGACCGCAAGACGCGCAAGCGCATGTTTGGCAAACTTTGGAACCAGCGCATCAACGCCGCCGCACGCGCGAACGGCCTCACCTACAGCCGGTTCATGGAAGGCATCAAGGCCGCCGGAATCACGCTCGATCGCAAGGTGCTCTCCGGCCTCGCGTATGAGGACGAAGCCGCATTCAAGGCGCTCGTCGAAAAAGCCAAGGCCGCGCTTGGCAGCAAGCCGGGTGTGACGCTGCCGAAGGCTGCATAGCCGTTACACGCCTGAAGGTCGCGTAGGCGGAAACCTTAACCACTCTCGCAAACCCCGGATGTCCCAGCGGCGTCCGGGGTTTTGCTTTTCCGCCCTTGCGCCTGCGCGGGCGATTGGCAATCTCCGCGACTCATTTTTCCACATGGACGCTCCACTCGAACAACTCCGCTCAGAAGCCATCGCCGCCATCGCCGCCGCTGCGGACGAGGCGGCGGTCGAGCAGGCGCGCATCAAATACCTCGGACAGCAGGGCACGCTCACCGCGCTGAGCAAGGGGATGAAGGACGTGAGCAAGGAGGACAAACCGCGCGTTGGAAAGCTGCTGAACGATGTGCGTGCAACGGTGACTGCGGCGCTCGACGAACGCAAGGCGGCGCTGCTTGCGGATGTGGACAAGGCGGCCTTCGCGGGCGTGGATGTGACGTTGCCGGGGACGCCGTCAGGCTTTGCGGGGAAGGGGACGCTGCATCCGATCACACAACTGCTGGACCGCACCGTCGCGATATTTCGCCGCATGGGATTCGCGCTTGCGGACGGGCCGGACATCGAGACGGAGTGGCATTGCTTCGATGCGCTGAACACGCCCGCTGATCATCCGGCGCGCAACGAGCAGGACACTTTTTACATGCCTGACGGACGTCTGCTGCGCACGCACACGAGCACGGTGCAGATTCGCACGATGGAAAAAAGCGCGCCGCCAGTGCGCATCATCGCACCGGGTGCCGCTTATCGCCGTGACGAGATTGACGCGACGCACCTCGCGCAGTTCACGCAGATGGAAGGGCTCTACGTTGACGAGGGTGTGAGCGTGGCGGACCTGAAGGGAACGCTGGAATTTTTCTTCCGCGAGCTGTTTGGTGACGACGCGAAGTTCCGTTTCCGCCCGCATTTTTTCCCGTTCACCGAGCCGAGCTACGAGGTCGACATCAAGACGAGCGCGCTTGGCTTGGGCGACCGCTGGCTGGAAATCGCCGGATGCGGCATGGTGGATCCTGCCGTGCTCGAAGCTGTGAACACCAAGCGCGGCGACCGCGCATTCGATCCGGAGAAATACACCGGTTTCGCATTCGGCTTTGGCCTCGACCGGCTCGCAATGATCATGACCGGCACGCCGGACATCCGCTACTTCACCAACAACGACCAGCGTTTCCTCGCGCAGTTTTAATCACCGATGAAAGTCTCACTCAACTGGCTCCGTGAACTCGTTGAACTCCCGCCGACCGTGCTCGCGCTCGTGGATTTGCTCACGATGGCGGGCGTGGAGGTCGAAGGCATCGAAACGACCGGCTGCTCCATCGCAAACATCGTCGTCGGCGAAATTCAGGAATCCGTGCAGCATCCAAATGCGGACCGCCTGAGTGTCTGCAAGGTGGACGATGGCAGCGGCACTCGGCGGCAAATCGTGTGCGGTGCAAAAAATTACCGCGTGGGCGACAAGGTGCCGGTTGCGTTGCCGGGTGCGCAACTCGCGCCGGACTTCGTGATCAGGGTCGGCAAGCTCCGCGGCGTGGAGAGCCAGGGAATGCTCTGCAGCGCGGACGAACTCGGCCTGCCCGGGACTCTCGGCGCACGCGGTGCGGAGGACGGCCTGCTCATTTTGCCCCCAGGCGCAAAGCCCGGCACGCCTTTCAGCAAGGTGTTCCATTCGGACACCGTGCTCGATTTGGAAATCACGCCGAACCGGCCGGATCTGCTGAGCCACGCGGGCATTGCGATGGAAATCGCGATGCTCACTGGAAAAACGATCACGAAACCCGTCGGGCCCCCGGAGCCGAACATAGGCGGCGATGCTCCGGCGGTTGCAGTCGAGATGTCATCGCCGTGCTGCTACACGGCGCGTCGCATTTCGGGAGTGAAAGTCGGTCCGAGTCCCGAGTGGCTGCGGACGAAGCTGGAGAGCATTGGACTCCGCCCGATCAACAACGTCGTGGATGTGACGAATTTTGTGATGATGGCGAGCGGTCAGCCGCTCCATGTGTTCGACGCGACGAAGGTGCGCGGTGCGCTGCGCGTGTGCCAGGCAAAGGGCGGCGAGCAGTTCCTCGCGCTCGACGGGAAGACTTACACGCTCGCATCCGGCGATATCGTGATTGCCGATGACGAAAAGGTGCTCGCCATCGCAGGCGTGATGGGTGGCGAAAACAGCGGCGTGACTGAAGCGACGGCCGACGTGCTGCTGGAGGTCGCAGTCTTCGAGCCGGCGAGCATCCGTCGCACGTCGCGGCGTCTCGGACTGTCGAGTGATTCGAGCTATCGCTTCGAGCGCGGGGTGTGGCTCGGTGGCGTCGGGCCTGCCTCGCTGTGTGCGGCAAAATACATCGCGGAGATCGCGAGCGCTGCCCTCGTCTCGCCTGCGGGCGAAGCAGGTCAGATGGAAATGCTCTCACAACGGAATGCGCCGCGCGAGGCTATCCCGCTACGATTCACACGGGTATCGGCGCTGCTCGGAACGGATGTTGCAAAGGAACGCGTGGAACAGATCCTCGCTGGTTTCGGTTGCGAGAAGACTTCGGATGGCTGGCGTCCGCCGGGATACCGTCCAGACCTCATGCGTGAGGTGGATCTCATCGAGGAAATCGCGCGTGTCGTCGGCATGGATGCGATTCCTGCGAAGACGCAGGCACGCTTCGCTGGGGCCAGCGCAACGGATCGGAACTACGACCGCGCCATGGCGCTGCGGCGTGCGTTCGCCGCGCAGGGATTCCACGAGGCGCGAAGCATTACGCTCGTGCCCGCGGATCCGTTCGGGCTGAAGGCCACTCAGACGGATGCTTCGAGCCTTTTGCGCGTGAAGAATCCGATGAACGACGATCAGGTCGTGCTGCGTTCCGGGCTGCTGCACGGGCTGCTTACCGCCGTGCGCGACAACTTGCGCGCGGGCGCAAAGAGCGTGCGACTTTTCGAGATTGGCCGCGTTTTCAGCGCGCAGCGTCCCGGGGAATTCACGCATGCGGCGGCGGTCCTCGCGGGCCCGCTGGCGGAAAGGAACTGGCGCTCAATCGAGGGGCGCTCCGCGGACATTTTCGATCTAAAGGCGGCAGTTTGCGCGGTGTTCGGTGAAAGCATCACGATTGAGGCCGGGGAGAATCCCGCGCTCGCGCTGTCACTCGTCTTGAAAGCGAACGGCAAAGCCGTCGGGTTCGCCGGACAGTTCTGGCCTGCTGATGCCCGTGCGCTCGATGCGGACGTGCCGCTGAATTTCGCGGAAGTGGATCTCGCCGCGTTTTGGAAAGCCTTCGTGCCCGATATCGCGAAGAAGTATCGCGAGATCCCGCGTTTCCCCGCGACATCGCGCGACATCGCAATGCTTGTGCCTCTCACGCTTCAGCACGAAACCATCGCTGCGACGTTCGCGCAGGCGAAGGAGCCACTGCTTGCCGGCGTTGAGCTTTTCGATGTGTTTAACGACGCGACGGGCGCGAAGATGCCTGCCGACAAAAAATCACTTGCCTACTCGCTCACCTATCGGAGCGCGGAACGCACGCTCACCGCAGATGAGGTGAACGTCGCGCACACGAAACTGAAAGAACGGCTGAAGGCCGAACTCGGCGTGGCGTTGCGGGAGTAACCGGCGTGCAGCGCGGGGTGGCGAAGATTTTTCCCGCACATCATCTTGCCATCATGTCGGGCGTGCGAGAAACGCCGTGCCACAGGCCCGCAGGCTTGCATTGCAAAACCGAAACCAAACAACCGAACACCCCATGAAACTGAAAGCCATCCCCACCCTGTTTGCCGCGCTGTGCGCGGTGCTCGTCATCACGTCCACCGCCAGTGCGGACGATGCCGGGAAAATCCCCGGCATGAAACGCGCACCCGCCGCCGCCGCCGAGGCTTTGAAAAAGTATGCCGCGGATGCAGGCATGAAGATTGAAAAGGTCGCCGTGGAAAAGCATGGCAAGGTCACCGTCTATGAGGCGGAACTGAAAGCGGACGGAAAGGCCGATCATGAAGTCTCCGTTACCGCCGATGGCAAAGTGAAGGGTGAGGAGGAGACGGTGCCGCTCGACAAAGTCCCCGCCGCCGCGCGCAAGGCCATTGAGGAAAATGCGAAGGGCGCAAAAATCGAACGCGTACAGCGCATCAAAGAGGACGGTGAACTCACGTTCGAGGCAGCGTATGCACTAAAGGGCAAGACAACAGAAGTCGTGTTTTATCCGGACGGAAAAATCAAGCCGGAGGAAAAGTAAGCGGTGCTTCGCACGACTCCGCAAACGAAGAACTCGAAAGTGACAACCATGACTTTCAAAACGCTGCGCTTGTCCGCCGCATTGCTGGTCGGCAGCGAGGTGATGGGCGCATGTTTCGCCGGCACGGCGATGAAATGGGAGGACGTGCCCGAGGTGGTGCGCAAGACGATCCTCGCGAACGGCGGCAAGGCCGGTTCCGTGGACAAGGAAGGCCACAAGATCAAAGGCAAGGCTGTCTATGAAGCCGAAGTCAAAAAAAAGAAGGGCGAGGTGTCCGATCTCGTTGTGACTGAGGACGGCACGTTCGTAACGGTGAAGCACGACGATGCCGCGGATCGCGCGCAGGAGCAGTCGGGCCGCACGACGAAGGTGCCCGATGGCGCGAAGTTCAGCCATCCGCGCGACATCACGAATCCGTTCGTGCCGCTCGCGTTGCTGAAGCAGGACGTGCTCGAAGGCACCGAGGACGGGAAGCAGGTCCGCATCACGCGCACGGTGATGCCGAACAAACACAAGGGATTCACCATCGCGGGGCAGAAAGTGGATGCGCTCGTAGTGGAGGATCGTGAGACTGAGGACGGCGAACTCGCGGAGGTCGCGATTGATTATTTTGCACAGGACGAAAAGGGCACCGTCTATTACCTTGGCGAGGACGTGGACGAATACGAAGGCGGCAAACTGAAAGGGCACAAGGGCTCGTGGATGTTCGGCAAGGACACGCAAATCCCCGGCGTGCTTTTTCCCGCGCATCCGAAAGTGGGCGACCGCTTCAAGTCGGAGGACGTGTCGAAGGAGATCAACGAAAAGGACGAGGTGGTGTCCGTCTCCGAGACCGTCGTCACGCCAGCGGGAAGTTACAAGAATTGCGTGAAGGTGCGGGAGAAACTCGCCGATGGAACCGCAGAGTACAAATACTACGCACCCGGAGTCGGCGTCGTGCGGGAAGTTCCACCGCACGGCGATGTGCTGTTGAAATCGCACGCCGCACTGGCCGCGAAGTAAGCGACGAAGCCGCCGATTTTCTCCGAACCACTCCACAAGGTGCGGCGCCTGCGCGCACCAACCGCACTCACTGCCATGCGCCTGCTCCTGGTCGAAGATTCGCAGACATTGCGCCGCTCGCTGCGGCGCGCACTTCGGCATTCCGGCTACGCGGTGGACATGGCTGCGGACGGCGAGGAGGGACTTGCGGCGGCGGAACTGAATGACTACGACACGATCATTCTCGACGTGATGTTGCCGAAGCTCGACGGCCTCTCCGTGCTGCGCCGTCTGCGCGCGGCGGGCAAAAGGACGCACGTCCTGCTGCTCACCGCGCGTGACACGGTGGCGGATCGTGTCGAAGGACTGCGGCAGGGTGCGGACGATTACCTCGTGAAGCCGTTCGCGCTCGATGAACTGCTCGCGCGAGTGGAGGCGCTCTGCCGCCGCGCGTATGGCACGAAGGAACCGGCGCTGCGAGTCGGCGAAGTCGAAATTGATTTCAGTGCGCGCAGGCTCTCGCGCTCGGGCGCGGGCGTGCAACTGACCCCGCGCGAGTGGAGGCTGCTCGAATATCTCGCGCTCCGGCGGGACGAGGTCGTGCCGCGCGCGGAGATCGAGGCGCACATTTACGATGAGATGGTCGAGCCGATGAGCAACGTGGTGGACACCGCGATTTACGCTCTGCGGCAAAAGGTGGGGGCGGGGCTGATTCACACACGGCGCGGCCTTGGCTACGTGCTCACGACGGAGGGCGCATGAATTCCCTGCGTGTCCGACTCATGTGGCATCTCTTCGCCGGCGGTGTCCTGCTGCTCGGCGTCGCCGGCATTGCCCTGCACTGGCAGGCAAAGAGTGCGCTGACGGCAGAGCTCGATGCCTCGTTGCGCGTCGCGCTGCAATCGCTGGTCACGCTTGTGGAATTGGAACCGGACGGCAACATTACCATCGAGGGCGGTGTGGAAAACTTGCAGGAATTCAACAAGCCGGATGCAGAGCAGATGTTCGTTCTCTGTTCCGCGGACGGCCGTGAGATTGCACGCTCCCGCTCCCTTGGCAGCGATCCTCTGCCAGTGCGCACGGGCGATGCCGGGCTGCCGGAATTTTTCGACGCGACATTCCACAATGGGACCGCGTTGCGCTGCGCAGGCATCCGCTTTTTACCACGACTGGAGGAAGAAAATCAGGCCGTGCACGGCCCTCGCCCCGAGGCCGTGCTGGTGCTCGGTCGCGCTCGCGGGACGGTGGATCGTTCGCTCGTTGCATTGCGCACGGCGCTGGCGCTGACTGGCGCGGGAACGATCGCAGCGCTCGCGGGCATCGTTGGCTGGGGAGTTCAACGCGGCCTGCTGCCGATAAAGCAGCTCGGCGAATCGGTCGCGAATGTGGATGCCACATCCCTCTCGATGCGCTTTGCCGTCGAGCCGCTGCCGGTGGAATTGCGTCCGATCGCACAGCGGCTGAACGATCTGCTTGCGAGGCTGGAGCTTTCCTTCGCACGCGAACGCCGTTTCACCGCTACCGCCGCGCACGAACTGCGTACACCGCTCGCCGAACTGCGCACGCTCGCGGAGGTGAATCTCGCCACGCCATCAAGCGAGGGCGAGTGCATCGAATCGTGGAAGGACGCGCTCGCCACCACCCGGCGCATGGAGGCACTCGCGCTGCATTTGCTGGAGCTGACGCGCGCGGAGAACACGCAGCGTATCGTGCGAAAAGTGCGCGTTGTCGTCGCCGATGCGGTGGTCGCGGCGTGGTCGCCGCACGAGGCGCGGGCACGCGCGAGAGGAGTCGGCCTGAGTTCCGCGATCACGCCGGAGACCGCGGTGTCGAGCGATCCCGTGCTGCTTGGCGTGCTGCTCGGAAACCTTTGCGGGAATGCCGCGGAACATGCCCGCGCGGGGTCGCTTTTCATCGTCACAGCAGGGCGGACGAATGGAACGGTGGCGATCCGTTTCCGCAACCGCACCGATGCGCTGGAGGAAATGGATGTAGCCCATTTGTTCGAGCGTTTCTGGACGAAGGACGAGGCACGGTCAGATGCGAGACACCACGGCCTCGGACTCAGTGTGGCGCATGATTTTGCAATGGTGCTCGGTGGCTCGCTGGTCGCGCGTCTGCATAAGGATCGAGACGGTGGCGAACTGGAGCTTGTGTTGTCCCTGCCATGCGTGACGTGAAAAATATCATTCCTCAAACGTCGCACCAATGCGCATCCTGCCACCGCTGATGAATCGGAAAGCCTTCCTCCTGCCTGTTGCCGCGCTTTGCCTTGCCGGTTGCACGCATTTTTCCGCAACGCCGCTGAATGCTTCGCGCGGTGCCGCGACGCTGCGCGGGCGGCGGCTTGCGGCGAAGACTTGGACGCTGAAGGCGCTCACGGAGGAGGCGGTGCGGCATCATCCCGAGGTCGCGCTGGCGCGCGCGCAGTATGAAACGGCCAAGGCGACCGTGCGTACGGCGGCCGAGCGGCCAAACCCGACACTGCTGCTCACGCCGCAGATTGACGGGCCGCTGAAGTGGGTGGAAGGGACGTATGGCGTCGAGTTGGACTGGACATTCGAGACGGCGGGCAAGCGCGCGAAGCGCGTGGATGCGGCGCGTGCGAACATGAATGCGGCGGCGTGCCGTGTGGTGGATGCGACATGGAAAGTGCGTGCGGCGGTGCGCAAGGCGTTGCTTGATTTGCATGCGGCGGAGAGGCGTTCGTCGCTCGTGGCAGACGCGATTGCGAAGCAGGAGGAATTGCTGAAGCTCATTGATGCGCGGGTGAAGGCCGGCGCGGTGTCGCACATCGAGATGGCGCAGCCGCGGCTGATGCTTGTGCAGTTGCGGATGCAGCAGGCGGACGCGGGGAAAAGCGCGGTGCTCGCACGTGCATCGCTTGCTGAGGCGCTGGGCATGGGCACGGCCGGACTGGAGGATGCGAAATTTTCATTTGCAGCGTTTGAGAGCACGCGGAGTCTTGCGTCATCGCACCGTCGCTCGGCGCTCACGCATCGCGCGGATGTGCTTGCCGCGCTCGCGGACTACGCGGCGTCGGAGGCGGTGCTTCGGCTGGAAATCGCGAAGCAGTATCCCGACATCCACCTTAACCCCGGCTACCAATACGACGGCGGGAGAGAAAAATGGGGCATCGGCATTGGGATCACGCTGCCGATTTTGAATCAGAACCAGGGAGCCATCGGCGAGGCCGAGGCGAAGAGACGGGAAACTGCGGCGAAGTTCAATGTGGTGCAAACGAAGGTGCTTGCGGACTGCGATCGCGCTGCGGCATCAGTTGGCGCTGCGCGTGTAAAGCTGGCGACGGCGGAAAATCTGATCGCGGAACAGCAGCGGCAATTCGAGACGGAGAAGCGGCTCGTGACGGCGGGCGAGGGCGACAAACTCACGCTGCTCACGGCCGAAGTGGAGCGCGCGACGACGGAAATCACGCGGCTCGATGCGGCCATGGAATTGCAGGCGGCACTCGGCGCGCTGGAGGAAGCGACCCAATCGACACGCGACAAATGAAGAAGCTGCTTAATTTTCTGATCACGCTCGCACTGCTCGGCGCGCTTGGCTGGACGCTGTGGCGTGGCTTTATGCACCGGAATGAGAAGGAGGGCGCGGAACCGAAGGAAGGCGAGAAGGCGGAAGCGGAGAAGAAGGACGAGCCGGAGCCATTCGTAGTGAAGCTCGAAAAGGGAAAATGGAAGGCGCTCGCACTCGAAATGGCGGAGCCGGAGAAGGCCGACCTGAAGCCGCAGCGCGTCGCGCATGGTCGCGTACTGGACCCGACGCCGATCGTTACGCTCGACGGCGAACTCGCCGCGGCGGAGGCGGCGCTCGCGGCTTCGCGCGCGGAATATGAGCGGACGCAGGCGCTCTTGAAAAGCGGCGAGGGCATGTCGCGCAAAGTCGCGGAGACTGCGGAGGCACAGTTTCTCGGCGATCAAATCAAGTCCGATGGCCTGCGCAGGAAGGCGCAGATCGAGTGGGGGGCGATGGTGTCCGCGCTCGATGCGGCGAAACGGCGCGAATTTGTCGAGCAACTCGTGCGCGGCGAATCAGCGCTCGTGCGCGTGGATTTGCTCGCCGGTGACGCACTCGCGGAGATGCCCGCGTCGGCGCGCTTCGCGGTGCTGGGGCGCGAGGCGGAAACCATTTCCGCAAATGCCATCGTGCCCGCAGCGGACACGGATGCGAAAACGCAGGCGCAGGGTTTTCTGCTGCGCGTGGACAAGCCGAAGTTTGCTTTGCGTCCCGGGATGGCGGTGACAGCGTGGCTCGCGCTTTCGACGGAAACCCGGCACGGATTTGCCGTGCCGCGCTCCGCGGTGCTGCGGCACGACGGGCGCACCTGGGTGTTTATTCAGGAGGAGGAGGAGCGATTCGTGCGCAAACCGGTGACACTTGTCGCGCCGCTCGATGGCGAAAAGGGTTGGTTTGTCGCGGATGGCAGTGGCATCAAGGCGGATGACTTGCTCGTCGAGACCGGCGCGCAGGCGTTGCTGTCGGAGGAATTGAAAGCCCAGGGCGGTGGCGACAAGGACTAGATGCTCGCACGCATCGTCCAACTTTCGCTGCGCCATCGCGGAGTCGTGCTCGCGCTGTCGGTGCTGTTGCTTGTGTGGGGAGCGTTTGTCGCTTCGCGCGTGCCGCTGGATGTGTTTCCGGAATTTGTGCAGCCGCAGGTGACGGTGCAGACGGAGGCCCCCGGACTTGCGGCGGAGCAGGTGGAGACACTCGTGACGCGGCCCGTCGAGAGCGCGGTGAACGGTGCCGCGGAACTCGACTCCGTGCGCTCGGAGAGCATCCAGGGGTTGAGCGTCGTTACGGTCGTGTTCAAGCAGGGTGCGAACATTTACACGTCGCGGCAGGCACTCTCGGAAAAACTCGGTACGCTCGCGCGCCAGCTGCCGGACGGCGTGCGTGCGCCGACACTGTCGCCACTGACTTCCTCGACGATGGACCTGCTGAAAATCGGCCTCGTCTCGGAGAAATTGTCGCCGCGCGATCTGCGGACTTTTGTGGACTGGACGCTGAAGCCGCGCCTGCTCGCTGTGCCGGGCGTGGCGCGCGCGAATGTTTTCGGCGGTGAAGTCGAACAACTGCAAATCCAGGTGCAACCGGAGCGGCTCGCGGCGTTCGAGCTTTCGCTCACCGATGTGCTCGAAGCGGCAAAGGCAGCGACGGGTGTGCGCGGTGCGGGTTTCATCGAGACGCCCGCGCAGCGCG
>Ga0075030_100001729_pt1 | contig 19709 bp, 20 predicted proteins | sample LitLauG_LLR_2012_FD_71393 | JGI IMG/M metagenome (GOLD analysis project Ga0075030, IMG submission 71393) | Freshwater sediment microbial communities from Pennsylvania, USA - Little Laurel Run_MetaG_LLR_2012 | ecosystem: Environmental > Aquatic > Freshwater > Creek > Sediment | place: USA...
GCCCTCTCGAGCGGCAGCCGAATCTCCACCACCAGCCCACCCTCGGGCCGATTGCTCGCGACCACCGTCCCGCGGTGCAAACGCACCGCGCGCTCCGCAATCGACAGGCCCAGGCCTACTCCGCCTGTCTGCCTTCCACGCGCGTCGTCAATCCGATAAAAAGGCTGGAACATCTTCCCCAGCGATTCCGGCGCCACGCCCGGCCCCTGATCGCTCACTTTGACCGACGCCTCCCGCGTCCCATTGACTGGCGATGCTTCCAGCGTAACCTCGACCGGCGTATTTTCGCGGGTATAGCGCACCGCGTTGCGCACCACGTTCTCAATCGCGCTGTGCAGCAGGGACGCATCTCCGCGCACCGTCAACTCCTGCTCTGGCAGAGCGCAAGTCACTCTGCAATTCCGCGCCTGTGCCTCAAACTCCGCGTCCGCCGCCACGTGGTGCACCACCTCGTTCAGGCTGACGGCTGTATCAGCGGGGGCCTCGCCCGCATCTTCCAATCGCGCCAGCGTAAGCAGCCGGCCGATCATCTCGTTGAGCCGCTCCGCCTCCAGTTCGATGCGTTCCAGCATCTCCGCGCTCTCCGGCCCCGACCGTTTGCGGGCCAGTCCAAGCGCCACATTCAGCCGCGCCAGCGGCGAGCGCAACTCGTGCGAAATGTCGTTCATCAGGCGCGACTGCGATTTCAGCAGATCCTCAATGCGCCCGGCCATGGTGTCGAAATCGCGGATCAGTCCAGCAATCTCGTCACGCCGTTTACCCGGCACGCCGGCACGCGCTGTCAGGTCTCCCGCCGCCAGCCTCTGCGTCGCCTGCCGCAACCGCACCACTGGCGAGGCAATGTACCAGGCCAGCAGATAGCACACCAGACCCGACGTCAGCACGCCAATCAGCAGCGTCCAGATGGGCGGGTCATGCGGACCCCCAAAAATGTGCGGACCCGGCGGCACCAGCATGACCTGCGAGTAGCGATGCTTGCCGTCTGACGAGGTGCGCGAGTCAAGAAAAAACCTTGGCCGGATGCCCATGCCCGATGAAGGCGGCTCCGGACGCCCCATTGCGATGGCCAGCACCCACTCCGGCACCCGCCGGCCGGTAATCTCCACGCCCTGCTCGTCGAAAATGTGGATGCGGATCCGGCGCTTGGCCTGCACCTCCTCGACCACCGCCAGCGCCGCCGCCGGTCCGCCACGCTCATACGCTGCCAGCGCATCGCCCAGCACATTGTGCGACAGCGTTTCCCACGCCGGGCGCATGGCCAGCGTCACCAGGATTCCCACCACCAGAAACAGCGCCAGCGCGAACCAGAAAGAAAGAAAAATCCGTAGGAACAGGCTTCTCACTCCGCCGCCTCCCCGGGGCCGCGCGCATGGGCAAAAATGTAGCCCACACCGCGCACGGTCTTGATCGGGCCTTCGTCTTCGGTGTCGCCCATCTTTTTGCGGACCTTGCTCACATGCATGTCGATGCTGCGGTCGTAGGGGGAAAACTTGCGTCCCAGCACCGCATTCACCAGGCGCTCGCGCGAAACCACGCGTCCGGCCTCGCGCAGCAGCGCTTCCAGCAGATTGAACTCCACCGATGTCAAGTCGAGCACGCGGCCGCCCCGTTTGACCACGCGAGTCGCCGGGTCAAGTTCCACGTCCCCGACTTTCAACACCGCGGGCAGCGACGAAGCCGAAACACCATCGCCCAGCGTCCGCCGCAGAATCGCCCGGATGCGCGCCACCAATTCACGGGGATTAAACGGCTTGGGCATGTAATCGTCGGCGCCGATCTCCAACCCGACGATGCGGTCCACGTCCTGTCCGCGCGCGGTCAGCAGCAGCACCGGCATTTTCGAAACGGAGCGAATTTTGCGCAGCACCTCGAACCCGTTCATGCCCGGCAGCATGACGTCGAGCACCGCCAGCACATACTTGCCCTGCACCGCGCGCTGGTGCCCGCGTTCGCCGTCGTGAATACACTCCACGGCAAAGCCCTCGGCCTGCAGATATTCCGCCACCAGGCCGCATAACTCAACGTCGTCGTCAATTACCAGGATGGAATCCATGATCTCTGTTCATTGTGCCTGATCCAGCCGCCAAGCCCGGTAAAGAACTGTCAATCGAGGTTCCCGTTTGACAAAACTTTACTCGACTTGACTGCCTCTTTACCCACATTTGCACGCCATGCGCGTACATATGAGTACAGACGCAGCCGGGCGGTCCGGCACTTTCAAAGGAGTACACAGTGAAATCAGTTCATCTTCGATTTATCGCAGCGGCTTTCGCACTCGTTCTCGGCGTGGCTATTTCGCAAGCGCAGGATGCGGCCGGCCCCGCCATGGAAATGCACGAGCACGGCGGCGGCGATCACATGATCGGCTTCATGGCCGACTATCTCAATCTGACGGATGTCCAGCAGAAGCAGATGCACGAAACCCTGGCCCGCGAGCACGCCACGCTGAAGCCCTTGATGCAGCAATTGCACCAAACTCAGGCGCAGTTGCGCCAGTATGAAACCGGCGTGTTTGATGAAGCCAAGGTCCGCGCCCTCGCGGCCCAGGAAGCGCAGACACAAACCGAACTGACGGTGCAGCACACCCGCATCCACAGCGAGCTGTTCCAGATGCTCACTCCCGATCAGCAGGCCAAAGCAAAGGAAATGATGGCGAAGCACGAGGCGCGCATGGAGCAACACATGCAGCACATGCACGACGCGCCGGCCCAGCCCGAGCAGTAGACACGACTTTTACCTGGCGACGGCGCGGGGAACGGCAGCACAGCGACTCTCCTCAATTTCCCCGCGCCGCTTTTTTGACCGGAGGCGCGCATGGATCGACTCGCCGCTTACATCATCGACGCCGGCCTGATTTTCTTCGTCACCGGCAGCCTCTTCCTTCTGGCGCTCAGCGCCCTCACCTTCGGCCCCGACCTGGCCCGCGCCACAAAACGCGACAAACTTTCGGAGTAGGTTCTTATCAGGGCGGCTTCAGCCCTGCCGCTCAGCATGCAGCAAGATGAGCGGCTATAGCCCAAGGTTCGTATCAGGGCACGGCTTTAGCCGTGCCGCCCAGCCGCCACCAAGATACGGGGCTTCGGCCCCTGCATTCTGTGACAACCGTCACATCACGGCCACCTCCGCTGTTAAAATCTTCCTCTGTGTTCCCCAAGAGACTTCAACCGCTCCTGCCCTACTTGAAACGCTACCGCTGGAGCTACCTGGCCGGCTCTTTATGCGTCCTTTGCAACAATGGCGCGTGGGTGCTCTACCCGCTCATCATTGGGCGCGCGGTCAACGACCTGCGCGGCGGCGTGACCCGCGACAAACTGCTGCGCTTCGTTCTGCTCTCGCTGCTGGTCGCCTCCATCCGCAACATTTTCAGCTTCCTCACCCGCTGGATCCTGATCGGAATTTCGCGCGACATCGAGTTCGATCTGCGCAACGACCTGTTCGCCCACCTCGAGCGGCTTTCCTATTCCTATTATCAGCGCATGCGCACCGGCGACATCATGGCCCGCGCCACCAACGACTTGAACGCCGTCCGCATGCTGCTGGGCCCGGCCATCATGTATTCAGCCAACACGCTGGTGTTTTCCGTCGCCGCGGTTGCGTTCATGATTTCCATCAGCCCGCGCCTCACCTTGCTCGCTTTCTTGCCCCTGCCGTTTCTCAGCGTGCTCATCCAATATTTTGGCCGCCGCATCCATGTTCGCTTCGAAAAGATCCAGGAGATGTTTTCCGACATTTCCGCCCGCGCTCAGGAAAATTTTTCGGGCGCGCGGGTGATTCGCGCTTATGTGCAGGAAGAGGCGGAAATCGCCTCGTTCGAGCGCTCCAACCGCGAGTACATCAACCGCAGCCTCAAACTGGTCCGTATCCGCGGCATGCTCTGGCCCACGCTGGAGCTGATGCTCGGCCTCGGCCTGGTCATGGTGCTCTGGATGGGCGGGCGCGAGGTGCTGGCCGGCCGCGTCTCCATCGGCGGCTTTACTTCCTACATGCTCTACATGGCGCAACTGATGTGGCCCATCATCGCGCTGGGCTGGGTGGTCGACATCTTCCAGCGCGGCACCGCATCTGTCGGGCGCATCAACCAGATGCTGGTTGAAGAGCCCGCGATCAAAGACGGCCCCGAATCGCGCGACCGCGAAATCGCTGGCGACATCGAGTTCCACAACCTGAATTTCGCCTACGAAGGACGCACCGTGCTGCACGACGTGAACCTGCGCATCCCGGTGGGCAGCAGCCTGGCCATCGTCGGGCCGACCGGCTCCGGTAAAACGACGCTGGTGAGCCTGGTGCCGCGCATCTACGATGCCGCCCCCGGCAGCGTCCTCATCGACGGCCGCCCCATCACCGACTTCTCGCTGGCATGTCTGCGCGCCAGCGTCGGTTTCGTTCCGCAGGAAACCTTTCTGTTCAGCGACCGCATACGCGACAACATCGCTTTCGGGGTTGCATCCGCGTCCGACGAGCAGATTCACGCCGCCGCCGATGCCGCCAACATCGCCGCCGATATCGAAAGTTTTCCCGAACAGTACGACACCCTGGTCGGCGAGCGTGGCATCACCCTCTCCGGCGGACAGAAACAGCGCACCGCCATCGCCCGCGCGCTCATCCGCAACCCGCGCATCCTGATTCTTGACGACGCGCTCTCCAGCGTCGACACCCACACCGAAGACAAAATCCTCAACCACCTGCGCACCGTGATGCAGGGCCGGACCACGATTTTCATTTCGCACCGCGTCTCCACCGTCCGTAACGCCGACCGCATCGCCGTGCTGCACGAAGGCCACGTCGTCGAACTGGGCACGCACGACGAACTGCTGGCCCGCAACGGCTACTACAGCGACCTCTACAACAAGCAATTGCTGGAAGAAGAATTGGCGGAAGTGTAAGCTCTTCCGCAGTGCAAATCCGTTCGACGAGGGTTGTTATGCGGAAGCTCCGCTTCGATCTCGCGCTGGGCATGACTTTGCTATTTGCGGTTCTTGTCGCAGTTGTATTCTGGCCGTCGGTCATTCGTTCGGCAAGTGCGCAGGCGGAAACTGGCGTAAGAGACGAGCTTGTCCAACTGGAGCGCCAGCAGTGGGACGCATTCAAGAAGAAAGACAAAACGGCTCTGGCAGCTATCCTCTCGCAGGACTATTTTGACTTCGGCAGCGACGGCAGGGAGGACCGCAATTTCTCGCTCACCAGAGGATACATGAGCGATGAGCAAGACCTTGTTGAATTCAGCATGGAGGACGCGCAAGTCAACGTGCTCGACGATCACACCGCACTCCTCACCTACCGTGGGACATATCGCGGAAGCCAACGCGGCAAGCCCAATAGTGGATCCGCGTTCTACTCTGATCTGTACCGGAAGCAAAACGGGAAATGGCTGAGCGTGTTCACACAAGACTCAAACCTGAAGTGTGCCGATATGTAACTCTGCCTTCCCAGTCCAACCAGACGTCTACGCGACAACCCTCCGTAGCCCCGAGAGGTACACTGCAGGTCGTTCGCCACAAGCCTATGCCCATGCAGCGCGTCAGCGCACCTGAACTGCTCGATTCCGACGCCTGCTCGCCCGCCGAGCTGCAGATCGCCCTGCGCGATCTTGGCCGCGTCAATCGCTTATTCGGCGGCATCAGCACCACCCGCGCGGCGATCGAGCGCATCGCAAAACGCTCCGGCCAGCGTCACTTCTCGCTACTCGAAGTTGCTGCCGGATTGGGCGACGTCCCCGAGACTGCCGGCCGCGACCTCGCGCGCGAAGGCATCGCACTCGACGTGACCCTGCTCGACCGCGCCTTCACTCACCTGCCCCGCGGAAAGCGCGCGCTGGTCGGCGATGCGCTCGCGCTTCCGTTTCCGGATGCGTCGTTCGATCTGGTCAATTCCACGCTGTTCGCTCATCATCTGGAGCCGCCGGTGTTGGCGAGTTTCACAAAAGAAGCAATGCGCGTCAGCCGGATCGCGCTGGTGATCAACGACCTGGTCCGTCATCCGGCGCACATCGCGCTCGTTTACGCCGCATTTCCCGGTTTTCGCAGCCGTGTCGCATGGCTCGATGGTTTGACTTCGGTCCGCCGCGCCTACACGCCGGACGAGATGCGCAAAATAATCGCGTCAGCGTTTCCCGCCACTGCCGCGCCGCGCGTCGAAATCTCGCGCAACTACCTTTTCCGCATGGGTGTGATTGTGTGGAAGAACGAAGCGGTTACCGCACCACGAGCACTTCCCTGACATTGTCGCGCGCCAGAAAGAACTTGATCGACGCGAAATCGTGGAACAGCGTTTCGACGTGGCGATTGTTGAAGACACGCTGCAGGCGGAAGCCGTCGCTGATGGCCGTGTGTACGGCGCCGGTGGGGCCGCGCCGCGCTTCCCGCTTCAGCACGATGCGCTGCATTTCGAGCACATCGGTCCCGGTGACGTGAAAACGGTAGCAGGGCGAGTCCGGCCCGGCATCCTTGGTATGAAAAAAGGCGAGAAGCGAACCGCCCGGCTTCAGCACCGACCACAACCTTCCCACCACCGGCCGCACCAGGCTCTCGTCCAGGTAGTCGGCCAGGTTCCAACACAGCACCACGTCAAAGTGCGCCGCCGGGTAGACCAGGTTGTCGCTCAGAAATTTTCGGCTGTCGAGCGTGGGATTGCCCTGCTCGTCCACGGTTGCCAGCGCTGGGTCGGTGGAAGCGGTCAGCAGGTCTTCGCTGTAAATTCTGTGGCCGCGCTCGGTGAAATAACGGATGTTGGCCGGCGAAGTCGCGCCTATGTCGAGGACGCAAAGGCTGTCGGACGAGTCCCACGAGCGCGCCAGTTCGCCGATGCCGCTGGAGCGGCGCGATAGCTTTTGCGGCGCCTGTGAGGCGGCCGCTTCTTCCACGCCCTTCGATGAACCTCGAAAAATTCCCATCAATTTTGATTGGCTTTCAAACTCGCGGCAGGCCAAATCCCCCAAGAATGTTGCTTTCTACGACTATACCCAACGCTTCCGGCAGGCAGCAAGCAACACGCATCGCAACTGTGTACCAGCCGAAACCCTGGGCGGGCGTCACGAGCCCTTCGGGTCCGAACAAAAACAGGCAACGCAGCCTCCGCCGATGTCATCGAAAGACTGCTTTGGAACGCGCCGGATTGCTAAACTCTCGACAGGACGACCCCTGATGAACCGTGACCTTCCGATGCTTCTTGTCGTTGCTTTCGCCGGGCTATGGCAACTCGGCGTGGCGCAAAATTCCGCTCCGCCAGAGAACGCGCCGGCCACCGTCTCGGCCTATGTGCCGCCAGTGGAGTTGATTCGCGCCGCCTCCGCCAACGAACTCGCCCAGGCCGACGACAACTCCCACAAGCACGCCTTCCGGTCCATCAAGCGCAACGCCTCAGGATCGCAGACCCGCCTCTACGTGGAAACCAACGAAGCCATGGCCGGCATGACCATCGCCTACAACGACAAGCCGCTCACTCCCGAGCAGTTGCAGGGAGAAGAAGACCACCTGCATTACCTGGAACGCGACGCCGGCGCCCGCCGCGCCAAACACGATCGCGAACTGGAAGAGCTCGACCGCACGCGCAGAATCCTGAAGGCCCTGCCCGACGCTTTCCTCTACGATTACGACGGCAGCGCTGCCGGCACCGACAAGATGGCGCGCCTCGGCATCAAACTCACCCGCCTGCGCTTTCGCCCCAACCCGAATTATTCCCCGCCCAGCCGCATCGAGCAGGTGCTCACCGGCATGAAAGGATTCGTCCTCGTCGATCCGGTTTCGCACCACCTGGCGCTCCTTGACGCCACCCTGGAGCGAGATGTTTCGTTCGGCTGGGGACTTTTTGGGCACCTGGACAAAGGCGGCAGCCTGTTGCTGAGCCAGGTCGCGCTCGACGATGGAATGTGGGTGCTCGACGAGCTGCGCATGAAGTTCACCGGAAAGATTCTGCTGTTTAAGAACCTGAACGTAAACTCCGACGAAGAGCTCGACCAGTTCACCCCAGTGCCCGCCGACCTGACGTTCGCGCAAGCGGTGGAGCGCATTGAAGCGGAACGGAACAAGCTGGCTGCCTCGTCGGCAGCAGGAGCTCCAGTTCAACATTAAGAAAGCTGGGCAAACCGCTGATTCCAATCGATGCAATCATCGTGAATAAATCTCAGATAAGCGTCTTATTTTCAATACCTTAGCGCCTGCATTTAAAGGCCCTTTGCGAGCGTTTGGTGGCCCTTGGAGCGACTTGTCGGCGAGGGGATAGCTGAGCTCAACTTATAGCCCGGAAGGCGAGCCAGGCTCAACGATGGCGCGGCGGCGGGCGTTGCAGAAACCGTCGGGCCGCGGTTGAGCCGATAGCGATCTTTCGACTCCGTTGGCCGTTCGCTTCGCGAACCGCCAACTCCGCTCAAGATGACAAAGCTACAATTTTCGGCGGACAGTCTGCTTCCGCACCGTGAGTCTGTCGATCAGGTCGGGCCGGATCGCGTAGCCGGTGCCGGCGGCGTCGCTGATCGCGATCGTCCCCTGCGGCGAAACTTCCACTTCAGGCTCGACAATGTCCTCTTTCCAATATCGCTTCGACGCCGACACGTCGCCGGGCAGGCGAAAGTTTGAGAGCGTCGACAGCGCAATGTTGTGGGCGCGGCCGATGCCAGACTCGAGCATGCCTCCGCACCACACCGGAATGTTTTGCGATTCGGCCAGGTCGTGGATCTTCTTCGCCTCGCTGAAGCCGCCGACGCGCCCGACTTTGATGTTCAGGATGCGGCACGCGCCCAGCTCCAGCGCGGTGGCCGCGTCGCGTTCGCTTTCAATCGATTCGTCGAGGCAGATGGCGGTCGTGAGCTGCTTCTGCAACCTGGAGTGGTAGTAGATGTCGTCGTTCCACAGCGGCTGCTCGATCATGAGCAGGTGAAAGCGGTCGAACTGCCGCAGATGCTCGAGGTCGTTCAAGCGGTAGGCGGAGTTGGCGTCGCAGCTGAGCAGAATCTCCGGCCAGCGGGCGCGGACTTTTTCGAGCACGTTCAGGTCCCAGCCCGGTTTAACTTTGAGCTTGATGCGGCGGTATCCGGCGGCCAATTCAGTCTCGATCTTGTCGATTAGCTGCTCCACCGAATCCTGAATGCCGATGGAGACGCCGCAGACGATTTCTTTTCGCGATCCGCCCAGCAGTTTCCACAGCGGGACCTGTTTCTGTCGCGCTTCGGCGTCCCAGAGGGCGTTTTCGAGCGCGGCCTTGGCCATGCGGTGCCCGCGCACTTTCGCGAGCCGGTCCGGGACTTCGCTTCCCTGTCCAATTTCGACGCCAATTAAATTCGGCGCGAGATGATGCTCCAGGGTGAGCCATGAACTGTCGATCCACTCGCTGCTGTAAAACGGGTCTTCGCCGGTGACGCACTCGCCCCAGCCGTCCACGCCTTCGCAATGCGCCGTGACCAGCAGAATGCGGCGATGATAGAGCCGTCCGAAGCTGGTCTCGAAAAAATGCACCAGCGGCATCTGGATCTCGCGGAGGGTGATGGCTTCGATTTTCATAGGCAAAGAACAACATCCACCACGGAGGCACCGAGACACGGAGAAAACCAAGACCGCCTAAAGACAGAGCAAGGATTTTTCATGTCTTTGCTTTTCTCTGTGTCTCCGTGCCTCGGTGGTAGGTTCACGCTTTTGACGCGTACGACCAATCCTCATCCCAGCGGCCCAGCAGGAACTTGCCGTTGCCGGAGTCGTCGCGCTCATAGCCGACCACAGCCAGGTCATCTGCGAAGGCCTGCAAAAATGCCGCGCGATTCGACTCCTGCACCTGCCTGGCTTTGCCGCGCGTATCGGGCGCCGCTTTCCATTCGTAAATCGCAGCCGGGACCTCGACTGTCCGCTCTACTTGGAAAGCATTGCGCCGGCCGGCCAGAACATTTTCCACGCGCCGCGATTTTAGCCACCATTCTGCAATCAGGCGGTCGCTGGGCAGTCCGCCCTGCAGGGGCGACGTGGTGATGCCGTACTGGTTGATGTTATAACGCCGTGCGATGGCTCCCAGTTTTTCAATATTCAGGTAGGCGTTCTTGATTTCCAGCGGATCGAACGTCCACTCGATCAGCTCGATACCACGGGACAAGGCTTCTTCGCGTTGCAGCAACTTCAGGCGGCGACCCAGGCCGGCGTTGCGATATGTCTGCCGCACCGCCAGCATGTGTGAGTGCAGATAGACGTGGCCTGAGCGCGTGCCCGGCACCGAGAGCGCGAACCCGACCATCTCATCACCCGCGAATGCGCCCATCACCTGCCCGCCGACTTTTTCCGCGACCACGAACATGCGCAGCGGTACCATCTCTTCGTCGGTGAAGTTCCACACTTCTTTTTGGAGGGCGACGCAGGCGCGCAATTCGTCGAGGCCGCGGCAGGAGCGGACGACAATGGAGTCGACAGGCGAGTCCGCCATCAGGCCGACTCCCGCTCGGCGCGCTTGGCCTTCTGCCATAGCGATTCCATCTCTTCGATCGAGGAACCGGGCAAGTCGCGTCCCTGCGCGCGCAGCCCGTCTTCCACCGCCTGAAAGCGGCGGCGAAATTTCCGGTTCGATTTGCGCAGCGCCGATTCGCAATCCACCGCGAGATGCCGCGCCAGGTTGACCACGACGAAAAGCAGGTCGCCCAGTTCTTCCTCGATTCCGGCGTTTAGGGCTTCCGGAATTTTCGCGCGGCCCGACCCGGCGACGCCGCTGCCGGGACGTCCCTCTTGCGGGAGGACTTGTTTTTGCAAATGGTGAAGATGCTCGCGCAGCTCGGCGACTTCCTCTTCCAGCTTTTCAATCACGGCCTCGGGGTCGGGCCAGTCAAAGCCGGCGCGCGCGGCCTTCGAACTGATTTTGTGCGCTTCGATCAAGGCGGGCGTCTTGGATGAAATGTCGGCGAGAATAGACTGCGGCGCGTTGCCATCGACCGACTTGCCTTCACGCGCGGCTTTTTTCTTCTTCTCTTCGCTCTTCAACGCTTCCCAGTTACGGACCACTTTGTCCGGAGTATCGGCGGCAACCTCGCCAAACACGTGCGGATGGCGGTCCACCAGCTTGTTCGACAGGCGATCGAGCACGTCATCGATGGCGAACCGGCCTTCTTCCTTCGCCATGGTGGAATAGAACAGCACTTGCAACAGCAGGTCGCCGAGTTCGCCGGTCAGTTCGTCCCAGTCACGGCGGTCGATGGCTTCGAGGACTTCGTAAGTCTCTTCCAGCGTGAAGGGTTTGATGGTGTCGAAGGTCTGCTCGCGGTCCCAGGGACAGCCGCCGGGGGCGCGCAACCGCTCCATGATGGCTACCGCCCGTTCAAATCGCTCGCCTGTGCTGGGCATCGGCATTCACTTTAAATGACCGCTCGGCGGCGCGGCAATCCGGCGCGGTGTGGCATGATGTGCACATGGTGAAACGATCAAGCAGGCTCGCCAAGCGGGACGAAATCGAGCAACGGCTTGCCTCGGTAGAGAAGGCCCTGCGCGCGTCGCTGGCAAAGAAGGAAGCGGAGAAAGCCGCTGCGGCGAGAGCGGGCATGAGAAAAACCGAGTCGACCCATATCACTGGGGCGGATGAAAAACAGCCCTAGCGAATCTCTGAACCGGTGCCGTCCGCAAAACAGCGGGTTTCTCGACTTCGCAAGATTGCCCTAGAACGGGCAATCTTACTGCGCTCGAAATGACAAGAAATAAATCGGAGATTCCTTAGCTGCTCTGCGGCGGGCCCACCGTACTCATCTCAACCAAACTTTATTGCCACCGGGGTGGTGCACCACAGTCACTTTCTCCGACTTCCAATACCCATCAAAATAAACGAGGGAACGTGTGCGCGGCCTTCCTGTTACTTTGGGAACAGCGCGCATCTGGTTGACGCAAATGGCATTGCAGCTCAAACCCCGACAGTCGCTGGAAGGCCAGCACTTCCACGTGGCGGTGATCGGCGGCGGCATCAATGGCGCGGCCATCGCGCGCGAGATTGCGCGCACCGGCAAGAAAGTGCTGCTGGTGGAGAGCAACGATTTTTCAAGCGGCACGACCAGCCGCTCCAGTCGCATCATTCATGGCGGCCTGCGCTATCTGGAACATGGCGAAATCGACCTGGTGCGCGAATCCCTGCGCGAGAGGCAGCGCCTGCTGCGGGAGCGGCCGCACCTGGTGCATCCCTCGCAGTTTCTATTTCTGCTCGATCCGGACAGCAAACGCAGCGCAATGACCGTGCGCGCCGGGCTGTGGCTGTACCGCAGGCTGGGCGCGAGCGCGTCCAACAAGGGGCTGGCGGAATTCGACATCAAGCGGGTGGAGCAGGCGCTCGACTCGGGACGCCACTGGACACTGCTGAACTATGAAGACGCGCAGTGCGAATTTCCGGAACGCCTGGTGGCAGAGTGGGTGGGCGAAGCGGCCGAAGCGGGGGCCGTCGTGCGCAATCACACCGAGGCGCTGGCGATCAACCTGGCGCACGGGCGCGTTCGCGGCGTGCTGCTGCGCGACCGGCTCACCGGCAAGGACCAGACCATCGAGGCCAGCTGGGTGATCAACTGCACCGGGCCGTGGGCCGACCGGGTATGCCAGCGCTTTGCGGTGAAAATGGCCAAGCCGCTGCTGGGCGGGGTGCGCGGATCGCACATCGTGCTGCGGCGTTTTGCGGGAGCACCGACCGCATCGCTTTACACCGAAGCGGCGGACCGGCGGCCGGTTTTCATTTTGCCGTGGAACGAGCAGATTCTGGCAGGCACGACCGAGGTGGCCGACACGGCGGACCCGGCGAAGGTGAAGCCGTCGGACGAGGAAATTCAATATCTGCTGCAGACGGTGGCCAAGCTGTTTCCGAAAGCGAAGCTCTCGGGCCGCGACATCCATTACAGCTTTGCCGGAGTGCGTCCGCTGCCGTATGCGCCGGGCAGCAAACCGTCGGCGGTGACGCGGCGTCACATTCTGCATGACCACGCCGAAGACGGCGCGGGACGGCTGATCTCAGTGCTGGGCGGAAAGCTGACGACGGCGGCGGCGCTGGCCCGCGAGTGCGCGCGGCTCACTGGATGCTCATCCGCAGAAGAGTCAAACGCAGCGCCCGAAGTGGTGACGGGCTCGCTTGACCCCATGCTGGACCGGTCGGTTGGCGAGATCGCGCGCATCGGCGCCATCAGCGAAGAGTCGGCGCGGTCGCTGCTGGAGTGGTTTGGCAAGCGCGCGATGGACGTGGCGCACATGGCCATGGTCAGTCCGGAATTGCGCGCGCCGATTTGTCCGCACTCCACCCACATCGTGGCGGAGGCGGTGGAAGCTTATCGTCAGGAATATGCGGCCACGCTGGGCGATGTGCTGCTGCGGCGCGTTCCGCTGGCGCTGGGCTCGTGCTGGTCAGAATCGTGCAGCCGCGAAGCGGCCATGCGAATCGGGACCGTGATGGGATGGGACGACCGCGAACTGGGCGAAAATCTTGAGGCATTCGAGATGGAGCGCCAGGCGTTTCTGCAGAAGGCCCCTTCGGCGCTAGCGGCGAGTCCAGCGGCGGCGGACTGATCCCGCGCCCCCACTCTTTGCATCGACAAAAAACTAAGCCCCACCTGCCGGATCTGGGCGGGTGGGGCTGCGTCACACAGCATTAGCCCTCTCGCGGAAGGCGATTACTGGCCCATGTGCGCCATGTCGTGGCCGGCCATCGGGCCGTTCGCACCCTTCGAGTTGAAGAACAGGAAGAAGTTGGAGGGCACTTCGATGGCAGCGCCCGCCTTCTCCGCGTCCTTGATTCCCTGCACGGTGGCAAGGCTGTCGTCTTTGTGTACCGGCCAGTCCGCCTGTTTGAGGACAAGAACCGGAATCACCTGCCACCACTCGCCCGCCTGAATGATGTCGGTGGAGCGAAGCACGTGGCTGTGATTGGGCGTGGGCACAAACACGTTTGCGGTTGCCGTTGTCTTGGTCAGGGCAGCAATCACCGGCGCCAGGTCCAGCCGCTGCGTGTGCATGGTGCAGGTCCCCGGCGTCGCTCCCGGCTCCGGGCACTGCGTGTAAACCAGCGGTTTCGCTTTGAAGCCTTCCGGGACCGCGCCGAACAGAGAAATCAGCGCTTTGCCGAGGTCAGGACCGCAGAGCGTTCCGGCGATCACGCCGTCACAGGAAATCGCGTCGTTCGGATTCTGGTCGTTGTCGACCGAAAACATCGGGACGAGAACGTAGATCGGATCGGTGGTCAGCGCGGGATTGCCGAACTTGCCGTTGGCGCTGACGGTGGGATTGATGCCGGCCTGGCAGATGGGAATCTGCAGCTCGGCTGGGTCCTTATAGGCTGGGATGCCGTTGTAATTGAGATCGTCCTTTGGCTGGTCGACACAGGCGAAACTCTGGGAATACACGAAGCGCAGGAGTTCGCCTCCGCCGTAACCGAGCGTGCTGTTAGGGAGTGGTGCGGGGGCCTGAGCCTGAAGCGCGGCGCCGGCCAAGAGTGTCGCTACGGCCGCAAAGGCGCGTATTAGAGTTGTTGTTTTCATAATTTCCTCCACAGATTTGTGGCTCCCAAAGGAGCCAAACTGTGGGGAGTACGGACGCCGGGGGGATGTTGGATTGCCTGGCGTGGGGAAAGTTTTCTGGTGGCGACTGACAAAGCGCACGGCGGTGGCGGAGCAGCGCGCTGCGGTGTTTTAACGCGCGCGAAGGTTGCCGAGCGTTGCTGTTTTGTCGGAAATAATTCCGGCGACGCCGCGCTCGAGGTAGCGGCGCATGCGGGACTCGCGGTTCACAGTCCAGACCATGACCCGCGCGGGGCCAAACCGAGTGAGATTGCCTTCGCTCGCAAGAGATTCTTCAAGCATGACAAAGCTTGCCGGAAGGCCGTCCAGTGCGGCGAGTTGGCCTTTTTTTTCGCAGATCAGGCCGAGCGGGACTTCGGGAGCGGCGGCGTGAAGCGCGTGCAGCACCGCAGGAAGAAAAGAGGAAACGACATAGCTGCGCTGCAGCGGAAAATCGTGAAGAAGGCCGGCAACCTTTTGTTCCAGACCGGCAACCTTGAGCTCAATATCGAGAAAAGCGCGCGACGCAAAACGTTGCAACACATCGCGCAGCGTGGGCAGGTCGAGGTCGCGGGCCTGGGTGCGGGAGATGGTGCGGCCGCGGGACCGGGCGTCATGTGCGATGACGGCTTCCCCGTCGGCGGAGAGGCGGACGTCGAACTCGAAGCCATCGCATCCGTGGGCGAGGCAAAGGTCAAACGACGGGAGCGTGTTTTCGGGGATGGACTTGTCGGCGCGAGCGCCGCGGTGGCCGAGCAGCAGGGGCGGGAGCATCCTCGTGATTGTAATTTGGGCGGTGGAGTGAGGCGGTAAAGCTTTTAACCGCAGAGATCGCAGAGGCCTGCCGCAAAGTTCGCGGAGAAAATTGAAGGAGTTGTTAGTCCAGGTCGAAGTCGCGAATGGGCTTGCCAGTGTCGGGGCTTTCCTTGGCCTTGCGGACCGCTTCCTGGAATTTTTTCTCGAGCAGGTCGGAGGCATTTTTCTGGGCCTCGACCGACTGGCGGAAGATGGATTCGCGGCGGCTGTCCTGCTCATGCATGGCGCGGGCGGCGGCCTCCATGTCGCTAAAGGTCTTGGGAGCGACCGGCGCGACGTGGGAAATTACGCCCTTGGTGGCCGCATCGATCTTGAGCACGGCCCCGCAACAGGGGCATGTGACTTCGAAATTGGAGGCGGGCTTGGGCATGCAGGTGAATCATATCGCAACGGGACGGCCTGTCGTTGGCGACGGCATCGGTCTAGCGATGCAACCGGAGCGGAAACACGTGAAACACGCTGAGCAGTTCCCAGCCAAGAAGGAAGACGGAAAGCAGCACGACCATGATGGCAAGCAGTTCGCCGAAGCTCATGCCGCGGCGGTTGGATTCGCGGCGGGCGGCGAGGCTGAGGATATTGAGCGTGGCGAAGCCGAAAACGACAGCCCAAAGAATGTTGTAGACGTTGCCGCGACGGCTGGCGCGCGCCAGCGTCCAGGCCAGAAACAGGAAGGCGGGCTGGGCATGGGCCCATAGCCCTTCGGCAGCCCGCGAGGCACGCGCGAGGTGCGCCACAATGCGCAAGGAAAACATGTTTAAGACCGAACCTGACATACAAGGGCCGCGGCGGACCGACCGGCCGCGCCGGCCTTCGCCGGCATGGCGCTGCCTGTAAGAAAATACCAGAGTCACGGGCAAAAAGTAGACGCGAGAGGCCCGATAAAGTCCGGCTGTGGCCTGCCGATATTTACCTCGAGCCGCGGAGGGCAGTCCATCTCCGCCCTGAGGAACTGAATCTTGACCAGCATCCGGGCGCTCATCGTGGATGATTCTTCGGTGATGCGCAAGATCGTGGAGCGATCGCTGCGGCAGGCGGGCATCGAACTCGCCAGCGTGCTCGAAGCAGGAAACGGCGCCGAGGCGCTGAGCGCGCTGGAATCCAACCCGGTAGACCTGATTCTGTGTGACATCAACATGCCGGTGATGGACGGCATGGAGTTCGTCAAGAAGTTACCCGGCGTGCCGAACGCCAAAGGAGTTCCCGTGGTCATGATCACGACCGAGGGAAGCGAGTCGCATGTGGCGGAGGCGCTGTCGCATGGAGCGCGCGGTTACATCCGCAAGCCGTTCACGTCCGATCAGGTGCGCGAACAAATTCTGCCCATCCTGGCGGCGCGCTCATGACGACGAACGCGGCCGCCACAGCGGCAGTCAGCCCACAGGAATGGCCTTCGCTGCTGGAAGCTGCGGCGCGGGAGGTGTTTGAACTGATGCTGGGCTGCCAACTGAAACAGGCGGCCGAGGCGCGCGATGAACGGCTCGAGTTCACCTCCATGGTAGGGCTGGCCGGGCAATTGTGCGGCGTGTTGAGCGTTCACTGCAACAGCCAGGGCGCGACCCTGATGGCTTCCAAGATGTTGAACATCGCGCCCGACAAAGTGGGCCCGCAGCGTGACGACGCGCTGGGGGAGGTCTGCAATATGATCGCCGGCAATTTCAAGAACAAGATTCCAGGACTGAGCGAGGGCTGCCTGCTTTCCCCGCCCACCGTCATCACGGGCAACGACTACAGCATGCATTCCCTGGGCGGCTCGCGGTCGGTTCAGGTTGGAATGGCCTTCGATACGCTGCCGCTGGTGATCTCATTAGAAGTGAACGGTTAGAGCTGCGCCCCGCGAGTTTCCCCACTTCCCGCAACCTGCGCGACATTCCCGGGATCCCCCGGCTGCGCTCGAAACGACAACCATCCTGAAAATCGCAAGGGTGCGGCCGGACATTCGTTTACAAGCCGGCGGCGTGAGTGGCGGAGCCGAACACCGTGGCCACCAACTCGGCGACTTCGATGGCGGCGGCGTCGAGTTCGAGGGTGAAGCGGAAAAAATCGATGCCCTCCAATTCGCGATGCGCGCGTACCAGGACTTCCCAGCCGGGCTCATCGACCAGATCGAGTTTGCGGCGCTCTTCATAGCCGTATCCCATGCCGCGGACGCGGCAGAGCAGGTCGCTCAGGTGTACCAGCGCAACCAGGGGCTCGGCGTGCTTGCTTTCCTCGGGCTGGTGGTGGTGGGCAATGACTTCGACAAGGTCGTCACCCAGACGCCACTTCTGCGCCAGCACGCGCCCGCTGTCCTGATGGGTGAAGCCCATGGTTGCGAGTTCGGCCTGTTCGAGGGAAATTTTTTCGGCGGCGGCATGCTTGAGGGCTGCGCCGAATTCGGTGGCGAAGGCAAGGCAATTGACCATGATGCCGATGTCGTGCAGCAGGCCGGCGGTGTAGGCGCGCTCCTTGTCGGAGGTGGCCAGTTTTTCGCTGAAGCGCCGGCAAACCATCGCGCAGCCCAGGGAGTGTTGCCAGAATGCGGTCGGGTCCATGACCCAGTCCCGGATGGGAAAGGCCTGCCCCAGGCAGCAGGTGAGGAGAATGGTCTGCACCCGACGCAGGCCCAGACTGGTGACCGCCATGCGAATCGATTGCGGAGGCTTGGCCATGCCGAACAGCGGAGAAGCGGCCACGCGCAGGCATTGCGCGGCGATGGTGTGGTCATAGGAGACCAGGCGGACGACCTCGTCCAGGTCGGCGGATTCGGGCGGCGCATTCAGCAGCTTGAGTAATGGCATGAGAACTGCCGGGATCGAGGGTGTGGTTTCAAGACCGCGCACGCGCTGCTCGATGATTTGATCGACGGAGGAATTCATAACTTGCCGCTCTTGAGCGAAGGTTTCCAGTAAGCGATGGTGCCGGGAAAGTGGACCAGATGGAACTGGTCGTTAAGCTTCATCAGCGACTCCGAAGTGCCCAGGAAAAAGTAGCCACCGAAGTTGAGATTGGTGAAGTAATGGTTGATGACTTTTGTTTTCGAGACACTGTCGAAATAAATGAGCACGTTGCAGCAAAAGATCACGTCCATGCCCTTCATGAACAGCATGCGCGAATCGTCCTGCAGGTTGAGGCGGCTGAAGTTGATGAGCTGCTTGACTTCGGGCCGGACCTGCAGCTTCTTGTCGGCTGAGGCGGTGAAGTATTTGCTTTTGTAAAAGTCAGGGGTATTGCGCAGGGCGTAGTCGCCATAGATGCCGGCCTTGGCGGTCTCGATGGAGCGGTCATTCAGATCCGTGGCGACGATTTCGATTTTCCAGCCCTTCAGCAATTTGTCACTCTCTTCGAGCAGGTTCATGGCCAGCGTGTAGGACTCTTCTCCGGTCGAGCAGCCTGCGCTCCAGATGCGCAAGCGGCGCGTCATCTGGCGGGTGCGGTCGGCGACCAGTTCGGGAAGAATTTGTTTGCGCAGGGCAAGGAGTTGGGGCGGGCTGCGGAACAGACAGGTTTCTCCAATCGTGATTTCGTTAAGTAGGTGGCGCATTTCGACGTCACGGTCGGCATGGGTGGTGAGCGCGTCCCAATACCGCTGGGGGGTGGTGATCGAGGTCTGCTTCATGCGGCGGCCGCAGGCGTCGGCCAGCAGATAGAGTTTGTCGTCGAGTTGAAAAATGCCGCAGGTTTTGTAGACGAGGTCGCGGATGCGGGTGTAGGTGGGATCAACGGGAGCAGCGGTCTTGAACGGCCGATTCGGGAGGACGGCGGTCTGGGTCGCGTGGGTCATGGGCGAGTACTCCGGAACTGGGGACGGCTAGGCACGGGCGGCCCTCAGGCTGGAGGCGATGCGACTGGCCATCACCCGACGAGTAATTTCGGGAGCGAGGTCGGGCAGGGGATACACCGCATTGGCCAATCCGTTGGCATGGATGGAGCCGGGCATGCCCCACACGACGGAAGTGGACTGGTCCTGCACGATGACTTCTCCTCCGGCGGAACGGATGCAGCGCGCGCCGGCGGTCCCATCCGCGCCCATGCCGGTGAGCACGACGGCGAGCACACGGGACTGGTAGACAGCGGCGACGGAGCGAAACATGACGTCAACGGCGGGCCGGCAGGAATTTTCCGGTGGCCCCTGGCTCAGGCTGAGGCGGGGCGATCCGCCGGTGATGGTCATATGAAAATCTCCGGGCGCGACCCAGACGTGGCCGGGCGCCAGCGATGCACCCTCTCTTGCTTCTTCCACTACCAGGACGGAGCGCTTGCCGAGCATTTGGGCGAGCGAACTAGTGAAAATCGGCGGCATGTGCTGGGTGATGACAACGGGGACGGGAAAATCAGGAGGCAGATTGGGAATGACCGACATCAAGGCGTTAGGGCCGCCGGTGGAGGAACCGATGGCCACGATGTCGATGCGGTGGCTGCCCGGCCAGCGGGCTTTGGAGGGTGC
>Ga0075030_100001731_pt1 | contig 19698 bp, 11 predicted proteins | sample LitLauG_LLR_2012_FD_71393 | JGI IMG/M metagenome (GOLD analysis project Ga0075030, IMG submission 71393) | Freshwater sediment microbial communities from Pennsylvania, USA - Little Laurel Run_MetaG_LLR_2012 | ecosystem: Environmental > Aquatic > Freshwater > Creek > Sediment | place: USA...
CGACAATGCCGAACGGTTCGCCCTGTTCTCGCGTACGGTGCTGGAGGCCTCGAAGATCCTCGGCGTGCCGCACATATTTCACTGCCACGACTGGCAGTCGGCTTTGGTGCCGATCCTGCTGCGCACCATCTATTCCGAGGATCCTGCTTTTCGCGAGGTGGGCACCGTGTTCACCATCCACAACATGGGCTACCAGGGATTGTTTCCTCCCGACACCTTGCCCTTGCTAATGTTGCCGTGGGATCTGTTCACCATTTCGAAGATGGAATTCTTCGGACAGGTAAATTTTCTGAAAGGCGCCCTCGTATATTCCGATTTCGTCACCACGGTCAGCCGCAAATACAGCCAGGAGATCCAGACGGCTGAATATGGATTTGGCCTGGAAGGCGTTCTGCATGATCGTGCTGCGACGGTGACGGGGATTCTGAACGGAGTCGACTACGACGAATGGAGTCCGCAGACCGACAAGTTTGCGGCAGCGAAGTTTTCTGCGCAGGACCTGTCGGGCAAGGCCAGGTGCAAGCAGGACCTGTTGGCCGCGTTTGGCGTCACCAACGCCGATCCGAATTTGCCGGTGATCGGGATCGTTTCCCGCTTTGCCGCGCAAAAGGGGTTCGACCTGATCTCGCAGATCATGGACCGGCTGGCGCGGGAGGAAATGATCGTGGTGGCTCTCGGCGCGGGCGACAAGACATACGAGGAAATGTTCCTCCGCCTCAACAAGCAGTTCCCGCACAAGATCGCGGTCAAGGTCGCCTATGACAACGCGGTCGCCCACAAGATTGAGGCCGGTGCCGACATGTTCCTCATGCCCTCGCGCTACGAACCTTGTGGCCTGAACCAGATTTACAGCCTGAAGTACGGGACCGTGCCTATCGTCCGCGCCACCGGCGGCCTCGACGACACCATCGAACCCTGGGACGCCCGCACCGGGAAGGGAACGGGCTTCAAATTCACGGAATACAACGGCGAATCGCTGCTGCTCACCATCAAGCAGGCGCTCGAGGCTTACCGCGACCAGACGTCGTGGCAAGTCCTGATGCGCAACGGCATGGGCAGAGACTTCTCCTGGAATGCGTCAGCCCGCGAGTACGGCAAGGTCTACGACAAGGTGCGGCAGATGCGGGGGAACCCGGTGACAGAAAAAGTGCTGGTGTAGTTGCTCAGCGTTTATTGAGACACGCCGCGCTTCCAGCGGAAGCGCGGCGCTGATGACAAGTTCCGCCTTTTGTGCCGGGCAGCATGGCCCCGATGAAGTGTGTTGCTCTCGAGAAATTGGGTTGCCGTGCTGCGCGGCGGCAATTGCGCTAGCTCCATACCACCACTGAGAGACGCCCTCGTAGAGGCGGTTGTTGGTGAGACGAGGGTCCGGCGGTGCCTCCGAGGCAAGGGAATTCCGATTGCCATCGAGACCCGTGATCGCGGTCACGCACCAAGATCCATCGCGAGGGCTGGCCAACAGATCTACTTCTGCTCGGCTTTCTTTTCCGCAGCTTTTTTCTGCGCGTCCGCCGTCCAGGGTGGAACGATGCCGTTTTGGCGGGCGTAGGCCACGGCCTGGCCCAGATGCTCGTGCGCGTCGGCGACCAGGATGTAGACGACGTCGCCAGCGTTGGCCTGGGGCCCCAGTTTCGGCAACAGTTTGGCAAAATCAGCATTGCTCATGCCGTCGATCGCCTTCTGCGCAAAGTCCCATGACTTGTTCAGTTCGGCCACGATTCGGGCTTTGTCGGTCGTCAGCTTCTCCAGCGCCTTGCCATCGAATCCCTCCGGAGGCGTGGCCCCCATGAGCTGGAGAATTCCGTACCGCTCTCCGGCGACATGCAGAAAAACTTCGGCGAAGGATCGCGAGTCTGCCGAGGGCCGCCACGTCAGCTTATCCGGCGGAATCGCATCGGCCAGATCCACAAATTTCTTCTGCACGGTTTGCAGGTCAAGCAGCGCCTGCGCTTTCATGTCGTAACTGGGCGCGGTGTGATCGGCCGTGTCGTCTTTCGGTGCGGGAGCAGCCATCGCCGCGCCGCTCAGGGTTGCAACGGCGAGCACTACTGACATAAACATCCTGTTCATGTTTATCCTCCTCGAAAGCAAGCTGGTCCTTAGACGGGGCTGGTGGAAAAGCGTCGCGCATGCGGGACTCATTATTTATTCTTGAACTACAGGGGGCGGTGCATATTGGGGGTAGCAACGATCGAAGCTTTTCCCCTGTGGGCACAGCGCCCTGACACCGTTCGGCCATCCCGGGAGACTGCTAAAATCCGCTTAGCCATGGCTGCCTCCCACCAGCCCGCTTTCCCTCGCACCATCTTCCATGTCGATATGGACGCGTTCTTCGTTTCGGTAGAAGAACTCTACGATCCCTCGCTGAAGGGGAAAGCAGTGGTCGTCGGTGGGCAGCGCGACGAGCGCGGTGTCGTCTCTGCCGCATCCTATGAGGCGCGCAAGTTCGGCGTTCATTCCGCTATGCCGCTGCGTACGGCGGCCAAGATGTGCCCGCACGCCATCTTTGTCAACGGCCATCCGGAGCGCTACCGGGAGTGCTCGCAGCAGGTTTACCGGGTTCTGGGGGCATTCTCGCCGCAGGTGGAGATGGCTTCGATCGATGAAGCCTACCTCGACATGACCGGCACCGAGCGCCTGCACGGTGTGCCGTTAAAGGCCGCACACGCCCTGCATCAGCGCATGAAGGCCGACACCCGGCTGAATTGTTCGGTCGGCATCGGCTCCTCACGCCTGATCGCGAAGGTATCGTCGGCTCAGGCAAAGCCCAATGGCGTGTTGTGGATCGTTCCCGGGGAAGAGGCGAAGTTCCTCGCTCCGCTCGATGTGCGGGAAATCCCCGGAGTGGGCAAGGTCATGGAAGGGCATCTGCATGCGCTCGGCATTCAGAAAGTCGGAGACCTGGCGAAACTCGAAGGCGGCGAACTGGAAGATCGCTTCGGAAAATGGGGGCTGGCGCTGGCCGGAAAAGCGCGCGGCGAGGATGCGGGCGGATGGTTCGACACCGAAGTCGGGGCCGACGTCGGAGCCAAGTCCATCAGCCACGAACACACATTCAACGAGGACACCGCCGATGTCAGCCAACTGGAGGCCACGTTGATGCGGCTCTCCGAAATGGTCGGCCGCCGGCTGCGCGAATCCCAGTTTCACGCGCGCACGGTGCAGCTTAAACTGCGCTACCAAGATTTCTCCACCATCACGCGGGCGCACACACTGGCGGTCGCGACCCAGCTCGATACCGAAATCTTCGAGCATATCCGTGCCCTGTTCCGCAAGAATTGGAAAAAAAGTGTGCCGGTGCGGCTGCTCGGTGTCCAGGCGTCATCGTTCGAGAGTGCCGCGGGCCAGATCGATTTACTCGAAGGTCCCCGCCAGCAGCGCTGGAGGGATGCCCTGGCCGCCGCCGACCGCTTGCGGGACAAGTTCGGCGAGTCCAGTGTCGGCCTGGCCTCCGGTCTGAGGGGCACGTTCCGCGAGCGCACACACGAAAACCCCGCCGGGCTGCCGGGAAAGAAGAAGTCGGACGGGCGTGACTGAAACGGGCTCTGGCTGACCGGCTGGAATGGACGGTTGACCGTACTCCCCATGGCGCTCTAAGATTTCCGCTTCGCCCGATTCCAGAAACGGCAGGAACTCCAATGCGCCAACTCGCGGCGGTGACGCTCATCGCTCTTTCGACGTATCTCCAGATCGCGTTTTCCCAGTCAGACCCCAAACTCCTGCTGCGCTATCCCGCGGTCAGCAGGACGCAGATCGTCTTTAACTACGGAGGCGATCTCTGGATCGTCAGCCGTGAGGGTGGCGACGCCCGGCGCCTGACCTCCGATGTCGGGGAAGAAGTGAACCCGGCGTTTTCCCCTGATGGGACGATGGTGGCTTTTACCGGCGAATATGATGGCAACAAGGATGTGTACGTCGTTCCCGCAACCGGAGGTGTGCCGCGTCGGCTCACCTTCCATCCCGCGGAAGAGTATGTCGTCGGATGGACGCCGGACGGCAAGAACATCCTGTATGCCTCCTGGGGCAACAGCTTCCGCCATTTCGAATTCCAACTCTACACGGTCCCGCTCGAAGGCGGTTTTCCCACCCAGTTGCCACTCCCTGTAGCCGTGGAAGCCTCTTACTCGCCCACTGGCACCAGCCTGGCTTATGTGCCCCACATCCAGTGGCAGTCTGCATGGAAGCGCTATCACGGGGGACAGACAACCCCGATCTGGATAGCCAACTTGAAGGATTCGAGCGTCGTCAAAGTTCCCCGCGAAAATTCGAACGACCACTTTCCCATGTGGGTGGGCGACACCGTCTATTTCCTTTCGGACCGCAATGGCCCGGTGAGCCTTTTCGCTTACGACACGAAAACGAGCCAGGTTGTCGAGGCTCTGCACAGCGATGGGCTGGATTTCAAAACCGCATCCGCCGGGCCGGATGCGATCGTGATTGAGCAGTTCGGCACGATTAAACTGTACGATCTGCGAACCCACCAGGCCAGAAACGTGCCCATCCACGTGCAGGGAGACGTCGACGCGGTCCGGCCGCACTTTGCCAAGGTCGAACCCAAGCAGATTCAGAACTTCGGTATTTCCCCGACCGGCGCGCGTGCGGTGTTCGAGGCCTGGGGAGAAATTTTCACGGTGCCCACGGACAAGGGCGACATTCGTAACCTTACGCACAGCCCTGCGGTGGCCGATCGTGATCCCGCCTGGTCGCCCGACGGCAAGTCCATCGCCTATTTCTCGGATGAGAGCGGAGAGTACGATCTCGCGATCCGTGACCAGAACGGTCTGGGCGCAGTTCGCCACATCAACCTCGGCAATCCTCCCTCATTCTTTTATTCCCCCACCTGGTCGCCGGATGGCAAAAAGATCGCTTACGGTGATAAGCGTCTGCAGTTGTGGTACCTCGATCTCGACAATCCTGCACCCAAGCTGATCGACACGGACTACTTCGGCGGCTTCGGGAGCAGCCAGTTCAGCCAGACCTGGTCCCCCGACAACAAGTGGGTCGCTTACACGCGGCAGTTGCCCAGCGGACAGCACGCGATCTTCGTTTACTCGCTGGACCAGAGTAAGGCTTTCCAGGTGACGGATGGCATGAGCGACGCCATTAACCCGGTTTTCGACCGGAACGGCAAGTATCTGTACTTCACCGCCTCGACCAATGTTGCCCTCACCACCGCCGGCCTGGATATGACGAGCGACGAGCACCGCATCTCGCGCAGCGTTTACGTCGCGGTTCTCAGCAGAGATGAGAAATCGCCGCTGGCGCCCGAGAGCGACGAGGAGAAGCCGAAGGACGAAAAGAAGCCGGAGCAGGAGCCGGGCAGGTCGAAAGACCAGAGTGCGGACAGCGGCAAGGACAAGAAAGACAAGAACGCCGATGCCAAGGCGGCCGCCGAGAAAGGCAAAGGGGAAAAAGATCAAGACAAAGCCAAGAAGGAAGAACCCGTGGTCGTCAAGGTTGACCTCGACGGGATCCTGCAACGGATTCTTTCGCTTCCGATCCCGGCGAGAAACTACGTGAACCTCCTGCCGGGGAAATCTGGAATTCTTTTCCTGGCCGAAGGCCCCATGGTTTTCACCGATGATGACGATGAAGGCCCCAGTCTCACGCTTCAGAAGTTCGATCTCAGCAAGCGCAAAGTCGACAAGTTCATCGAGGACGTTAACGACTTTACGATCTCGCGGGATGGGGAAAAAATCCTCTATCGCAAACACGATTCCTGGGTGACGGCGGCCACCGACGACCTGCCGAGCCCGGGAGCACCGCCCAAGCCCGGCATCGGGCCGCTCAAACTGGATGGTTGGCAGGTGTACGTCGAGCCCCGCGCCGTGTGGAAACAGATCTACGACGAGACCTGGCGCATTGAGCGCGACTTCTTTTACGATCCGCATTATCACGGGCTGGATCTGGACAAAGTGAAAAAGAAATATGCGCCGTACCTGGAAGGTATTGCCTCGCGCGGCGAACTTACCTACCTTTTTGAAGAGTGTCTCGGGGAAATGACCGTCGGGCACATGTTCGTTGGCGGCGGCGAGAAGCCCGAAGTGAAGAAAGTCAATGTGGGACTGCTGGGTGCCGACTACAGCCTGGAGAATCGCCGTTACCGCGTAGCCAAAGTGTTCGACGGCGAAAACTGGAATCCCGGCCTGCAGGCGCCGCTTACCCAACCCGGCGTCAACGTCAAGGCAGGAGACTACATTCTCGCCGTTAACGGCCGCGATCTGCAGGCCTCCGACAATATATTCAGTTTCTTCGAGAATACGGCAGGAAAGCAGGTCGTGCTGAAGGTGGGCCCCAACTACGAGGCGAAGGACGCGCGCGAGGTGACCGTTGTTCCCGTCGAAAGCGAAGAGAATCTGCGCCACCGTGCCTGGATCGAGAACAATCGCAGGCGGGTGGATCAAGCTAGCGGAGGCCGCGTCGCCTACGTATATGTTCCGAACACCGCCGGCGAAGGCTACACCAGCTTCAACCGCTACTTCTTTTCGCAGGTGGGGAAAGAGGCCGCGATCATCGATGAGCGCTTCAATGAGGGCGGCCAACTCGCCGACTACATCGTCGACTATTTGCGACGTCCCATGATGAGCAAAGTCGTCGGCCGGGAAGGGCATGACTGGTCCAGCCCCTCGGAGGCGATCTACGGTCCCAAGGTGATGATCATCAACGAGATGTCCGGGTCCGGCGGGGATGCGTTGCCCTGGTATTTCCGCAAGGCCGGGATCGGCCCGTTGATCGGGAAGAAAACCTGGGGTGGTTTGGTGGGCATCGGCGGATATCCGCAGTTGATCGACGGCGGGCGAGTGACTGCCCCCCGTGCCGCCCTGTACGGTCTGAACGGCGACTGGGAGGTCGAAAATCGCGGTGTTGCGCCCGATATCGACGTCGAACTAGACCCCGCTCTATGGCGCGATGGGCGCGATGCCCAGCTTGAAAAGGCGATCGAAGTCGTGGTGCAGCAGTTGAAACAGCATCCCCTACCTGAAATCAAACGGCCCGCGTACCCCAATTACCACGAGCACGACGACCTGGGCGCAAAGTAGTCGAACTGCGGGTTGCCCGCATTGCAGGCAGCCCACAGTTCGAACCTGCCGGCCAAAACCGTCTTTAGAAATAATATTTTGCCACCAATTGCAACTCGCGGTTATCCAGGGTTGTCGACGTGATCGTCCCGAAGGAGCCCGATGACTGGTTAGTATTGGGTGCCCCAAACTGGGGGTGGTTAAAGAGATTGAAGGCCTGGATTTGGAGACTCAGCTTCTGCTGTTCAGAAAACGGCATGGCGAAGGTTCGTTTGAGCTCGAACCCGAGGGGATTGTTTGACGGCGACACCACCCATGACGGGTTGCGCGGCGCGTTGCCGTAATGGCCGATCGCTTCAGTGAATTTGGCGGTATTGAACCACTGATTGATGGATCTGTTGGGAACACCATCCGGCTGGCCGGGAACAAGATCCGGATATTCGAAGTTATTACCGTTATTCTGGCCATCCGCACCCTGATAGACGTATTGCGGACTGCCGGAATAATACTGGAAGATCGCAGCAACGCCCCATCCATTCAGAAGGCCCCGCGCCACCGCGTTTCTCTGATGACTCAGTTGGGGAAGGTCGTACATAACGGCGATCGCCAGGTTATTACGCTGTTGGTTCAGCCCGTTCGCCCATACTTTCTGGAAAGGATTCTGGGTCTGATTGCGCTGTTGGTTCGTGCCGCCGCCTTGATTATCCCGGTCCGAAGAGAGGGAATACGACGCGGTTAAGTTAAGACCGTGCGATAGGCGATGTTGGTAATGAACCAGGAAGCCATGGTAAATGGAGGCGCCGTGATAATCGAGCACGCGCATCTGGCCAAAAGCAGGATATGGGCGATCCGCCTGGACATTTCCGCCGGGGGGCTGTGGCGGACCGACATTGTAGTTCAGCAGAGACGTGTCCTCTTTCGTTCCCTTCACCCCAACATAGGAAACATCAATCACGTTGTTCCGGAACTGCTTGGAAACAGTCAGATTCCACGTCTGCAAATAAAGGTCGGGATGCTGGTTACCGGGCGGTAATGACACTATATTCGCGACTGAGGCGGTGATGGACGGCGAGACTGGATTCGCCAGGGTAGACGTGGGGGCGTTGGCCGGAGTGCAGTAACCGCAGTTGCCGTTGAACAGACTAAAGCTCGGGTCAGCCGGCGGGTTGAGCTGCAGGATATTGATGTTATCGAACTGCCCCGCGTAGTAACTGATCCCGTATCCTGCGCGCACCACCATCTGGTGCGGCAAGCTATAGGCGAACCCCACCCGGGGCCCAAAGTCCTTGCCCGTGATGTGCCATATCGGGCTAAAGTTATCGAGGGGCACCAATGCCACAGGGTTGACGTACCAGTTCATCGTCTCGGAGGTGTTTATTGAGTCGAACGGGGCGGGGTAGAGGGAGTAGTTCAACCCCGTGTTCACGGTCAGATTGTGCGTCGCCTTCCAGTTGTGCTGGAGGTAGAAAAACATACGCCATTGATGGGCATTGGTGCGTGGATCGCCCTCCGGGGTGATGACTTGGGCCGGAATCCCCAGCATCAAATCCGCCCCGTCGAAACCGCCTTCATTGGCGGGCGCGTTGGAGTTGTGGTTGGCGGTTTGCGAGCCGTCAAAGCTGATGACTCCGTAAGGAGTATTGCTAGTGTCGGCATTGTCTTGGACATGGCGGATGTCTCCGCCGAAGATCAGTGTATGTGTGCCGTGAGTCCAAGTTACATTGTCCACAAACTGAAAGGTTTTGCCTTGATCCAGTCCGATTCCATAGTCGCTGCCCACCCCAATCAATTCGTTGCTCGTTAAATTGGGAAAACCTTCCTCGGAGGGGGGCCAGGGCTGGCCATTGGGCTGCACAAAGCCGTTGATGCCAATGGAAGCAGCCGTGAAATTGGTGCCCGCATAGGTGGTAAACAGCTTCTGGTCCTCGAAATTGATCCCCAGGCGAAGTTCATTGACAAGCGTGGGTGAGACGAGGTGAACATACTGCACGCCCGCGTTGAAAATCGGCAAACTCGCATTATCTTTGAAGTACGGATTGCCCTCGGAGATTACATTGGTTCGATTTGCGTACATGAAATGAACCGCAAGCGTGTCGTTCGCGTTCAAATGGTGATCGAGGCGCCCGATGAACTGGTTGGTGATCTGGGTGCCGCCCGTGAAGAAGGCATAGTTGAAGCCGCCTTGGTCGGTATTGGGCAAGGGCATGTATTTTTCCACGATCTGCTGAGCTACCGGATCGACGGGTATCTGATTGTTCGTGTAGGGCTGACCGGTAAACGGGCTCACCAGTTGGGTGCCGGGCAGTAGAGCCGAAAAATCGCCTTTCTTCTCCTGCGGTGTGAGAACCGTCGTCAACCCTGCAGTCTGCTCGTTGGAGCGAATCCCTTCATAGCTGAGGAAAAAAAAGGTGCGGTTCGGGATAATCGGACCGCCCAGCGTCCCGCCGAACTGATTCTGCCGATAGACCTGCTTGGGCGTGGGAGCGGTAATAAAGAAGTTGCGCGCATCCAGCGCCGTGTTGCGAAAGTAATCGAACACATCCCCGTGGAATTTGTTCGTTCCAGATTTGAGTTCAATGTTAACGATGTCCCCGGCCGCGCCCACGTTTTGCGCTTCGCCGTCTCCGCTAACCACAGAGAACTCCTGTATGGCGTCGGTGGAGGGATACAGGTTTACGTACGCGTGACGGTTGCCAATCATCGTGACGCCGTCCACGTTGGTCTGTCCCCACTCCAGTTGTTCGCTGTACGACTGAACGCTGGCGCCATCCTCCGAGGAGGTGTGATTATCCGGATCGTAAGCGGTCGTGCCAGGCGTAAGAATGGCGAGGTCCTCGAATTTGCGCCCATTCAGGGGAAGGTTCTGTGTCTCCTCCTGGCCGACAACGATGCCCAGAGAGGAGGCTTGGGTCTGCAGCAAGGGTTGCTCTCCTTGTACGGTCACCTGCTCATTGGCCGTCCCAACCTGCAGTTGGAAGTTGACCCTTGCCTCTTGGCTGAGTTGCACCTCAATTCCCTGCTGCCGGGTTGTGGTGAACCCATTGGCCGTGACCGCAACGTCATACGAGCCGGGAAGCAGGTAGTTGATGGTGTATTCGCCCGTACCTGCGGTCGCCGCCGATTTTGCGATCCCGGTGGACGCGGACGTGGCTGTCACTTTGGCTCCCGAAATTACTGCCCCGGAGCGGTCGGTGACGGTGCCGACGATTGCGGTGTCGACAGTCTGTGCCCTGCTCGGCACCGAAATCGAGGCCAACAACAGGAAAAGGGGAATCGAGGGCAATCTATTCATCATCGTGAACAATCTGCTCATGACACTGGTCTCCTTGTGATGATTTGAAAGACCTGAGATCCTTTGTCTCGGGATAGTCACGTAAACGTGCGGAATTGGTTCAACAGCCCGATGCACGACAGGGCGCGCTGAGGCTAGCAGAAAATCATCTGGCGGGTCAATACTACGTATCGAGCCATATCGAGCCATGCTAAATGTAACCGGAGGAGGGGCCGTCGAGACACATAGGATGTAACCCGACTCAAAGACGATTTTGAGGAGGGTGGATTGGGGCACAAGGCGAAGTGGGAATATTTTCGAGCAGTCTACGAGCGTTACCGTAAAGCTGGACGCGAAGCCAGGCAAGTGTTCGGAGCCTGTCGCCCTGCCTCAAAACTGGGTAGTACCGACCATAGCTCCTGGATAGTCGGCTTAACCGGCCAGTCTCTGCCTAATCTCAGGTTGTGGACAGGTTGTGGGGTTCTGTGAGGATCTTGGTGAGATGGTTGTAGAGCCGGCCGAGGCAAGAGCGAGTCGTGACCTTATGGTAGCGGCGGCGAAACATCTCCAAAATCCGGAAGGAATTCTGCTTAAGTTAGCGCTTATGGGACAGTGTCCCCGCTTGCTGGTCTCTTACCGCTAGTGGATTCTTACTAATGACGTAGCGTTCTTCGCCGGTTAACATTTTTGTCCTGATGAAGGCGATGCGAGGAATCCGCGGAACCAGTGCAGCGGCCGGCTTTCTGTTTCTCTTTCTGTTTCTCTTTCTATCCCTTCCCGCGCTTGCGGTCGAGCACCCCGGCTCCATCCATCAGGATGACGACTGTTCTTCCTGCCATGCCGCCAAGACGACTGGCAAGTCGGTGCATTCCGCGATGACGATTTCCTGTACCGTCTGCCACGTGGCGCAGACGCAAGGCGACATGACTCGGTTGAGCCTGCTCATGCCCAAGGAACGGATCTGCTCGGCTTGCCACGACACCTCCGCGGAGCTGCGGAAGCATTCCACGAAGGTCAAGGGACTCTGCCTGGACTGTCACGATGCGCACAGCAGCGACCAGCGCCTGCTGCTACGCGAGCAAGCCGATCTCGGTCCCGGGGGTTCAACGCTGCGGAAGATCAAGCGCTAACCAGAGGGAAACTCCGTTTTCGCTCTAAATAGCACAGGCCGGTATCCCGGAAGGATGTTCCGGATCCCGGCCCGCGCCTTAGTGCAACTTGTCAGTGAATTGGCCCACTTCTCGCGTTGCTTGCGAGAAGTGGGGAGTCTGATACGAGCTTAATTGCCCGAATTGGAATTCCGGGCAGTGGTTGGGCCGGGCGTCGAGCCTGGAGTGCCCGCGCCGAAGCGCGACAAGCGCGGAAAGAACGGGGTCACTTCAAACGGCATTTTGTCGCGTGCCGAGGTGATGGCCACGGGAGCCGTCTTCACCATCTCCGCCTTGTCGTCCCAAGGGTTGATCTTGACCCGTCCGCCGAGGGGCAGAGCCGCGATCTGATCCAGTTTGCTGTTGTCGAGCGCGGGTCCCTGCGTGGCCAAAGCAGTCAAGCGATTGACCGTGCCATTTTCCGCCAGGGGATTGCCCAAATGCGTCGTCAGCAGCGCGTTCAATTGCTGTGCTTTTGACTGCAGGGCTTTCAGGAACAGTCCGACGTTGTCGAGTTTCTGCGCGTACGGCGAGTTCTTGAGCAGGTCGACAGCCTTTTTGTCAGCTGCCTGCTCTTCTTCAGGAATGTGCTTGAAGCCCAGGTTCTGATACGTGGAATCGTCGGAGAACAGCATGCGGTCGTTGAACGCGTACTTCGAGCCCAGGTTGTGGCCGAGAACGATGTGCGCAAGTTCGTGCGAAAGTACAGCCGCCAGGCTGGCTTCATCGGGCAGCACATCAATCAAACCGCGGCTGATCACAATGGTGTTTCCGACGCTGAAGGTTTCGAGCGGGGCCGTCAGCAGCACGCGCGTGCGTACCGGCCGCGGCAGGTCGATGTTGTTGGTGACGGCGAGGTTGTTAACCACGGTCTGAAGAATGTGGTCGACATCGCCTTCGGGGGCCAGCAAGCCGGCGTAGGTCAGGCGCTCGACGACATTGTCCTCAGCCTGCTGCTGCCATACCCGCTCAGCCTGCAGAGGAGACGCATCCTGCGCGGTCGCGCTGCTGTCTTGCACCGATTCGATGCGGATATTGGTGAGTTCGTCGTCCTTGCCGCCCTTTTTCAGGTCGTATCCCCAGATGCGAGTCTGAGCCTTGAATGCCAGTTTGTTCTTCACGCCGGCGCTGAAGTCGCCTTCTTCACTGTAGATGTATGCTGGCACCCAGTAGCCGGGGATCAGGTTCAACCGCCAGCTGTCCATGTGGAAGAAATAAGAGTTGCGCGGTGCGGGATAGTAAGTCCCGTTCAGCCGGACGATGTTGAAGCCCTGGTCCTCGACCCAAAGCCGGCCCAGGAAGCGTCCCCGGCCGGATTTCGGCTTGGGGGTTACGTCAAACACCAGGCAGCGGACGTCGCCCAGAAATTCGCGGCGAACGTAGTGGAAGTCATAGTGCTCGCGGTCAAAGTCGCTGCGATCAGCATAGACCATCCAGGAGAAGCCCAACGGCTGGTACTGAACCTTGTAGAGCTTCTGCAGACCGCCCAACAGGCGGGCTTGCATGCCGCCTTTTTCCTGCTCCTTCAGGTAGTCCTGGCGGTCGACCGACTCACCCATATCCATGCGGCCGAGGAAGTAATGGTCTCCGCTGGGAACGGGTCCAAGCTGCGGATCGCTGGTCAGGTTCTGCAGGTAGGTTTCGACCACCGGCGTGCGGTTCGACATCGCCTTGATCAACCCATGCTCGTGCTCGATGAACAGAGTGACGACCTGGTCCATGGTCGTGGGAGCCGGCACGCTGGCTGGCGGCGCGGGAGCTGCCGGGGAAGCTGGAGCTGGCTGGGCTTGCGACTGTGCCGCCGGGGTTGCCGCCGGCTGCGCTGCGGCCGGGTCGGCGCCCGTAGAAGGTTGAGCGGTCTGCGTCGCGTCGGGCGCAGCCGTGGGTGCGGCCGCCGTGGACGGCGCCGCTTGCTGTGCGGCCGCGCTCATCGACGCCAGCAGAGCCGCAGTAAAGATCCAGTTCCAGTTACGCATGACTCTCTTCTCCCGGTTGGAGACCTGGTTGAGTCTCCCGTTGCAAACCACCAATTTCTTTCTCGTTCACGCTCAACAGTGACTTCGCCAAAACGCTCAGTACGCCATCTGAAACACAACGTGGACGATGGCTGTCGAATCCACAGGCTGCCCGCTGCGCAGCGCAGGCTTAAAGCGGATCTTGTTGGCGGCGGCCGCGGCAGCTTCGTCCAGCCCATGGCCGAGTCCGCGCACCACGCGATTCACGTGCAGGGTGCCGTTGGCGAAGAAGGTCATTTCCAGCAGAACCTCGCCTTCCAGCTTCATACTCCGCGCATCGTCGGTGTAAACGGGATTGGGCTTGAACGTGATCTCCACCGGGGTGGTGGCAGCGCCGCTGTCAGCCTGCGCGATCTTTGGCCCCTGGTGCACCACCTGCTCCGCACCAAAGCCGCCGGTCGCGACTCCCTTGCCGTTGCTGCGACCGTCTCCCTTGCCGGCGGTGGCGATGCCATTGCCAAAATCGGCGCTGGCGACCGTCCCTTTAATTCCCTTGGCTCCGCCCGAGCCATTGCCTTGCCCCGCACCCGCGGGCATGTCAAATGAGCCCAGCGACGCGGTGTACAACTTCGCACCCTGCTTGCCCGTGCCGGGCAAACCATTGGGATCGCCAAATCCGCCAGTCTGCACTTTCTCTATCGGCGCGTTTACCGTGGGCGCTTTCGAGCTGCCGCCGAAGTCTCCCGTATGCACCAGCTGGGGGCGCGCGCCACCGGCGATCTTGATTTGCGGAGCTACGAACTGGTTGACCACCACCTTGGGCGCTTCCACCGGCTCCGGCGCCTCACGGCGCACCGACCGCGGAACCACCAATTTCGGCTGCTCGAACACAGGCAGCTTGGCTGCCGGCAGCAACTTCGGTTTGACTTTCGGCGCTTCCCGCTTGATCGGCTCGGGTTCCGGCCGCAACGAAGGCAGCGGAATCAGCTCCGTCACGTGGTATTGCTGCAATTGCAGCTTTTCCGGAAAGAAGACGCCTACGTTGACCAATATCAGCAGCACCAGCGTCACCAGACCGTAGCTGATCGCGAGCGCACGCTTATTAATTTTGCGTTCGGGAAGAAGTCCTAACTGAAATCCGCGGTAAGGTGTCGCCATTGTGCCAATACGCTCCGTTGGGACCCGGAATGGGGAGAATGCCGGGACTTTGGAGTCTTCAAAATACGGGAGACCGGACAGGGGGTAAACGTGTCAACGGCTCTTGACCTTAGGTAACAGGGAATGCGTCCTTTCGGGGCGACGGCCCAAAACCGGAACGAGTTCACGAATGACCCGACCAATCAGGCAGAAAACGCGGAAGCATCAGGACAAAACGGCCAGAGTCCAGAAGATTTCTTCTGGCTTTCCTGGTGTCCTCTGGGGTGAAAGCTTTTCAGAGAGCGCGCCGTCGCCGCGAAGCCGCAAAGGCAAGAAACACCGGAATTCCCGCCAGGATCAGGAGCAGCCCATACCAGGAGTTCGGCCGTTCATTCCAGAAGGTGTAGCCCAGGAGTGCGGCCGCGACCGCAACAAACAGCGCGGGCACCACGGGATAGCCCCACATCCGGTAGGGCCGCACGGCTTGCGGATCGCGGCGCCGGAAAACAAAGACGGTGCTCCCTGCAATCATGTAGAAGAGCCATTCGGCGAAGATCGCCAGAGAAAACAGCTGCCGGAAATTTCCTCCCAGCAACAGCAGCAGGATGGACAGAGCCGCTTGCACCACAATCGCCACTGAGGGAGTGTGGAACCGGGGATGCACCTCGGCCAGGGCGCGAAAGAAATATCCGTCTCGCGCCACGGCATATGGCACACGGGCGCCGCTCATGATCGTGCCGTTGAGCGTGACCAGCATCGACAAGGCCATGCCGGCTGAAACGATCCCGGCGCCCATGCGCCCCACCACCAGCGCGACCGCGTCCGACGCTGGCCGAGGCGAGGCGGCAATGGCACTCGCCGGAAGCACATACTGCACTCCGGCATTCACCAGCACGTAGAGGCCACCAACGATGGCAACGCCTGCAATAAGTGCGATGGGGATGCTTCTCTCCGGTTGCTTCACCTCGCCCGCCACCATGTTCAGATCGTTCCACCCGTCGTAGGCCCACAGGGCCGCCACCAGCGCCGCCATGAATCCTGCGATGCCGCCTTTGGCACCGGCAAAGGTTCCGGCGAAGTTGCTCCATCCCCGGCCTGCGGCGTTCCCGAATCCGCTGAAGCACACCACCACGATTCCGAGAATGATGGCGACCTTCAAAAGGGTGGCGACCAACTGGAACTCTCCGGCTTTCTTGATTCCGATGTAGTTGAGGGACGAGATCAGGATGGCTGCCCCGATGGCCACGATCTGCCCCCAGGTGACTGAGATGGGGGCAGAAATCAGGTTGGCGGAAAAAAAAGAAAAGACTGGAAAGGTCCCCAGAATGCGCACGAACCCGGTCACCACCGTCGCCACAGACGCCGGTTTGGCGACGATGAACCAGGTCCATCCATAGAGGAACGCGGCCAGTGGTCCGTACGCGTCACGAACGTAAACATACTCCCCGCCGGCCTGGGGCTTCATGGCGCCCAACTCGGCATAGGTGAGGGCGCCAAAAAATGAAAGCAGGCCGCCGACCAGCCAGACCAGGTACACCAGCTTGGCCGATCCCACCGCCTGCATCATCTCCGCCGGAACGAGAAATATGCCGCTGCCGATGATCGTTCCCACCACGACCGCCGAGGCGTGGCTCACCCCCAAGTCGCGGGAGAGTTCGGGACGAACGAGAGTGCGGTGGGTTGGCTCCGACATGGTCGAGGTGAGCCAGTATACGCGAGAGGCCAGAAAGCTTTTAACCGCGAGGGGTCGGAAAGAAAGGCCGCAACCATCGCCAAGAAAAAAACTTCTCAAGCGAAAACAGAGGTTGCCGGGTGCGACCTGGCCAGCGACGAAGGGTTTACGACTTCAGCACCAGATCGCCCGCCATGACATGGGCATGAAGCCGGTATTTCCCGCTGCCGTCTTTGCGGACTGAATTTCCCAGCCAGCCCTTGGGATCGCCGAACTGGGCGCCGCTCACGTCCCCAAACCTCACCGAAAGATCAACGTGGGAGTACTCCTGCGGACCTCCCACCTGAATGGTCAAATCGCCTCCGGTGAGCTCGAGATCCTTGTCTCCGGCGACGCCCTCCACCGAGAGGTCGCCGCCGCGCATCCGCGCGTACAGGTTGGTCGATTTGGGGATTTCAATGGTGACCAGTAATTCGTTCTTCGGCACATGCGAGAGCTTGAGATCCACGGCCCCGTCCGAGCGCGTCACCTGAATCTTGATCTTCTTCGCCTGCTCAACGTTCTTGCCCTCGACGCGCACGGAAATCTTCTCCGCAGCGCTGCCCACCACGCGGAAGTCGCCAGCATGCAGATGCAAGCGGAGGTTCGTGCCACTCGCTAGATTGGTGGCGAAGCCTTGTCGTTCGAGTTTCGTGGTTTCCTGCGTGGTCTGGCCGATCGCCGCCGAAGCCAGCAGCAGAAAAACAGAGAGCAGCCGGAATGCGTTATTCATGGAGACCCCACTACTTGAACCATACGCCAAGGGCTGCCCCCGGGTTGCTTTTTTTCACCGACGATCAGGCCGAACTTCCGGGCCGGAAAGAATACCACTGGCCACCCAACCTGCCCCAAACGTCGTTGCCGTCCCAATCATCACCCACCAAGTCCAGGGTAGGTGCGTACCGAGCCACAAATACAGCTCCGCAGCGAGTCCAGCCAGCATGCCGACCATGGCCCCGCGCTGATGAGCGCGCCGCGTGAGGACCCCGAGCAGGAATACGCCGAGCAGGGCCCCGTAGGCCACGGAGGCGATCTGCAGGCCGACCTCGACCACGCGCCCCACCTTGTGCAATGCGATCACCGCCAGCCCAAACAGCAACAGCGCCCAGGCCAATGTCGCGAGCCGGGAGAGCCGCATCTTGGTGGTTTCATCCGCCTGCGGTCGCAGCCGGGCGTAGAAATCCATGATCGCGCTCGAGGACAACGAATTCAACGCCGCGCTCAAGTTCGACATGGCGGCGGCCAGGATCGCCGCGATGAGCAGCCCCGAAATCCCATGAGGCATGCGGGTGACGATGAACGTGGGATAGATCCGGTCGGCCTTCCCGAACATCGCCGAGGGCGCGCGGTAGTAGGCCCACAGCATGATGCCGACCATCAGAAACAGGGCAAACTGGATCAGGATCGCGACCCCACTCGAAAGCAGCGCCGTGGTCGACTGCTTTTGCCCGCGCGCCGCCAGCAGTCGCTGCACGATGAGCTGATCGGTGCCATGGCTGGCGGTGGTCAGGAACGTTCCCCCGATCATCCCGGCCCAGAACGTATAGGGAATCGAGAGGCTGCCGCGAAAATCAAACACCTGCAACTTGCCCGCTGCCGCCGCTGCGGTATGGATGGCGGCCCATCCCCCGGGCACCAGATGCACGATCGTAGCCAGCCCCACCAGTGTTCCGCCTACGTAAATTACGGTTTGCACCACGTCGGTCCAGATGACAGCTGCCAGGCCTCCCTCAAACGTATAGATCAGCGTCAATGCAGTGATGATCGCGATCGAGGCTACCTCGCCGGTCCCGAGCGCAATCGAAACCACGATCGACACCGCGTACACGCGTACGCCTTCCGCCGCGGCCCGCGTAAGCAAGAACAATCCCGCAGTCAACGACCGCAGGCCGCGTCCGAAACGCCGCTCAATCAGTTCGTAAGCCGTGTAGAGATCGCCGCGAAAGTAATGCGGCAGCAGAACAAAACTGATCACCACCCGCCCCACCACGTAGCCCATCACGACCTGCAGAAAGGTGAGATTGGTGTCGTAGGCCAGGCCGGGAATGCTGATGATGGTCAGAGTGCTGGTTTCCGCCGCGACGATGGAGAGCGCGATCGCCCACCAGGGTATGTCCCGCCCGGCGAGGAAATAGTCTCGCAGCGACCGCTGCTTCTTGCGGAAGCGCAGCCCGAACAGCGTGATTCCAGCCAGGTACAACGCGATGATGGCGAAATCGAGATGATTGAGGCCCATAGGGGACCACCGGGCAGAAGCCTTCCACCACGAAGATCACACGAAATCCCTGTCTTCCTCAGGTTAGGGAAACTGTGCGCTTCTGCCTGCGTTCACGGAACGCCAATTATGCAGCGAATCTTGGGTTTCCGGGAGTGAGAGTCTGTGCACACGAAGCAGCCAGCGTCAGTCACGAAGATTCTTAGGGCACACGGAGAACCGGGGACTGACAAACTGTGCCTGTGTTAGAACTACGTCGTGCCCTTCTACCTTGGCATTGACGGCGGCGGGACCAAGACCACCTGTGCCATCGGCGACGACACACGACTTCTCGCCACCGCCACCGCCGGCCCCAGCAACATTGTTCGCGTGGGCGAACGGCAGGCGCGCGCGTCCCTCGACGAGGGTGTACGGAAGGCCTGCGATGCGGCCGGAATCACGCTCACGCAGGTGGAACGCGCCTGTGTCGGAGGTTCGGGCGCAGCCCGTCCTGAAATCGCGGGGTTGATCCGCACTGCCTTGGCCGAGATTCTCACCGCGCCGGTCGAGGTCGTTGGCGACATGGAAATCGCTCTCGACGCGGCATTTGACGGAGGTCCCGGCGTAATTGTCATTGCCGGTACCGGTTCGATCGGGTACGGTCGCAACCAGCAGGGGCATACCGCGCGCGCCGGAGGCTGGGGCTTCGCCGTCGGCGACGAAGGCTCGGCGCACTGGATCGGCCGCACCGCGGTGAGAGCGGTTCTGCACGCCGCCGATCGAAAAGGACCGGATACCGCGACCCGCGTGGAATTCGAAAGGTCTCCCTTCGTCGCCGGCCTCATGAAAGCGTGGGGAGTCGCCTCGTTGCTGGATCTCGCGCGCGCCGCGAATTCGATTCCACCGCCCGATTTTGCCAAGCTTTTTCCGGTCCTGAGCGGCAGCAACGACGATCTGGCCTTGCGGGTTCTGTCCCAGGCGGGCATGGAACTGGCCCAGATCGCCGAGGTCGTGACCTCTCGTCTTTTCCCGCTGGAAGAAAGCGTGCCTGTCCGGGTGGCCATGACGGGAGGTGTCTTTGGTCACGCGCCGCGCGTCCGGGAGGCTTTTTACAATGAACTCTGCCGGCTCGATCCGCGGGTCGACATAAGCCCGCAACTGGTCAAGCCGGTGGAAGGCGCTTTGCGCTTGGCGCGTCGTGGAGCGGCAAAAGTGGCCGGATAAATTATCGGAACCGCCGCCTCAGCTTGCCCTGAGATGGCG
>Ga0075030_100001736_pt1 | contig 19679 bp, 23 predicted proteins | sample LitLauG_LLR_2012_FD_71393 | JGI IMG/M metagenome (GOLD analysis project Ga0075030, IMG submission 71393) | Freshwater sediment microbial communities from Pennsylvania, USA - Little Laurel Run_MetaG_LLR_2012 | ecosystem: Environmental > Aquatic > Freshwater > Creek > Sediment | place: USA...
AAGGCTTTGGAGGCGAGCATGGGAGGTTCCCTCGAAGGCGCGCGGATCACCCCCCGGTCCAACGTCGTTTGGACGATGGAGAGTGGTCTTGCCGAACTCGAGCGGATTCGGCGGGAAGGTCGTCCCAAGGCACGAGTTACGCCGACTCGCGTTAGTGATCTCATTGACATGTCCGAATTTAGGCGGATACCCCCCGCGTGCGCGCCTACAAACCATGACGCACATGCGCCCGCGCCCACGCGCGCTCTTGTCTTCGATTCAATTCAATTCTCTTCTTTGCTGGAGGCAAATCATTGTCATCAATCTCCGCGGTCCGAATACGAACCACCCTCCTTCGTTCAAGCGGACAGAGAAGGGCGCATGAAAAGTTCGAAGCCGGACGCAGGGGCGGACGCGAGCGTGACGCGAACCGCAACCCCGGCACGGACGAATAACGACAACAACAACAATTTGGAAAAGACAGGGGGAACGGAGAAGCTACGAGAACTTGGGGAACCCCATCTCTCAAGGCTCAATTCCCCCGACTCCGGACCGGGAAAGACAACTCCGCCCGGCCGGACGCCTGAGCGGCCCCAGGACGCGACGACGTCGGCCGGACGTCCAATCACACAGCCGACCCAGCAGGCGAGCGCCACAAGGCAAGCCAGGGGCCTTCCTGGCGATCCTGGACAGAGACCACCCCGGACGATCGAAGAACTCGAAGCTTGGGTTGAACGTACATTCCAGGATTCCGGCCTCTTCCTCGGCCGACTCTCTTGCCTGGTGGGAGCATATCCGATCTCGTGGGTTTGGGAGGCGATGCGACTTTCCGTCGTGCAGGGTATCCCCGAAGCTGGGGTTACGAGATACGCGAACAAGATCTTGATCGGGTTTACAAAAGAAGGAGGACCCAAGACACTTCCGGTTGGACCCAGTCTCCCAATGTACCACGACATCCCCGAAGACTCAAACATTATTAGGAAGGCGCCGTCGCGATGAGGCACACGGTTACCGACCCAGGCTACGCCTACGAAGATGAGGCAATCAAAGGATCACCCCGACACAGTGTGGATGCGGAAGGCCTTTGTTTGGCCGCATGCATGCACGACATTGAAGGTGAGACGTTCGATGAGGTCGCCAAGTATCTGAGGGAGGCGCACTTCTTTCGGGACGTCAATCAACTCTGTTGGCGCGCGATGGTCAAGCTTAGAGAGCAAGGGTTCAATGTCGCGCCTCCCACTGTCGCCGACGCGCTCAAAGAGATGGGACATGAACGAAGATTCGGCGCATTCCCCGGCGCTGCACTCAAGTACACGATCTCTGATCTCTATGGTTCAATGCCACCGGGGACAGACGCACACCACTTCGCTAGGAAAGTGCTTCGGCTGGCGCGGTACCGCGATCTTCGGGAGACTGCTCTCGCGCTGATCTCTGACTGTGAGGAGAGATCGGGGCTCGAGCCAGATGAGATTGAGCATCGGCTCGCGAACCGACTCGACAAGGTTGCTATCCGCGAGCCAGGATCGCGATCGCATTACGTCCCCGATCGTTGCCGGCAAGAACTCGAAGAAATCCGACGACTCCAAGAGCAAGGTCGGGAGGAGACTCCAGGCACGGGCATCCCTGAGATTGACGGCCGACTTGGGGGGTTCGCACCGGGAGAACTTATCCTCATTGCCGCGAGGCCGAGCATGGGGAAATCCGCGCTCGGGCTGAACGCCGCCGAGCACTGCGCGAGCGTCTTCGGTGATGTCGTTTACATCAGCCTGGAGATGTCCGCGAAGTCCCTCCTCCATCGGCTCTACTCCTCCGTCTCCCGAGTGGATATCTCGAAGATCTCGGGTCATAAGCGGATGACCCCCTTCGACATGCAATGCCTCGAAGAGTCGTCGGAACGTCTTCAGAATATCGACCTCCACATCGAAGAGCCGGGCGGATGTTCGCTCACTACGGTCGTGACGATCGTTCGCAAGCACGCGCTCAAGCGACGGTGCCATGCGGTCGTGATTGACTATCTGCAACTCATTGCAGGAGAACAAGACGACGCTCGTATCCCACGTCACGAGCAAGTCGCGAAGATGTCCAGGAGGCTTAAGCTTCTCGCTGTCGAGTTGAACATCCCCATCGTCGCACTCTCTCAACTCAACCGATCCTCGGAAGCCCGCGCTGACAAGCGACCGTTCCTTGGAGACCTTCGCGAGTCCGGCGCACTCGAGCAGGATGCGGATAAAGTCCTCCTCATCCATCGGCCGGACTACTACGACCCTGAGAACAAGCCAGGCATCGCCGAAATCCACGTCGTCAAGAACCGCAATGGAGAGCAGTTCGGGACCGAGGTCGTATTCGTCAAGCACTGCTGTCGGTTCGAATCCCTCGCAAGAACCCCCGAACCCGACCGCGCTAGCCCCTTCGCTTTCGCTTGACATCGCGACGTGTCTACTGGCATACTATGAGGACGGACATGGGGAAGCTTGAACCAAGGGAAGCGCAAGTTCTCCGCGGCGTGGTCCAAGCATGCCTCGCACGGGGAGTTCCGATCCGACGTCAGAACACGGGAGCGATGATGGTCGAAGGGAGGTTCGTCCGCTTTGGGAAAGCAGGCAACTCCGATCTCACGGGGATCGTCCCCGGTGGTCGGAGACTGGACGTGGAAGTCAAGCGACCCGGCCGGCGCCCCACTCCTCAACAGATCGCTTACCTCCAAGAGGTGAACCGATTCGGAGGGGTGGGGCTTTGGACAGACGACGCGGATGTCTTCGGGAGATGGTTGGATGCTATCCTTCTCGGGATGCGCGTGCGTCTCGAAGATGACGGCGAACAGTTCATTGAGGAGCCAACATGACAGATATGAACCGCGGGTGGTTGATGGGTTGTCCGGCTTGCGAGAAGATCGGAATATTCTATCCTCGAAGCAACGGACTTTATCAATGCGGACTCTGTGGGGAGCAATTCAAGATCACAGTCGATGAAGACAGCGAACTTACAGAGGAGGATGTCGATGAGTTTGCAGTCGAACTTGGCATTGACCTACGGGAAGAGGAGGAAGCATCGAGCACTCTTTCCCCCTCCGAAGACGAAACTGTACCCGGTTCAGACGACGCACACGAAGATCCTGCGCGATGGAACTGAGCACTCGGAAACGGTCACACTGAACGCGATCCGTGGCAAGCGAGGCGGAAGGATGGTATATCTGCTGGACAAAATGGGACGCCTCATCCCCGACAACTACTACACCCCCGAAGACGTTGCCGGGGTTATCGGATCGATCTTCATGGACGTATTCTCGAGTCGGCTTTCGACTCCCAACCGGATCATTGCCTTTGAGCGCCTCCATACTTTCGTCAAGCATATGACGCCCGCGATACTCATCGAGATGTCGCGCGCGAGGGAGACCGTGCAAGGACTGATACGCGACCAGCAAGGGATCATCGTGGAGGGGGTCCGCTACTTTTGCACAGTGGATGGTCGGATCGAAAGGAGGTTGCCATGAGTGACCAAACCGCGAGACGGGTCATCTTCTGGTTCTGGGTCATTCTCATCGGACTTCAACTTTTCGTCATCGCGGTCAACTGGCACTCGACACACAAGTGAAATTGCGTGAGTTCCAGTGACAACGCACAGTACCTTGTCTCGGCTTGGCATCCGCATGATAGTGGTGCTCCCCGGAAGGGACAAGAAATAACCGCAAGGGAGACCTCGGTTGCTACGACAGATCTCCCTGTCGATGTGTTCACGACAGTCTCGACCTTTGGCTCTTCAGGAGGAAGACCAAGGGTCATCCGTCTTACGAGTTCTGTATACGGCCCATCACCATTCCGAATGAGTTCACAAAACCGACGGTGCGCGCTGCGTATCGCATGACACGTTACCGTCGGATCACCGGCGAATGGACACACGTCGCAGGGGCTCATTCGGTGAGCGTCCCTGTATAGAAGGTGAAGTCTGAGATCAGAGTTGCGTCGGGTTTCTGGTGTGCGAACGTCGCGGAAAACGCGAGCGACGTACACGTGATGACGTAGCCTCCACCAAGGCCGGCCGACCCTGGGGTTGGGGGTGTGTCGGGAACCGGCGTGCGACCCGGAAAAGCGGACGTAGGACCGCAAGTATTGATGGTCCCGTTCATGGTCGTTCCGGTGAATGACCAGAAGACGGTGTAGGTGTACGTCGACGTCGTACTCCCTGACGTGCAGGAGTCGTATGCGAGTCCCGTGTAGGTTCCAGTCCCGTCCCAGCTAGCTCCCGTCCACGTCAGGGTCGCAGCGCTCATCCCCCCGCCAGGCGACCAATGCAGAGTGTTGGAGACGGCGTGGTTAGCGCAAGCGCAGTGATAGCCAGTGCCGGCCGTAAGAGTCGCGTTGATTGTGATGGTCGCGTTGCAATACGAATCGAACGTCGTCGTGTAGATCGCGAATCGGGGAGAGAGGTCGGCCTTCAAGGTGAGTCCAGTCAGGGGACCCGTCCCCGAAACCGACAGGGTATAGTTCCCCGAAGAGTCGGTTGTGGTGCTCCCGAGGGAAGTCATCCCCTGAAGGATGGTAACGGTCACCCCGGCAATCCCCGTCTGGCATCCCTGAATGTTGCCCGAGACGGTCGTGACAGCGCCTGGGAGATTCACCGTGACGCTGTTGGCTGTGCAGCTTGCGGTTAGGGTCGTCGTTTGCGTGGTGTAGTTCGTCTTGGAGACCACCACCGTATACACGCCAGGAGGGTATCCCGTGAGGTACCCCGTGTAGGACCCGAAGCTATTCGTGGTGCCACTCGAAGAATAGCCGCCCGGTCCCGTGATCGCGACAGTCGCGCCAACGATTGCGACCGAGTTGCAATTCACATGGACGGTGATCGATCCGGACGAACAGTTCGTCGTGGTCCCTATATATTGGAACCGCCAGTCGTCAGCACCGCTCGCGTCATAGCCAGGGTAGAGCAGGACTTTCTTTCCATCAAGGCTCCCCGTCCCATTCACTTCGTACGCGTTCGACGTTCCGCTTGCGACGTAAGCCGACCATGTCCCCGCGCTCCCACCGATTTCCTCGGTCCAAGAGTAGGGGGATGACGATCCCGACAGGACCGCCCAGATGGGTTGGAACCGTTCGTAGAATAGCCAGTCTGATTGTTTAACAATCGGTGGGACTGGACGCATGCGAAGGTTGGCCATGAGGCGCTCGACCAACGACGCGTATCCTTCGGCCGTGAAGACGGACGGGATCGGCACCCCTTCTCGGATGTCGTGCTCGTTAATCTGATCCACTAGCACGCCCCGTAGATGAAACGGAGTTCTGTCGATCCGCGTTCACGCTTCATATAGACGTACTTACCCGTAAGGTCGGCCGTGCTCCCGTTAGCCTCATACGCAGGGTCAGACGATGCGGTCCCTGAGATGGTGTCGTCCGACCACGTTCCGCCCGTCGCCGGGATCTGCCCAATCCAGGGATGCGCGGTACCCGTCGGAGACCCGGTGATCTTTGCCCAAAAGCACTGATCCTCGTTAATCATCAGGTTGCCTTCGCCGTCAAGCGTAAGGGGAGGTACAACCCCCTTAATAAGACGCTTGGCAACCTCCAAGATCGCAAGCACATGCTCGGGTAAGATGTCGTCGCCAGGAGATGGGTTGGGGACCGAGAAGTCGGAGATCATGGGATGTCCGCGTCCACATCGCCGTCGATCATCAGCTTGTCCATGTTGGTGTACACGTAGCGGTACACCCCACCCCCATCCTTGACCTTGTCCCACGCGCTCGAGTCCGGACGTGGGATCTGATTCCAGTCGCGCTCTCTCCATTTAAACTGGAGATCAAGTGTGATTGTCTTTGTACCGTCGCTCGAAAACGTGGTCCTCGTGTCCGCGCCTACGTATTTGATTTGCCCTCGCGGTTGACCGAAGAACGTCCGGTCGTTGAGGCGCTGGACCTTCCCTAAGAGAAGAGGGAGGTCGAGCCGAACCACGTACGGTCGGGATATCACGAAGTCCGCTACTGCCACGTCTATAGTATAAGGAGTCTTGATGGCAAGCCCGTCCGATGAATACTTATAGGCTCCCCACGGCGCTTGCACCGCCTCACTCGAAATACGTAGGGAGGTCGTGCAGTAGGTGTATGCCGAAGACCCATCGGCTTGTGGGACGTCGACCGTGGCAGGGACCGGAAGAGGATTCCAGGTCGGCAAGGTGTACTGCACTTGGATTAGCGCGCTGTGAAACTGAGGTCGGCCAGAGTCCATTGTCGGGTTGACCGCATCCCCGATAATCTCGACCGACGTTGCAAAGAGGTTGGGGGACTCCGGGCATTGGTGGGGAGGCACGCGAAGGGTGGTGGTCCCTGTAGCACCGACCGCGCCCATCATCGCGTTGGCGACTGCATCGGTGTACTGCCATCCGTCTTGGATCCAATAGGTCTTACTCACCCATGGCCCGCGCTGCGCGTCGATCCCCTTGCGGTAGTTGTCGTAGTTCTCCTTCAGAGTAACATTCCCAATCGCTGTCGCGATGACGATCGACATTACTTCGCCCCTCCAAATACACCGACAGCCTTGCGTCCCAGGGTCTTCGCGGGGTCGAGCAATTCCTTGATCGTCTGGAGAACGTCAGCTGTCGTCTCAGCGGCTTTGAGGGCGCGCTCTTGTTTCTCCTTACTCCCGTTCAGCGCATCCGCAATCAACGACTTGTAGGCGCCCTCGGAATCGCTCACCCCGTATGTCATTGGGTGTTGTGCCGCATCGTACCCCGACCGCACTCGACCCGCGACTGTGGCACCAAGGTTGACGGCGCCTTGGACTTGCTGGCCGACGTAACCTTGCGCCGCCCCTAATAATCCCGCGATAGTCCTGCCAGGCGTTCCCTTCCCGGTCCCTAACAGGAGCCCCATCGTGCGCGAGAAATTCAGCGACTCGGCGCGACTCCTGAAGGCGGCAATCTCTTGATCGTTCACGGTGGACGCGAGGGGCGCATTCATTCCGGTCGCGAGTGGTTCCGGGTTCATCGATTGTGGGGATGGTCCCATGAGACCCCGGAGGGTCCTCGAAGTCCAATTCGCGATCGCGTTTCCCTTGAACGGGTCCGAGGACTGTTTCTGGAAGGTCGCCATCTTGACGCTATAGTCGATCGTCTTGGTAAGACCATCGACCACCGGGTTGATAGCTTTCAACATCTGGTTGAACATCGGGATGACCGCGCTCCCGATGGTCTCAGCCAATGTGACCAGCCGACCTTGTGCTTCCTTCAGCTGGTTGTTGAAAGATTCCTGGGTCCGCATATGGTCGCCGGTCGCATCCTTCAGACCTTTGAGAATCAGCGAGTACCTGGCTTGGACTTTCTGGCTCTCGTTCAGATCTTTTCCCGCGCGGGCGATCCCCATCGCGAAAGCCTCGTTCTTGACCGCGGCTTCGGACAGGAGCACGCCGAACGAGCGGATCGGTTCCGCCTCACCGACGAGGCCGGCCTTGATCTTGAGGAGTGCTTCCTCCAGGCTGACGTCATAGAAGCTACTCGCGTCGTCGGCCAGTCGAGCCAGAGTGACAGCCATCTTCGCCGCCTCTGGTTGCGCGAGCCCGGACGCTTTGCCAATCAAGCCGATCCCCGCCGCTGCATCCAAGAGCGCGCCTCGCTGACTCCCGAACGTCGCATTCATCTCCGCGCCGAAAGCTTTGACGGAACCCGCCGAATTCCCGAAGACGACGTCAACCTTTGACATCGTTTCCGCGAGCGAGCCGGCCCCTTTTACTCCAGCCGCAATCCCACCCGCGAGCGCAGTAACCGCGCCGAGACCGATCATGGGCGCCGCCATCTTGGCGACCTGAGTCCCGAAAGTCTCGACCTCCCTCTTACTCTCCGCAAGCTTTGCTTTGAGAGGGAGGTTATTGCCAGTGATGTCGACCTGCGCCCCACCGAGGTTCACCGCAACCCCCTTCGTTCATAGATCTCGGCAAGGGATGAGACAGGCTTCGCGACCGGCTTACCACCACGCCATGCGGACTCGATAACCGGGAGAGTGAGGTACGTGACCTCTTGGTAGGACCACCCGTAGAACTCGGCTAGCTTCGCGAAGATCAGATCCCAGTTATCCCGGTCGTCATCCCCCTCGGAAACCGGAGGGTCAGGTATCCCCTTGCGCCGCCTTATCCTTCGGATGAGGTCGGCTGGGGTGGGGATTTTGGGACCGGGTCTTCCCCCCGCGCCGCTAGCAGGAAATCCCTAGCCTCCTCATTGGTCATCCGCTTATAGAGATACTCCGCCTCATCCGTCGTCATCCCCTCTTTGGTCCGGGAGAGGATGAAGAAAATCAGCTGGACATCCCCACCGTCTGCTTCTGAGATCGCCTCAAACCAGGCTGACGTTGCGATCGGTGGTGGCCACTTACGCTGGTCGTCGTAGGCTGACTTCACGATGACGAGCTGCGCGGACTCGGGAAGGGTCGCAAGGTGGTCAGGGTCGATCCGTCGGAGAGGGGACCGTCCGTTCTGAATGAGCCATGCCTGTACCTTGGCCCATTCTCTAAACGTCATTGGAAGAACGGAGTAAGTGAGTCCCGCGATGGTGCATTCTCGCGGGACCCGAATGAACTTGTCGGCTGTCATAGATGAACTCGTTAGGTCGGAAGAGTCAGAGTACCGTTCCAGAGCGCAAACTGGAACGCCCATTTTTCCTCGGTCTCTGTCCCGGTGTTATCCGAGATGCCGGTGATAATGGCGTTCAGTGAGTAGTAGTGAGCGGACGCGGTCCTGTAAAGCTGGAGAACCCCAGTCTGTCCGCTGACGACGTTGGCTTCAATCGGGGCCGTCATATCCAACGCCCCTTCGACGCTCCCCGTGTAATCAAGCAGGCCAGTAACGCGGACAATCCCGTCCGTCGTGTTCGAGGTGCGCTTGACGTCAGGCGCGTGATTGATCGTCCATGACATATTTTTCAGGACCGTGAGGGACCCGCCGGTTGGGGTCCACTTCACGACTGCGTTTACGCCTACAATCGGAGTCGCAGCAGTCACCGGATTCCCCCTTTAGGAGTTTGCGGACCCGCCAAGAATCAACACTAATGCACTAAATGTACCCGACCCAGGGTTGAGGGAGATGATCTTGGAGGTTCCGCTTGTCAGTCCTCCCAGGCTTGCTCCGACGCAGTCCTTATCAATCCACGTATAAACGTTGTAGATCGTCGATGATGCAGCGTTCCCGGTGAGAACGACCTTGCTCCCCGTGCTCGGGTCTCCCGGTGCCTTAAACCCGTTGGTCACGGTCATGTCGATCGTAAGGACGTCTGACGTAGAGGTAGACAACATGACGATCTGAATATACCTGACCCGAACCATATTGTTTGTGGTGCCATCGGGAGCCGTGTTCGACGTGAGGTCGATCGACTGCGCGGCCGCGGTAAGACTGTACTCTTTGAAGTGCGCGAGGTTCACTTGGGACGCGCCCGTCCCATTCCCGAAGACAAGCTTTTGCGTAAAGTTCAAGGGGATGTTGTAGGGGACCAAGATTCCCGAGGATACAGTCAGGGAACCTTGGCCATTGATGGTACCGGTGTAGTTCACCACACTCATGGCTAGCTCCCGATGTACTGTGAGAACTTATAGCTGTAGCTCTGAAACTCGACCCAGATTGGTAGACCCCCAGGAGACCTTTCGGGGTCGCGGGCCGTCATCCGCGATTCGAGCCGAAGGTACATGAGCTGCCCCTCTTGGAAGAGGAGGGGAGCGTTATTGACCGCGGTATAGAGGGTCCGGCCAAGCGTGCGCGTGGCCACCCGGCCGGTTCCAAAGATGCTCGCCTGGATTTGGCCATCGATAATCCGGCCATAGCTGGTGTCGGAATCGCGGTGTGAATTCGCGACCTCCACCAAGATGAGGTACGGAAACACAGATCCTTGCGGTGCAACGTCCGTCCAGACTCCGCCGGGAAACGATGTGGGAAGCTGCTGTAGTACCCATGCTACCAAAGCCTCGACAAGCGTGTGATACGGGTTCGGCGCCCAACCCCCAAGGCCGCGAGTGACGACGAAACGGGATCCGAGTCCATGCGTAACCAGGAAGTTACGCATGACACTGGATTGCCCTGCCTCATCCTCCATCTCAAACAGTTCGATCGGCATCGCGGTCTCACGTCATCGTCGTGGGGGTGTTCAGACTATCATAATGCTTCACGGCAACCGTCGCACCATCAGGATCTTTGAGCGTGATGGTTTGGGCAGAGCGGTCCTTGTAGCGCTGGCCGAAGACGATGGAGTAGATCGCCCAAGCGACCGCGCCGAAAGTCCGGGAGGTTGTGGCTGAGATCGCCTGAGTAAAGTCGAGCTGCGCCCCCTGACCCTTCGACCCCCACGGAGGAACCGCGACGTTAAGGCCCTCAATATATGGATACCCCAGCGCCAGAACCGGGCCAGCCGCACCGTTGTGGGCGCGAAACTCATACCAGCCGTCGGTCCACTGCGCACCACTCGGACTCGTAACCGTGAAGTTGTATCGACCTGTGTAAGGAGACGTCCCCTCGGACATCGCAGACGTGGCGGTCGTCGGGGTCGTCTTGAAGGTATTGTCGTTGAAGTCGTAGTTCAGGCCATCCACTAACCGGGTGGCCGAAAAATAGAGCGAATAGCCGGACGTGTACGGGAGCGTATAGAAGATGTTTGCCATGCTACACGTCCGTTACGTTAGAGGAGCCGGTTCCCGTGTAGTGCACGCTCGACCCTGGTACGTTCACCGTCCCATGAAATGCGGCCGATGTGACGAACGCGGAGTACTGTGCGGAGGGCGCGTTGATCGATTGCGCCTTGACGTAGTTGAGGTTCGACTCCTGACCTGTGATCCCGCGCATATAGAAGCAAGGGTGTGCGTTCGACCCACCCTGGAAGTCCAGGAAGTAGAAGTCGAAGTATCCGGTTACGTTCGGGACTTGCCGTATGTCGATCGGGGACCCGATGAACGCGCCGCCCTCGTCATCCACTGTCGCGAACTGACACGTCACTTGCTGGCCATAGAGTCCACCCCGATAGAGGAGGTAGGACCGACTCTGAGTGTTCACCTGTCGGACGGGACAGTTGAAGATCCGGACGTTGCTCGCCCATGCTACGAACGAGTTACGACCCATGTTGTTGAAGATGCAGTCCGCGATGTCGATCTCGGACCACCCCGCGAAGACCCCGTTGCCGAGTACGTCGAAGATGGTATCCCGGACCTTAAGCTTATAGCTCGCGACGGACGGAGTCTGAACGAAACCTGCCGTCCCGCCCGTGAACTGGCAGTGATCAACGAAGAAGTCCAGGACGGGTCCGAGTTGAAGCACGCAGGAGGCACGCTGGTCTTGAGCGGTCAAGATGCAGTCACGAACAAAGCTCTTGGTGCAGATCGTTGATGTATAAAGGCCCGCTTGCCAGAAGGTTCCGTAGACCACATGGAACGTGTCGTAATTAAATGCACCTACCCACCGTGACGTGTAGGGATCGGACGCGATGTACGCAGGGTCCGAAGAATTGGTTGCAGGGTCCGAGCCGTAGAGGAGCATGAAGGTGTTGGAGTCGCCACCGATCCCGTAGCGGTACGCGTCATTGATCGTCCCGTTATCGATCCGGGTTTGGGTGGACCCGGTCGTAGAGACGTTGTATCGCTTGGCCGAACTGATGGCCATACCGAAGATCGCAAAGTCAGCGATGGTCGCGCCGTACGTCTGGAGAATCGGCCGGCCATCCGACGAGGTTCCAGGACCGATAATAAACTGGTTGTACTCGTTCCGCGCGCATACCCCCGTCCCACCACCACCCCACATCGCGCCCGACGTGGTCGAGCTAATCTGGACTCCCTGCGCCCATGCTGTGAACGTCTTCCCAGCGAAGTCCACTTGCACCGTCAGACGGAGGAGGCCGGTCGGGTTCGTCGTCGTGCAAGATGCGTTCCCGGTGTTTCCCCCAGAGTCGGTGAACGAGAAGTCGAATTGACCATCGGAACCACCCTTGTTCATCTTGAAGATGAACGGGGAATCGAACCCACCGAACGCCATCATCGGCTCGACACCGGCGGAGCCCGGCCAACCCCCTGACCCGTTCCCGCGCTCGAGCGCGAAGTCGAAGGTCATCGCGGTATGTTCGCCCCATTGGCAGTGAGTGTTGGTCCCGTCGCTCGAGATCTTCCCTCCCGTCACTGAGTTTTCCGTGAACGTGATGGAGGCATCACCGTTGGTCCTGACCCCGTACCCTCCAAACGATCCATCTAGTACGCCACTCCGGGATGGTCGGTGTGTGCTCGTAAGCTTGATGGTATTTCCGGACGCCGTGTCCGTGGTGCGCAGGCTCCCGAAGACGACCGGACCATACCCGGTGCTCGTGATCCGGGTTGAGTCCCGATCTCCCAGGATTCCGAAATAGCTGTCTTCGATCTGGAGGGGTCGTGAAACCCCGTAGGGTTGGAGCGCGCCGGGGAAGTACACCCCGCACGCGATCTTGTTGGAATTGGATCCAACCTTCGTCTTCAGCGCGGCATAGGCAGACTGGTAGGGACCGTAGTTATCGGTCACCCCATTATCGGCCTTGCCACCATAATCCAGTATCGAGACGACCATGTCCCCATGGACTTTGACCGCACCGGGCGCGATCACTGGCGTGGCTGGCATTACGAAAGTCTCCGTCGGATCGGATTCCCGTTCGCATCAAGGTCGGTGGTGAAGATCTGAAGCGCGGTACCCGTGACGTTCTTGACCGTGTATGTCCCGGTCGATCCGGTCCCGGCCGTCTCCTCTGGCCAGTAGCGCGTACCGAGCGCCGCGAGGTAAGCCTCTTGGACGGTCCACCCACTCGTGACTCCCGTCTGGACTGTCGGAGTCCCCAGCGCGGTCCCGAGAAGGGTCGCAGCGATTGAGGCCGCGGTCGGTGGGACCGTGAGGACACCGAGGGTGTATCCAGCCTGACCCGACGTATACGAGCCTGGGAGCGCGGTCGTCCAAACCTGAGTCGCGATCGCCGCGGCCGTCGGCGGGGTCGCAGCAAGCGAAACGTAACCTGTCGAGGCCGTGATTGAGAGCGCCGAGAAGTTTGCAGGGAACGCCTGAGTGAGCGAGTACCCTGTCTTGTCACTGTTCGTGCCAACCGTAACAGCACCACCGGACGTGATTGCCATCGAAGCAAAGTTCGTCGGGAAGCTTTGAGCGATCGAAACGTTCCCCGACGCAAGGGTGATCTGACCTGCACCGCTCCCGATGGTCGGAAGACCCCCCGACGCAGCTGCGGCCGCATTCGGTAGCGCGGTGAGTCCGAAGTGTACGCCGTCCTGGTAGTTCACGACGTCAAGTTCGATCTCAATCAGGATCGGGGTCATATTGGTCGCGCCGTAGTATCGCACATACACGACGCCAACCCCGGACGCGATGGCCGCATTAGGAACCCCGACCTCGTAAGCACCAGTCAGTGAACCGTCCGCGATCCAACCTCCCGAGGTAAACGTCCCCAGGGTCGCGGTCGCGAGGGTGATCGAAGTCCAGGACGAGGACCCCGCGCGACGGTACTCGCCGACCAGGCCGGACGTGTTATAGACGAGGCTAGCTAGCCCCGCTCCGGTCGTGCTCGAAGAGTCACGCACGAAGATGGAGAGCATCAACGACGTGGTTCCACCGTAGATCTTCCTCTTCACGACGCGTACCCTCCATCTAAGTCTGGACCGTACCCGCCATCGAACGAAGGTGAAGGGAAAAAGTAACTGGAACCACCGCGACCCGTGTACATGATAAAGGGGTTCGCGGCAACGGTGGTCATATCCGCAATCGTCCATGGGCCATGGTCGATCATCCCCCACCATAGCATCCCGTCGGTCGCATTATTAGGGAGGTTTGAATAGCTCGACCCAATAATGAACGTGCCATCGGACGCGCTGAGCGGACCCGCTGAGTTTGACACGGACGCGCCGGACGCGGTGGTATAGTCGTACACGTAGGCGTCGTAGTGGTCGTTCGTCTTGTAGCTCACCCCACAGAAGACCCAATCCCCGATCGAAACGCTGAGCCCCGTGTTAAGATGCGCGACGCCACCGTTCAGTACGTAGAAATTACCCGTGGTCGTAAAGGAAGGCTCTAGGATGACCGATCCGTTTAAACCGTTCCCGAGAGGGTGTGGACCGTCGATCGATGTCGAGCGGATTTTGCAAATACACATCGCGGAGATGTACCCACTCACACCCGTCCCTGTCGGCGCGGTTCCGTTGGTGAACTGACTTACGTTGGGAGACTTGATGAGGTCAAGCGCAGGCCCCGAACCCCCAGGGAAACCCGGAGACGTGTCCCATGTCGGACCACCCGCCGTTCCAGCAGCAGTGAAGGTTAGACCCCGGAAGTCATCCTTGACCGATCCCGCTGACGAGTCGAGAAACCCAAAGAGGAGCCCCGTCGCAGTCCTTGGACAGTAGGGGCTCGAGAGGTTGACGGTCGTGCCGGCTGTTGGTTTGTCGAAGTAACCCATCAGGTCATCCCCTCCAACAGTATGCGAGCGGTCAAGATCTTCCGGAACCGGCCCATGTTCTCAACCAACATGCGTCGAAGGAACGGGCGGGGAAGCATCTTGTGAGTCCCCATCTCCAGCCAGAGAGCCTTATTTAGGTAGCTCCCGATCCGGACGCCGTTCTTGATGGGCTCCCAGCCGATCGACGCTCGAAGCTGCCCTGTCTGGACGTGGGGTGGTTCACCTGGGGACGACGGGTTGGTGTTGTACTCCAACCGCACGCGCTTCACTTTCTTGGTCACGATCTCATAGCCGTACTGCGTTACCCCTCGCTCATCCTTCCCCTTCGAGACACGCCTGAGCTTGTTGAAGCCGTCATCCTCTTTGACGTTCACAATCTCAGTGAACGTGTGTTTCGTGGTCCCGTCAACGGAGCAAAGCTTTTTTGCCGCATTGGTCGCGAGAACACCGACGACCGCATACCGTCGCATCATCTCGAGATCGACAGCCTCTTGGACCTTCAGGCCGTCCCACTTGATGACGGTAGGCATCACATTAGCTCCCGTGCCATGAGAGACCAATAGCACTCGGTTGGATCGCCGTCCACGGCACACTTGAAATCCGACGTCCCCTCAATCGAGAACGTCCGATTGCCGAACGTCACGAGGTCGCCGAACTTGGCGCCCGTGTCGAGCGGGAAGTAGAGGATGTGGGTCGCAGTCGAACCCTCCTCCATCTGGATGACCGCGGCGTCCCCACGGACCGAACGGATGTAGCAAGGGGTGACAACCTGACCAGACGTAGACTGGACGAACGCCGCCTCTGCATCCGAGCCTTGGGAGATGAACGAGACCGTCACCGTGTCTGTCATGAAGTCGGCGAGTCCCATTAGAAAGACCCCCGATCCCTGAACGGCGCAAGCATCGCGCAGACGTGAGGAGGGGGAAGCATGTAGGTCGACTCGAACGGCATCATTCGCTTAAACGATCGATCACCGTAGGACTCCTCTGCATACTTCTGGGACGCGACCGTCTGTTCTTGGATCCACTTCACGGTTGCGATACAGGCTCGCTTGAGGACCTTGGGAACATCGGCCGTTGCCCAGCCGGCGGAGTAAGTGCATCGTACGCGGGAAGGGAGACCCCATCGCATAATGCGGACCATACCCGTTTGGAAGTCCGTCTCCACAGGGTCCATAACTTCAGTGTAAGCGTATATCTGTGCATAGTAAGGTGTGTATGCGCCCTTCGCCCCAAAGTCACGGCTAAGCTCTGAGGTCGCGAACCCGGTCCAGACGGCATCCCCGTAGGCGTACCACCCGTTCCCAAGACCGTTGATGGTGGTGATTAAAGATCCGACGGTGAGCACAGACGAGAAGAGGATCGCCTGTGAGGAAGCCACACCGCCGGATGTTCGGTTGAGAGTCAATCCCAGGATTGCTGGGAAGACCTCGTTCCCGTCGGTCGTCAGATTGACGGTCGCGGTGGATGTGCCAGGGTCTAGGTTCTGGACGATGCATACCGCGCGCTCCCCGGTGGAAACGCGCGCGATAGAGACGACCGGCCGATGCCTGAGATAGAACTGGCCGGTCCTCCCGTCCGGGTAAAAAATCTGGTCGAACGTATCCCGTCCGAGGATCTTACCACAGTAGTTGTTACACACATCCGTCGCAGCAACGATCAAATCCGCTTGGTCCCCAGGGTCCAGAGCGGACGCAAGGGGCCAAGCGGCAAGCAGTTCGCCGGACGTGATGAGGGGTTGACCCATGTTAGTTCAACAGCGCCGATTGGAGGGATGCGAAGTTGCCACCGTACCGGGGCCAGCTAAGCTCGTAGATAGCCGTGATAGTCGCTGCCGTCGCATTGCCGATCCCCACTTGGATCGTCACAAACCCGTTCGCTCCGTCAAGGTCGCCCGAGTCAACTTCGAGGACGTAGTGAGCGTTCTTCGAGTTTGTCGAGAGCGTGGTGAACGTGTTGGACGAGGCCGTCTGTGACGTGTAGGTGTCACTCGCAACCATGTCGAGGTTCTGGAAGTACGTCGTGAAAGCGAGCGCCTTGGACGATGTACCCGACACGTCTTTCGCCTGGTTCAGCGTGATGGCCGAACCTGTGACGGTCGTCGCGTTCACGACGAAAATGTGAATCGTGATGTGGTTATAATACTTCAGGGAGACCCACGTCGGGGAGGCGGACGAGGGGACAGCCGAAGCAAACCCCAACACGAACTTGTCGCGATCGATAACTCTCAAGCCCGAACCCATCGGTATTCTCCTTCTCTTAGGTGTTGTGCGCCTAACCGATCAAGTACGGGTAGAGCTAAGGGTGATGATCTGTGAGTAGGTGTTCGATCCGTTGAAGGGGGTCAACGCGGTCGTATTGTAGGACTGGGCGTCCATGCGGAACGACCACTTGTAAGCCATTTCATCGTAGTCGAACCGAAGGTGCATGGACATCGCCGACTCAATCGCACCCTTGACGATGCAAGCCATGTCCGAGAGGTCGATGAAGATGATGTCACCCTCGGTACCCAGCGCCTTACACTGTTCCGTTGGGATGACCGGCTTGCCTTTGAGGCGTGCAAGCTCGGCGTCGGAAGCACCACCACCCGACGGGATGTACACGGGGTTACCGTGTGCGGTACCGGTGGGGAGGTACATCGCTTCGAGCTGGGGTTCGCACTCCTGGTTGATGAGCCACACCGCGTTGGCTCGCGCGCTCTGGAGCATGCGGTTATGCATCTTCAGCACGTTCGTGTAAACGATGGTGTTGGCGCCTTGGCCAGAGACGGCCGTGACCGTAATCTTGGAGCCAGAGTTGAGACACCCCAACGGCATGTTGGTGCCAGTCCCGTTGATGAGCGCGTCGTTGATTTTGAAGTCGAATTCGTCCGGGACCACCTTGTTGAGCCATGAGTCGAGCGCGACGACCGAGTCAGCCAAAAGCTCGTTCGTCACGTAACTGATGACGGTAAGCTTCTTCAATCGCAAGAGGAGGTTGTCGAAGATCGGCCGGCTCGTGGTGTACTGCACGGCTTCCTTTGTGCCCTGCCAGTAACCCAAGACACCACCATGACGAGAACCGTCCGCACGGCTGTTTTCTTTGAGCCTTGGAATCTCGAGACTGTTGCCAGTGACAGTGATCGGAGCGAGCCGGCCGAACAGGCGGTTCGGATTGACGATACGCTGATAGACAGTGTTGGAGTACTGTCGCGGAACCAGTTCGCCGCCGTCGGGGTCCGACCCTTCGAACATGCCGGTCGGGGACTTAATTTGGACTTCCGCCCATCGTTGCATAGCCTTGACGGAATCAGGCTCGGACGGACGTCCGCCCAGTGCCGACCCGGTCCGGCATGCGTAGAGGAAGTGACCGAAGTTTTTGAAGCCCCCGTTGTCTTGAAGCTTCTCAATCTCCGACATTCCGCTGTCGAGCCGGTCGAACGATGCACCACTTCGGGCTTGCTGTGTCCCGTCGCGCTTGGCGCCTGGGACTGGGACGGTAAACTGGGGTTCATCAAGCATGGACATCGCGTCCTTGCTCTTGACCCGAAACTCGTCCAAACGCGCAAGCTCGGCGCGCCTTTGGTCGATCTTGGCTTTAAGGGCCGACGCGGTCTGATCGGCTTTCTCAGCGCCCGCGATGTCCCCCGCATCAATGCATGACTTGAGCGAGTCGGACGCAGTCCGAAACTCGCTAATGTACCCCTGAAGTACGGTATCCACTTTCGGTCTCCCTCAAGAACTGTTGCGAGCCGAGCCAAGCCAGGCGAAACCGCTTGAGTTTCTCAAGAGGTTGGATCACCTGCGTGCCGGGTTGTTCACCCATTGGCAGGGTATCCGAGCCTGACTCTGACTCCTGTTGAAGCTGGTCTGTTTCCGCGAGGAGTTGCTCGAGATCGTCAACCATCGGCTTCACCGATTCGACGACCTTGCGAATCCTCTCACGATTGGCTGTGGAAAGAACCCGGCCAGCCTTGACGCGCTGGTCGGAGAACTTTCGGAACGTATCGCGGAACCACTTCAAACCGGCAACCAGTTCTTGGGTTCGAACCTCAAATGCGGGAAGTCCGGGAGCCGGACCACCCTGGTAAAGGGACTTCATGGGCATCGCGTAACAACGCACCTCTGCCGGAATCGGTGTCAAGGAAGCCTCGACAATCGGCCACGACAGAATCTCACTCGCCTTCCCCGCCATGCGCTTGCGCACGAGATGACCAGCCGAACCAGAAGACCACCCAAGCTTACCGTCTTGAGCCATCTGGTAGATCTTCTTTTCGTACTCATCCCGCATCGCGAGCTGACCTTCGACCCAGATTCCTGCATCATCCATTCCCATCTTCGCCGACCCAATTTCCCGGTCGCCAAGATGGTCGTCCATCGCGTGATCGTACAGGAACATCGGGTCGCCAAGCCGGCCCATCTTGAAGTCGGTCGACTTCGTGAAGAACTCGCCTGTAAGGTCAGGGTCTGTAGGGCCAGAGAAGTGAATGAGACGACCTCCGACACGGCCGTCGCCGAGTGCTTTGACAGCCCCGCCGTAATAGACCAGCGTGTCGAATTCCATCTCATCACTCCCGTAAGCATACCCAGGGTAGAACGTTAGTTTAGTATAATCCGTCCACGCAGCTATTGACAAGGACGACACGCAGTGGTGTACTTGACCGGCTTGATGACTGGTGCAAGCGGAGGAGGTGGAGGAAGAGGAGCGGGAATCGGCTTGGGCTTAGGAATAACAGGAGTCGGCGCAGGTGCCGGTGCGGGCGCAGGAATTGGCTTGGGCTTGGGAATTGGCTTGGGCTTGGGAATTGGCTTGGGCTTGGGCTTGGCGGACGGGGGCGCGACCGCACTTACTTGCTTGGGGATGGTCACACCCTCCCCTTCCAGTTTCGCAAGGTAGTCGGGGTCAACCTCGAAAGTTACCGTGCACCGACAACGCGGATGCGCGGGCGCCATCGAAATTTCGGAGTAGACCTCACTGTTCCCGATGGTGTCGAAGTTTGCCGAGAGAGGAATACCCCCAGGATCGTTGACCTCATCGGCGATCTTATGGCAAAGCGGACATGCGTTGGACGACAACAGCCACGACTTCCGAGTGACCACCTTGGACTGCTCGGCCGACATGAGAGCGGCTTGGTGGACGGCCCGGCTAGACTCGGTAATCGCAATCAGTTCGGCGTGGGTCTCATCGAGGTCAGTGAAGATCGACTGGATGCGCGAGGTCAGGAGGGGGACCGCCTCACCGTGTAAGATGATCCCTTCGGCCAACGACTGCTTTACCTTGGCGACCGCGTCGGTGATGGAG
>Ga0075030_100001737_pt1 | contig 19669 bp, 17 predicted proteins | sample LitLauG_LLR_2012_FD_71393 | JGI IMG/M metagenome (GOLD analysis project Ga0075030, IMG submission 71393) | Freshwater sediment microbial communities from Pennsylvania, USA - Little Laurel Run_MetaG_LLR_2012 | ecosystem: Environmental > Aquatic > Freshwater > Creek > Sediment | place: USA...
TCGGTATGACAGACACCGCATCCTGCAACCTGGACAACAACTTCGTCAGGACTAGGATCAAGAACAGTGATTTCGCAAGGCTGCACCGGACTGTTGGGAGCATTCAGCCGGAATCCATACGCTCCCCGAACGCTGCTCATTAGGCACCTTTCCCAATTCCTGAGGCAATTCTCGCTATGGCGGAAGAAGGAGCGTAGGGCCGAATTTCACCGGAACCAGTAACGGCCGTCACAGGGCTGTGTGATTCGCTCACATTGTGGCCCGTTTTCACTGCTAGCTGCTTTTTCTGGAAGATGTTTCGGGGGACGCTCGAATTGAACAAGCATTCAGGAGTCATACATCGTGACTCCAGTATCTAAATTACCTGCACTGGAAACAAGATAATCTAGAAACAGGGCGTTTGAACAACTGTTCAAATTATCACAGAGGTTGGCATAAACGTCAAGCAGATATTTTTTGATTCTCAGCGGGCGGCTACCAATCGATTTTACTCTTCTTGCTTAAGGAATCATCAAGTCGCCATCCAAGGCGTTTTAACCCCAGCTAGATGGTTTCGCCCGCCGATGTGATGGTGTTCTGCGTTTCCCGTGCTGCTACAAATAGCGCGGCTTCGACTCTTGGATCTTGCTCGGAACCTCATGAAGTGCCCCCCCCAAACGGAAAAATAGCGAGAATCAAAATCCAATTGTCCTGCTCGTTTTAGTTAGATAAGTAACTTCGGGTCAGTGATCAGGACATTTCCGCCAACTGTCAGACCTCGGAATGCGCTTAGTTTCTTCTCAGCACCATCTTCCCCAGCGCGGAATTTCCTAATTGCAATCTTGTAGCGTGCGAGTAGGGACGCCCGTCGTTTCTTGAAGGGTAGCCGGTTCAGCTCACCAGACAGCTAAGTCGGAAAGGCTAAAGTGTAAACAATATTTCAAGTTGACAACATGCCGGGAGCAAGCGGCGTGATCATGTTCGTCGCGCCCGGGCTTTCCTGGGGGATGATGAGCTGGCTCTACGGCTCATTCCAACTCGCCTGCACGACAGATAGGCCAGGGAGGCAAGAACAACAACCCCGAGGGCCAGGCCTGCCAATTCAAAGTTCTTACTAAATGGAGTATTCATAGCCTAGGATTCAACGATAAACAAGGGTTGTGCGCCAGTGCGTGCTCGGGCAGGTGAAAAGGGCTGAGTTGAATGAGGGAATGACCTACGCGAGCGGTGAGGATGTATACTTTTCCCCGCTCTGTAAGCTACCCCCGTCGTTTCTGTGCTCGTTCAGAATGATTGGTGACACTCGGTAGAGTGTCAGGATGAGCCAAATCAGATGGGATGAGCTTTGAGCCGCACGGCGCGAACACGACTCCAGTGGATGCTCTTTTATCTCTTCAAGGGACGCAACGCCGCACGCACCTGCCGACATTTTGGCATCAGCCGCCAGACCTTTTATCGCTGGCTGCGCCGCTTTGACCGTCACGATCTGCGAACTTTGGAAGGGCGCTCGCATCGACCGCGCAATATACGTCAGCCCACCTGGACGGCGGCCTTGGCTGAGCAAAGTGTCACTAATCTACTGGACGAGTACAGTTTCTTGACCATGTGCGCAGCGGTCGAATACACTAATGAATTCGCACCAGGCCACCAGACAGCCTAATGCGTTGCTCCACCATCGCGGGTGATATTGATCGCCTGCAGATTGCGTATCCAGAAGGGGGATTGATTTGCCAAAGCGCACATTTCAACCGCGCCGCCGCCGCCGCGCTAAAACTCACGGCTTCCGCGTTCGCATGAAAACAAAGGGGGGCCGCAAGGTTCTTGCTGCGCGCCGCAAAAAAGGCCGCCATCGCCTTACCCCCGAATAGAACCGGGACTCCCGTGGCACCAAATGAATCCGCAGCCACTGAGAATAGTTTTCCGCGAGAGGCGCGGCTTGTTCGCCGGGGAGAGTTTGACGCCGTTTACCGCGCCGGAAAACGGCGTTCGAGTACCCACTTTGTTTCTTTTTTTCGTGCCAATCAGTTGCCCCACTGCCGCTTCGGCTTCAGCATCAAGAAAGCCCTCGGCGGCGCGGTTGTGCGAAATCGGATCCGGCGGCGCTTGCGGGAAATTGTCCGTTGCCACCGGCTGGAGATACCCGCAGGATGGGACATAGTCATTCACCCGAAGAGTTCGGTGGTCAAAGCGCTGTTCCCTGCGCTGACCGCGGATCTGGTGCGCTTGCTGAAGAGCATGTAACGCAGCCCCCAAACGCTGGGGTTCGAATGGCCCTGTTGGTTCTGCGCTTTTACAAGGCCTATCTGTCGCTTCTATTTGCCGGCAGTTGCCGCTTTGAGCCTACCTGTTCCGGCTACGCCTACCAAGCCGTTGAGCGATTCGGCGTTCTTCGCGGTTCGTGTCTGGGACTCAAACGTCTGCTTCGGTGCCATCCGCTTTCGCGAAAATTTGGATTTGATCCGGTTCCGGAGAAATGGAAAGAAATGCCCTCGCAATCAACCGTATCCTCTGCTCTCCGCTCTGAGGTCCAATCGTGAACCTGCCAGGACAGAAGGACAAATTTACCCCTGAACTCCGCATCCTCGCGGCTTCTTTGCTCTCCATGGGAGTTATCTTGCTCTGGGCGAAATATTTTGGCCCGAAGCCCCAGGTGCAACCCCCACAAACGAATCGTCCGACGCAAACCGCCCCAGCAATCCCCGGACCGGCTCAATCAAGTTCTGGCGGGTTACCTCAGGTTTTCTCTCAATCGACGACTCCCGAGACTGTCTCCACCGCCGCTCTCCTCACGATTCCTCCGAAAAGTGATTCGCAAGAGCGCTCCATGGTCATTGAAAACAGCCTCTACCGCGTGGAAATTTCAAATCGCGGCGCCGTGGTAAAGAGCTGGCAGCTCAAGCAGTACAAGGACGATAACAAGCCACAACGCGTCCTGGACGTCGTCCATCCAGACGCCTCTAAAGAAACCGGCAGCTGGCCCTTTGCCCTGATCCTCGATGACGAGCAACTCCAGAACTCGGTCAACTCCGGTCTCTACCTGGTCTCAAGTTCTTCGAATTCACTCCAAGCTCCTGCCGATGTGGAATTCACTTGGAGCGACGGCCATCTGGAAGTCACCAAGCACTTCCGCTTTGATCACAGCTACGTGGTCCGCGTGGACACTTCTGTCAACTTCAACGGCAAACCGATTACTGCTGGACTCGCCTGGCTCGGCGGCTTTGGAGATCTGACCGTCAGCAATCCTGCTCCCGTCGAAACGGTCAGCACGTATTACAGTGAAGGCGGTAAGCTCACCAGCTTTCTACACAAGAAAATCGAAGGGATCAAGTGGGGCCCTGGCGTCTGGCAGGGCGGCAAAGACTTTGTGGGCATCGAGGACCGGTACTTTACTGCCGCCTTTCTGCCCCCCGGCGGCGCGGCTCCCGGAACGTTGCAGACCCGCTACTGGAATGCTTCGCATACCACGCAGGTCAATGGGCAGGACACACCTGAGCCTGTGCCGCAAGTTGCTGCCGGGTCAAATACACATCCGCTTGCCCTTCGGGTGTACGTGGGACCGAAGGATTATGACGACCTGAAGAAAATGAACCCGCCTCTCCACGGCCTGGTCGATTTTGGCTGGCTGGAGTTTATCTCTGATCCGCTTTTTCACGGACTGAAGTGGCTCCACACCTACGTTCCAAACTGGGGATGGGCCATCGTTGTTCTGACGCTGGTCATTAACACTTTGCTTTTCCCGCTTCGGATTTCCAGTTACAAGACGACACTAAAAATGCAGCGAGTAGCTCCGGAAATCAAGGCCATCCAGGAGAAATACAAGAAGTACTCCATGCGCGATCCGCGCAAAGCGGAAATGAATAAGGAAGTAATGGCGATTTACAGCCGAGAGGGCATCAATCCCGTGGGCGGCTGCTTCCAGATGTTTCTGCAGATGCCCGTCTGGATCGGCTTGAACCGCGCGCTCAGCTATGCCATAGAGATGCGCCACGCCCACTGGCTCTGGATCACAGATCTTGCCGCAAAAGACGGCACCTACATCTTGCCCGTTCTGATGGGCGCTTCGATGTACCTGGTTTCCAAGATGACGCCGATGACTGCTTCAGATCCGCAGCAGCAGGCGATGATGAAAATAATGCCCTTAACGATGGCGGGGATGTTCATGATTATGCCCATTTCCAGCGGCTTGGCAGTGTATATTCTGACGAGCAGTGTGGTAGGCATAGGGCAGCAGTGGTATCTGAACAAGACTCATCCAGTGCCGGCGCCCGCGAAGTCTGGTCGCGCCAAGAAGTCTTAGCACTTTCTGGCGACAAGGAGCCGCTGAGTTTTGTCCCTTTCCTAAATATGGCCCAGGAACTAATGCGCGACGGAAAATTTGACCGGCAGGCTGCCGCCGAGGCCTTGCGCCAATTTCTTGAAAACGTAGTTCGCGCTTCGCGGTTTGATCTGAAGGTAACTGTCGCAATTGGCGAAGCGGGTTCTGAAGGCTCAACCGAGGTCCTTGCCGACCTCGACGGACCCGACAAGGAACTCTTGCTCGAGCGCAGCGCTGAACTCCTGAAAGCCATCGAGCATCTGGCCTTCAAAGCCCTTCGCCTCCAGCCCGCTTTTCACGAGAAGATTCACATCGATTCGGGCGGCTACCGCGCGCTACGCTTTGAAGAGCTGAAAATGACGGCTCGCGTCGCTGCCCAGCGGGTGCAAACCTCGAAACAGCCGTTTCGCCTGAATCCCATGTCTTCCCGTGAACGGCGCATCGTGCATCTCGCCGTCAAGGATATGACGGGAGTGCGCACCGAAAGCGTTGGCGTTGGTGAGGAGCGCCAGGTCGTCATTCACCCCGTAGACCCGGCTCCCTCGCGCTAGAAATCTCAATCTTTTTCCGGTGAACAAAAGTTCCACCAGTCTTGTCAGCGAGTGGCCCAGCCCTTTGCAATCACATTCCCGTCCGCACCAAATCGTACGCGGTAGGTGAATGAAGGTGGCCGTCCCGGGCGCTGACGCGGAAACCGCAAGTCGGAGATCTCGACGACACCTTCCCCGCCATCAGGATGAAATTGAATAAGTGGAAACCTCGCGAACAAGAAAACTTTTTGCACTTCGGGTAGCTGCCGGGCTGCATCGATGTAACTGTTCGGGGGAGAATCAGGGAAGTACCGGTGCTCGAGCGAGAGCAGCTCTTCGCCAGCTGGCGGCTTCTGGGTCAAGTCCATCCTCAGCTCGTACACGCCGCGCTCTGTTCGGACCAGGCCATCCCATCGCCAAAGTGAAGGTGGAAGCGGCAAAGCACCGATCGATTGCACATGCAATTGATCGAGTTGCGCGAACTTCTGAATGCGGGCTAGCGCAATATGATGCGCGCAGACCGTTAGTCCTATATAAAGCAGGGCCCCGGCGAGGCCCGCTCTGTTCCAGCTATCGTGCTCAATCTTTAGTCCCCAACCACGCAGCGCCGGCAAGAGAAAAATTCCGGCGAACAGGACTGTCGCGCTCAGCACGACGGCATCAGAAATCGGCGCACCGACAAGGGAACCGATTCGCGCAATCAGAAACGGCGCGGGCAGAAAGATGATCCACATCCCCAGCGCCCGGCGTTTCATCTTTTCTGGCTGCGAATAGACCCAGGCCAGCAGTTGCGGCACCAGTAAAATGGCCGTTAATGTAAAATCCACGATGAAAACAAGATCCCACGCCGGCCTGGACCATTGAAAAGGAGACCAGATCATCGTTCCGAACGTAGTAACCAGGTCCAGCAAAATGTGGCTCAGAATTCCCGCAGCGTAGATGAAAGTCAGCGCCGCGAAAGACGGCGCATGCCATTTTCTTGATTTTGCGAATGCAAGCGTCAACAGGGCCAGCGCTGTGGCCCACATCGGGAGGAGGAGAAGCGAGTGCGTAATGCTCCGGTGCCAGGTAATCATCAGCAGCTCGTTGCTGGAGAAAATGTCACGAATCACATCTGAATCCGGAAAGATCGCGCCGACCATCAGCGACCATGTGATGATTCGCCTCCGATTCATGGGCTGAGAAGCGAACAGGTCCTCACCGCCCAAAACTGCTTTGCCAATCAGGGCCCCTGCAATGCCGTGTGTAATGGTGTCCATTTTGGAAGTTTATGAAAAAAACTCAAAAACGTGCAGCCTATTCAACAAAAATGAGTGGAGATTGCTTGGCAGCGACTCGACCAATGTTTCGGACGATGACCCTGTGCTGGCCCAACGTTGATTGAACGGAGTCAGCAAATTCCGGGGAGATTGCCACCAGCAATCCGCCCGACGTCTGCGGATCGAACAGCAGGTCGCGATACTCTTGGGGAATGCTTGGTGCAAACTCAACGCAATCTCCAACAAATTCACGGTTGTTTATTAATCCGCCCGGAATAAATCCTTCACGGACAGTTTCCAAGGCGCCGGGCAGATAAGAGATTGCGGAATGGTCGATTTTCAATGATACCACTGGAACGTTTTGTCGCTGACTTCCGACCGCCATCTCCCGCGCATGGCCCAGCAAGCCGAAGCCCGTGATATCCGTGACGGCGTGAATAGGACCTGCTTGCTCTGCTTTCTCTTGAATCTCCTGCAAGGCTTCGCTGGCCGCGCGATTTAGTTGCGTCATGGATGCGATGGACTCTTTGAGATCGTCTTCTCCCAAACGGTTATTCTTCAGTGCGGTGGAGAGCACGCCAGTTCCGATCGATTTAGTCAGCAGCAGCACATCCCCTGCGCGCGCGCCGACATTCCTCCAAACTCGCTCCGGATGAATCATCCCTGTCACCGCATAACCAAACTGAATGTCCTCGTTCCGAATCGAATGGCCGCCAATTACACTGCATTTCGCTTCTGCCATTTTCGACAGGCCGCCGCGAACAATTTGCCCAAGAATTTCTGGATCACCTTTGTCGGGAAATCCTACCAGCGATAGCGCGGAGATAGGTTTTCCACCCATGGCGTATACATCGCTGAGTGAATTTGCAGCAGCAATCTGTCCAAAGGTGTACGGGTCGTCCACGATCGGGGTGAAAAAATCGACCGTCTGGACCAGCGCCATTTCAGGCCCGAGCAGATACACCCCTGCGTCGTCGTTGGTATCAAAACCAACGAGCACATTGGGATCGTCAGGCCGCGGTAAACCGCGCAAAATGGAATCCAGCAACCCTGGACTCAGCTTTGCCGCTCAACCAGCTGCCTTGACCATTGCCGTGAGTTTCACGGAATTGGCCAAGCCGCACCTCCCTGTAGAACGCTTCGATTATAGCGATGTGCGCGAAATCCTGCTCGCCGTCCCCAGCCGGTCAGTCCACTTGCGCGCGGTATAACAACATTCTTATCTTTCTCTTTCTCGAGGTGATTCTGCCGTGGCGAGGTCGCGTTCAAATCAAGAAGTTGCTGGCCATGTCCGGACCGCTACAAGCCGTCGCCGAACCTGTCTTGCCTCAATCCAGAATCGAATTGCTTCCTTACGCCATGCTTGCAAATCACGGCTGGGGAATTCCTTTACCGCGGACTTGCTATGGTGGCCCGCACTCCTCTGGGATTGCAACTTTGGCTTGTGGTGATACTATCTTCCATTCGATTCGGCTTCCCGCATTCTTATCGAGGGGCCGGGTGGAATGATCTCCACTTTACTTGCTGGACTGCTTGTTGGCTCGAGTAGGGTCACTTTCGAAAGCCTTGTTCCGGCTGTATTTTGGCATTGTTCGGTGGACCTAATCGCGGGAATTGCAGGACCTCGTTATTTGGTCCGCGCAAGCTCGCCCGCGGAAAACGTCTGGAACGCAAAGTAGAACCCGAGTATTTATCGTTACTACTATGGCAACACAAATCCCAGCTCCTCCCTCATCCGAGGCAATCCACCGCGCAGCCAGAGAATTTAGTCTTTCTCTTGATGGCGAACAAGTGCTTAAGATTCAACAATATATAGTGGTTCTGTTGCAGTGGAATGAGAAATTCAATCTCACCGCGATTCGCGATCCGCTAGAGATACTATATCGGCACTTCTGCGAGTCCATGTTCGCAGCCACAAAATTCTCATTGGGACAGGGTCGGCTGGCCGACGTTGGCTCCGGAGCAGGGTTCCCTGGGATTCCCCTTAAGATTTTGTGCCCCGGAATTCAGCTGTTTCTGATCGAGTCCAACTTGAAGAAAGCGACATTCATGGCCGAAGTCATTCGTGAACTTGGACTTGCGGATACTCAAGTATTGGTCCGCCGGTACGAAGAACTGGGGGAGGAGCTCGCGCCGCTAGATTTTGTGTGTTCGAAAGCGCTGGGCGAGTTCAGGCCGCTACTTAAATGGGCGAGCTCAGAACATTTGGCAGCGGCGAACGTCTTGCTCTGGATCGGGGGACGTGATTTGGAGGGGATTCAAAAGCTATCTGGATGGAGCTGGCAGGAACCGATCGCAATTCCCCACTCATTGCGCAGGATGATTCTCCTAGGGCGAAAGGGCGGGCCTTCGGTCGGCGTATCGACCTGAAAATAGAGTTTTTACAAGGTTCTTCCTACTTGTTTCTGGTGTAATTTGAATTGACTCTAGAGAACTCGCCCCCGACCCCGCGAGATGCCTCACCCCTAGCGTCCCGCACTGAAACCCCGCTTCAGTGCTTGCTCTAAATTAGGAATTCTGAGCAAGTAGTTCCACGTGGAACAATGGGTGGTTCCACCTCGGGGGGTTCATCTTGCAATCAGGTCTAATCCAGCAGGGACGACCCATCCCGCACAGGAATTGTTCCACGTGGAACATTGATTCAGTACGAGCCCTTTCTTGCCCCACACTAATTGTTCCACGTGAAACATCTTGCATCCCGCCGTGAGCTTTGCTAAATTTTCGCTTCCGGGAGATCTGTTTGGCTCGAATCATCGCGATCGCTAATCAGAAGGGTGGAGTTGGAAAGACCACAACAGCTGTAAACCTGGCTGCCTGCCTCGCTGCCGCCGAGCAACCCACCTTACTTATCGACTGCGACTCCCAGGCCAACTCAACCGCGGCCATCGGCTTTGCCAAAGACCCCTCCCGCAAGACCTTGTACCATTCCTTGATTCTTGGGGAGCACTTCAGCAAAATCGCTCAAAAATCACAGGTCGATTGTCTTGATGTCGTCCCCGCCGACAAGAACCTAGCCGGGGCCGCAGTAGAGCTGGTAACTTCTGAGAATCGCGAATATCGCCTGCAGGCAGCCATCAAACCGATTCGCGACAATTACCGCTTCATTATCCTTGATTGTCCACCCGCCCTCGACTTGCTCACATTGAACGCACTTGTGGCAGCCAGTGCTGTTCTGGTCCCAATTCAGTGCGAGTATCTAGCCCTCGAAGGTGTGTCTGAACTTCTTGATACCCTGATGAGGATTCGTCGCACGCTTAATCCCAGCCTCGAGATCGAAGGAATCCTCCTTACTATGTTCGACGAGAGAACAACTCTTTCGCGCCAAGTAGCCACCGATCTAAGAAGCTTCTTTGGCACTCAGGTCTTTCAAAGTGTAATTTCCAGAAATGTACGCTTGGCCGAGGCGCCAAGCTTCGGGAAACCCATCATCTTTTACGACATTCATAGCAAAGGGGCAGAAGGCTATACGCAGCTTGCCCAGGAGGTCATAAGCAATGCCGAGAAACGCGTTGGGACGAGGACTCGGAGCGCTCATACGGGAGCCTGAAGTTGTAACCAGTTCCCCGCCCATCACTTCTGTTCCGCATGCAGCTCCAGCCAACGCTGCTGCTGCTGCACGCGCCCGCGAGGCCGCTCCTCGAGGACCCCAGGAGGTAGATATTGATCTCATCGTTCCCAGCCCCTATCAGCCTCGCACGCATTTCCGTGAGGAAGGCCTTGAGGAGCTTTCCCGTTCCATTCAATCTAGCGGGATCATTCAACCTCTGGTGGTTAGGCCGATCGGATCAAAATTCCAGTTGATTGCTGGCGAACGCAGGTGGCGTGCTGCTCAGAGAGCAGGCCTTTCCAGGGTTTCTGTCATTATCCGCCAAGTACCTGACGAACTCGCAATGGAAATGACCCTGGTCGAAAATCTCCAACGCGAGGACTTGAATGCAATGGAAGCTGCTCGCGCTTTTGAACGGTTGATGGAAGAATTTAATCTCACGCAGGAAGCTGTCGCCGAACGCACCGGCAAAGATCGCGCTACGGTTGCCAACTCCATCCGACTTCTAAAACTAGAGCCAACGATTCAGGATTGGATCGAAGAAGGGAAGTTAACAGCCGGCCACGGCCGCGCCCTGCTCGCCGTTGGGGATCCGCAACTTCGTATGCGCTACGCACAGCGAGCCGCACGCGGCGGTCTCACGGTGCGACACATTGAACGTCTTGGCACTCGCAGGGCCCGCAGAACCCACTCCGCTCCCGATCGCATCGACGCAAACATCAAGTCTGCCCTCGAAGAGCTCCAACGCCACCTGGGGACTAAGGTGCTGCTGCGGCCAAAGACAAAGCTGCGCCCAGGCCAACTGGTCCTCGAGTATTACGATGAAGGTCAGCTGATGGGACTTTATGATCGCCTCATGAAATAGCACGGTGCTGGTCCCAAGTCCCGGATGCACAAGACCGTCAGGAAATTCGACAACACCCTTTCGATCTCTGATTGACTTCTTCCCGCAGCCAGTTACATTGGATGTCACACTTGATTGGGGGTATTTCGGATGGCGTGGAAGTGGCCGGGCGGTTCTAAATCTGGACACAGCGAGGAGTGGACTGGTTTCATCGACCAGGGCGTTACTCTTGAAGGTACGCTGACGGTCACGGGCACGTTTCGCGTCGATGGAAACGTGAAAGGCAACATCATCTCCGAGCAAACCATTATTCTCGGCGAAGGCGCCAAGGTCGAGGGACAAATCGAAGGAAATCGGGTCGTAATCTCTGGCCGCTTTGACGGCGTGATCTTTGCAAAAGGCCGCGTGGAAATTCAGGCCAAGGGCGTTGTCACCGGAGAAGTTCACTCTCCCTGCATGGTCGTAGACCCCGGTGGCATTTTCGATGGCCGCTGCCATATGCTGGCGTCCTCAGATGCCGCAGCAACCGTAACGATTCCAATTCGCGCAGCAGGTAGCAGCTAGCCAGAGGGTCCTTCTTCAACCGTAGATGCAAAATCCTACGTCCAGCTCTAGGTGACCGAACCGTCCAGTTTTTGTTCGCCACCTTCCGACGACTAACCCATATATCTCATTTTAAAGGTTATTGGGCTGTGCTGGTGCACGCACGGTAAGGCGAAGAACCCTTTCCCCTCAGAAGCGAGCAGCCCCAGCGTTGACTTCTCTTGCAGCCTTAACTATCGTTCCGAACAAGAATTCCCGAGGGCGGATCGATGAAAGTGTTGGTGATCGGTGGAGGCGGCAGGGAGCACGCACTGGTCTGGAAACTGCGAGAGAGCCCCCGCGTCGACAAAATTTGGGCTGTCCCCGGAAACGCTGGCATTGCGGAAGAAGCGGAGTGCATCCATCTCGAGCCCGGAAACGTGGAGGCAATCCTTGCCCTTGCTGAAAAAATCCAACCCGATCTGACCGTCGTTGGCCCTGAGCTTCCGCTAGTCAACGGCCTTACCGACGCATTCCGACTCCGCAATTGGCTGATTGTCGGACCTTCGAAACAAGCCGCTCAACTCGAAGGCAGCAAGATCTTTTCGAAGGAATTCTTGCTCCGTCATAGAATTCCGACCGCCAAAATGTACGGCCAGTTTAATAACACCACAGAAGCTTGCGCCGCGCTCTCTTCGGTGAATTGGCCGTTGGTTATCAAAGCGGACGGACTCTGCGCGGGAAAAGGAGTTTTTCTCGCTCCCGACCCCGCTTCTGCCAAGGATTTCCTACATCGCGCGATAGAAATGAAAGCATTTGGCCCGGGCGGAGAGCGCGTGCTACTCGAAGAAACGCTGGTTGGGAAAGAGCTCTCTTTCATCCTTCTTACCGATGGCACTCACTACGCGGCTCTAGCGCCGACCCGCGACCACAAGCGCGTTTTCGATAACGAGGAAGGCCCGAACACCGGCGGAATGGGCGCGTACTCTGTTGACGAACTTTTGCCAGACGCGCTTCGCAACGAGATCATCTCCGTAATTGTTGAACCGACTTTCCGCGGATTGGCCGCGGACAGTATCCCGTATCAGGGTTTCCTGTATATCGGACTTATGCTGACAACCTCCGGGCCTAAGGTGCTCGAGTTCAATTGCAGACTCGGAGACCCCGAGACCCAGGCCATCCTTGCTCGCGTGGATTTTGATCTCGCAGAAATCCTTATGGACTCAGCGAGCGGAAACCTCGACCCGCAAAAACTCTCCTGGAAGCGGGAAGCGAGCGCTTGTGTGGTGCTAGCTTCGGGTGGCTACCCCGGAAAATATGAGACTGGGAAGCGCATTGATGGACTAACCTCTATTAGCCATAATAGCCGCGTCAAGATTCTGCACGCGGGTACGAGGGTCTCCGCCGTTGACGTCGTTACCGGCGGCGGCCGCGTCCTGGGCGTTACGGCACTAGGAGCGAATCTGAGAGCTGCTCTCGACTCGGCCTATGAGGCCATCTCCCACATTCACTTTTCAGGGATGCATTTTCGCAAAGACATTGGTTCCAATTTGAATCTCTATCAAGCCGCTCGAGAGTAATGTCCGCCGCCGACTCTCTTGAAGCGGTTTTATCCGACTTGTCGGGCTCGAGAGCAAAGCTAAGGCTTGGGCCGCCGACGCAGACTAGGCGCTTCCGGCGGTCTGTTTTTATCGTCACTTGCTTTTTCAACCGGTTCCTCTGGCGGAACGATCCATTCGAATCCGCGTCGCTCATCCATGGTCCCCAGAATATAGGGAGCTTCTCCTGCCAGCAGCGGCAGCACCGCGCGCATAAAATCGGCGGAAGAGGCAGGATCTGCCTTATTTGCTTGTCCGTGCTGCAAGCTCTCAACAACCTTTGCGAATCGCGGCTCCCCTTCAGAGAGCCTAGCGATTCGTGGGTCATGCTTGTCAATCAATTCGGCTACCGTTTGTCCCGTTGAAACGCCGGGATAACTGCTTTCCACAACAATTCGAGGTGCATGTTTTTCCGGTGGATAAATCTGTGTAAACTTGGGCCGTAACAAACGCGTCTGCCAATATTCTCCCCGGGTCGCAACTTGTTCTTGTTCCATCCGATACTCCAGGACCCAAACTTCAGGTCCATATTCGCCGGGAGCGTAGCCAATCACCACGAGCTGAAAAATCGGCTCCTCGGCAGGGAAATCGAGTTTATGGTGCAGCCGGGAGACCAGGGGCCGCAGTTTCTCCAGGAAGGCCGTGCCGATGGTCTCGAGGTCAGATTCCCCCTCGCCGGGATTCGATTCGTATCGAGTGTCTTTTCTTTCAAAGTGCGGGAGATTCCGATCAAGCCGCATCGGTTTGGGGTCTGCAGGGCTGCGCCACTCCGAAGCTCCTAATAGTACGCCAATGTGGGTTGCATCAATGTCCATCACACGCGGAGGAACAGAGCCCCGCTCTACAGGTTGGTCGATTGCCGCAAAGATGATGGCGTCTTTCGCGACGTGAACGATTACGCGTCCACCCGCAATACTGGCAACGATTTCATCGTCTTGTTCTTGACTTTGCTGGAAAGCTGTCTCCGATAAGTTCACTGACCGCTTAGAAGCACTCCACTCTCCATAGCCTTGGGAGATTGCCGCCGTAAGGGTCAGGAGGAACGTACCCAGGATTTGTAGAAGATTCATGTTGCACGACCCAAGCTGCGAAACAGAACTCTTTAACAGTCACTATCATAGCCCCTCGAGCCCTCTCGCCTAAATCCCTCCTCAGAACTAGCCGAACTAGCCAACCCTAGTTTCCCTCGCCTGCTTATTCCTATAAAATAGAACTGTCTAAACCATAGATTCAGGTGAGCCATGGGTCTCAGAAAACCAAAAAGCATCAAGCACCACGGCATTTCTCTTCTCCAAATCCTAGAATTGCATGAGCGTTTTTTTCGGGGCAAGGATGGCGGAACACGAGCTGACCTTACGGGCGCAGACCTTTCCTCGGTTGACCTCTCTGGCATGAATCTAAGCGGTGCGATTCTTCGCGGCGCAAACCTCTGTGGCTCGGACCTGCGAAAAACAAAGCTTCCGGGAGCCGATCTCTCTTCGGCAAACCTTCGCGGAGCTGACTTGCGGAACGCCGATTTGACGGAAGCGATTCTGCCGGGCGCGGACCTTTCGGAAGCTCAGGCGAGTGGAATTGAGTTCTTCCGCTGCGACCTATCGAATGTGAATTTTCAGAAAGCTCATCTTCGCAATGTGAATCTGCGCGGAGCCAACGTGAACGGCGCAAAATTCGCCGGCGCAGACCTGGGGATTGCTATTCTTCGAGAGACTGACCTGTCCGGGGCGGACCTTTCCGGCGTGGATCTCTCCACAACTTTACTTCCACGCAGATTTTCTTTGGAGCAAACCGCCAAAAAGGGCGCTTGACCCACGGCTTCCTCCAGGGCTTAACAATTCAAGCTCCTGGGTGATAGCCTCGAGCCGGAGTCAAGTTGAGCATCTGAGATTCTTGTGGCCACGCCTACTGCCCAACTCGACCGCGCTGACGTACGCAAACGCGTGCTTGAAATCATTCGCAATTTGCTCCAGGAACTCGGCAGCCAAGGGGCAATCGCATTGGTCAGCGGGAATTCGCAGTTGGACCGCGATCTGGGGTTGGGGAGCCTCGAACGCGTTGAGTTGATGGCTCGCCTTGAATCCGCCTTTAAGATTTGCCTCCCAGACCGTGTATCCTCCGAAGCCAACACGCCAGAAGAGCTCTCACTTGCCATCCTTTCCGCCCCGGGCACTGCTCCGGACTATATAGAAACCAGTTCGGCCCTGCGTGCTTCCATCTCGGTCCAGCAGTTGCGTCGTGAGGTTGGAGACATCGATGTTTTCGCAGCGGAAACACTGATAGACGTTTTGCGTTTCCGGGCAACGCAGGACGCAGGGCGCACTCATCTCCTCATTACGGAAGATACCGGCGGGGTGGAGCGTAATCTCACCGTCACTTTTGGGGAACTCTATGCTGCCAGTCAACGCTGTGCTGCGGAACTCTGTCGCCGCGGAGTTCCGGGAGGTGGTCGCGTCGCACTCATGCTCCCCACTTCCCGCGCCTTCTTCGTTACTTACGCGGGAATTCTCCTCGCTGGTGCCATTCCCGTTCCGATCTATCCGCCGTTCCGCGCGGACCGTATCGAAGAATACGCTTCACGCCAGGCGGCCATTCTCAATAACGCTGAGGTTTGCCTGCTCCTCACCTTTCGCCGCGCCGAGGCTGTCGCAAGATTGCTCCGGCCCCGCGTGAAATCACTGACGGGCGTTGTGGATGCTGAAAAACTTATCGAGGCTGCCGACAAAGCTCCGGCGCCGTCACCGGGGGCGTTGCCTCTGCACCTATCCGGCAATCGTGTCAGAAAGTCGAGCGACATCGCCCTGCTTCAGTACACTTCCGGCTCTACGGGTAACCCCAAGGGCGTCACTCTCACGCACGCAAACCTTCTCGCCAACATGCGCGCGATTGGCGAAGCTGTTCGGCTCAGCCCAGACGACGTTGGAATTAGCTGGCTACCGCTTTACCACGACATGGGCTTGATCGGGGCTTGGCTTACCTTGTTGCACTATGGTGTCCCTCTGGTGGTCATGTCTCCTTTGTCGTTTCTCACCCGGCCCGAACGTTGGCTTCAGGCTTTCCACAAACATCGCGGAACCATCGCCGCCGCTCCCAATTTTGCTTATGAACTATGCGTTCGCAAGATCGCAGACAAGGACATCAAGGGCGTCGACCTCAGTTCCTGGCGCGCAGCCCTCAATGGCGCAGAGCCCGTGAACCCCGAAACGCTCGAGCGTTTTGCAGAGCGGTTCAGCAGCTATGGCTTCCGCCGAGAAGCCCAGCTTCCCGTTTACGGACTCGCTGAAGCTTCTTTAGCAGTCACCGTTCCACCGTTGAATCGCGGTCCCCTCGTGGATCGCGTAGACCGTGAAGCGTTCACTACCCGGGGTCGTGCTCTTCCGGCAGCCGAGAACGATGAAGCAGCTATCTCCTTTGTTTCCTCCGGCGCTCCGGTTCCTCGCCATGAAGTCCTCATCGTGGATGGCGAGGGCAACCAAGTACCAGACCGCACCGAAGGTTTTCTCTGGTTCCGCGGGCCATCAGCGACCAGCGGCTATTTTAGAAATCCTTCGGCAACCGCAACTCTGTTTCCTGCCGGGACAGCCAAAAATCCAGGAGAATTTCCCTGGGTAATTTCTGGCGACCGTGCTTATCGTGTCGACGGTGAAATCTACGTCACCGGCCGCGTGAAGGACATCATCATCAAAGGTGGCCGTAACTTATATCCGCACGAAGTCGAGGAACTCGCAGCGAGCGCCGAGGGCGTCCGAAGAGGATGCGTAGTGGCATTCGGTATGGCAGACGAGTCTTCAGGAACCGAGAAAATGGTCGTCGTTGCGGAAACACGAGAACGTGGGAAAGCGCGCCTTGCTTCGATTGCCTCCGCTGTGACCGAACTGGTCTTGCAAGGTCTGGGGCTTCCACCTGACCGCGTCGAACTGATTCCTCCTGGAAGCATCCCCAAGACGTCCAGCGGTAAGCTGCGCCGTGAGGAAACCCGTCAACTCTACATCGCTGGGACGCTTTCAGTTTCCAGACCACCAGCGTGGGTGCAGATCGCCAGGCTTGGCGCCAGTAGCGCTGTACGCAATATCGGCAAGTATTTTTCTTCCGGCGTGAAGCGTGGGTTTGAAATCCTTTACGGCTTCTATTTCATATTCATCTTTGCTATCTGGATTGCTCCAACCTGGACGATTCTGCTTTTGATTAAAGATCAAGCGCGCGCAGGCCGCGTCACCTCCGCGGCACTGAAAATCCTGTTCGCTGTGATCGGTTGTCGCGTCACCGTCCATGGCAAAGATTACATGGAGACGCCCGGCGCAAAAATTTATGCGTCGAACCACAGCAGCTACTTCGATGTTCTTCCTCTGATGCTTGGACTCGGTGTACCGTATCGCTTTGTCTCGAAACTAGAAGTTGCTGGCATGCCGTTCATCGGCACATTCCTGGATAAAATGGGACATTTGAAATTTGATCGAAAAGATCCTTCCTCCCGCCTGCGGCAGGCAGTGGAAATGGAAGAGATTCTTCGTAGAGGTGATTCTGTCTTTATTTTCCCTGAAGGTACCTTCACGCCCGAAGAGGGTGTTCGACCCTTTCAACTCGGCGCGTTCAAAGCTGCTGTTAGTACGGAAGCGCCGATTATCCCCGTTTCTCTTGCGGGAACTCGCAAATTCCTCCGGGACGGCACATTTCTTCCGCGTCACAGCCACGTCACCATCACACTCTCTCCGCCAATCTATCCACGGACAGCTGGCTCCCTTCAAACCAGCGCGGAGTCTCCGGACTGGCACGAACTTGTCCGGTTGCGCGACGCAACTCGAGCGGCCATCGTCCGCCACGCCGGCGAACCCGAACTTTAGGAAACTTCTCCAGCAGCGCTGACTGCTCACGGCTGGCTGGTGTAAATCACCGCGATGTAGGTGTCCACTTCCACTGCCTGGCCGTTCAGAAATGTGGGCTTGTATACCCACTGTCCCACCGCTTCTAACGCCGACTGGTTGAGCAGCGGATCACCCACGACGACGCCCAACGATCGAATCCTGCCGTCGGTCCCGATGATTGCCCGTAATTCAACTTTGCCACTGTGATGAGTTTGTTTCGCGAGCACCGGGTAAACGGGTTCCACTCGGTATTTCAGCATTGCCGGGTCGATGTGTGTTATTTGTACCATGCGCGGCGCTGCCTTACTTTCAACCATCGGTGCATCAGGGCCTTTCCCGCCTCCGCCCACTACCTCACACAAATTGCATCCAATGGTGTTGGCCCTGTCGCCGCTATTGATCACTGAATGATCGGCTTCCTCGGAAGGAGTGGGTTCTTCTGAAGTGCTCCTTATCGGTTGCAGCGGCTTGGTAAAATTGAATCCTACCCTCCAGGGGAGACGCTTGCCGGTGATCGGTTTTCTTCCCCGGGTCGCAGCGTGTCCCACAGGTCCAAATGGCGGCAGGGGAACCCAATCTTTAACCTGGATCCGCTCAGTCTTACCGAACAGGGGTGCCAGCAAGAGCAATGTTAGCGCCATACACTGCAACGCCACTGAGATTGCCAGCGCCCGCCGGCGTAGCTTGCTCTGAACATGCCGCTCCTGCGCGTCACCGTCGACTAGACAACTGCGCAGTGAACCCACTTCTTCTTCAAGTTTTTCTTTGACCTCTTTCAGCTGCTCGCTCGCCATCGGTTGCCTCCTCAGATGCAGGGTAGAACACACCCGTTCAGCACTTCAGCAAGTCGCAAGTCAATGATTTGCAACGCCGATCTCCTGGGGGTTGCTGTGCTGCGCCAGGAGACCGGCGCCGCTCTCGCAGGGATGTGAGGTTTCGCGCGTCCTCACAGCGTTGGACACCAAACCCCTCGCGCAAGTTCCCCAGCGCGCCACCCAAATTTCGCGCCGGTGGAGCCTGCTTAGCGCACTGGGAATCCTTGCCGCTATCTGTAACTACCTTATTATCATATACTTACATTCGTAGTACCCAAAACCGCGCGTCTCGCATCTTATTTTTTGGACGTGGATCTAGGAGGTCTTACCCCCCATGGATAGGCGCAATGTGGAAGCCATTGGCGTGCGCCGCACCGGCTGGGCTGCCTTGGACCGCGATCCGCAACAGGACACGGTTGAATTCACTTGTCCCCACTGCGGCGCGCGAGACAAGAAAAATGCCCGCCGCGAGCGTGTGCTCTATCGTTTCACTGACGGTTTTTTACAAGACCTGCAAGGCGAAGTCACTCAGTGCCATGCTTGCAAGAAGCAACTCCGAGTCGTTCCTATCGTGATGCTTCATGATCAGGACGAGGAGCGGCGATTTGAAGCCGTCTTCGCCGTGGATCATCTGGTGCATTCGAACTGACCTAATTCCTCTTCATATAAGATTCGGGGCACCCCCTGTGGCGAGTACCCCGCTTGTTTTCTCAATTCTTTCCTGAGTTCAATCGGCGGTCACCCTATTGGCGAAAGCGATAGGGTTCACCATCTCGATGATGTTCGCGACGCTCCTGGTTGCGCCATTCTTTTTCCTGCCGCGCTCTTTCCCGGGCCTCATTGCGCCGGTAGCGTTCCGCCTGCTCGTATGCTTCGTGCTGCTGGTGACGCCAGTATCTCGCTTGTGGGCTGTTGTACCCAAAGTGTTCGATCGCCTCATGCAGTTGCCAATTGGCAGCATCCAGGTGCCGGTTGTACTCCCCTTGACCCTCGGCCTTGGCCGCGGACGCCCCCGCCAAGACCAGGAATCCGCCGAGTACCGCTGTCGCCAGCGCCGCCTTGCCAAGCAGCGATTTCACTATGCGCTTATGAAGTTGCATCACATCCTCCCAGAGGGCGTCGCCCGGACTGGTATAGGGTTGCGTCCCGTCCTTACGACATAAAACACGCCTCTTCTGGGAATGTTGCGGCGGTCTTTAGTAGGCCTGCAGGAAGGGATCCACTTTCATGTGGTATTTTTCCAGACCCGCGCGCACCCGGTCAAAAGCTTCATCCACATTGTCCGCAAATTGCAGCATCTTGTATTCGTCTTCATTGATCGTGCCCCACCGCACCATGGCTTTCCAGTTGAGAACTTCATCCCAATACTTCTTCCCATAAATCAAAATCAGATTGTGCTTCGGC
>Ga0075030_100001738_pt1 | contig 19666 bp, 31 predicted proteins | sample LitLauG_LLR_2012_FD_71393 | JGI IMG/M metagenome (GOLD analysis project Ga0075030, IMG submission 71393) | Freshwater sediment microbial communities from Pennsylvania, USA - Little Laurel Run_MetaG_LLR_2012 | ecosystem: Environmental > Aquatic > Freshwater > Creek > Sediment | place: USA...
CCAATTTGGTTGGAGTGAGTGGCTCCGTCGATCTTTGAGCCGGCTTCTTGGAATACGCGAGGTACACCAACGAGCTTAATGGCTTGTGCGATCGTATGCAGGAGAGAGTTGATCTCCATTTGCGTACCCATGAGCTGCTCAGCGAGTCCTTGGGACCAGAAGCCGAGGAGTCTGTTGGAGTAGTGTAGGAAAACAAAAGGGAACTTGTCTTTGTCCCATTGTTCGTCTAGGAGGATGCCGGCGGTACAAGCGATTGTGTGGCGTCCGTCATTGGCGTCTTTGCCTGACTTGAGCTTCCATCCCTCCACTACCATGACTAGGTCTGAGACGGTCTTGGAGGAGTCGGAGGAGTTGTCTGGAAAAGCTTTTTCAGCTTGTTGGATCTTAGCTTTGTACTGAGGGCACTGTTCCATTAGGACGGCGCGGTCTATAAGCTTTAACTGATATAGCTGCCTAGGGTCGCCGTAGATTGACTCATTAGGGTCTACAAGGAGTTCTGTAAGGAGAACGCGGTCAATGCCTACTTTACCGTCTTGAGCTTCGTAGACTTTAGCACAGCCTGTGCCGGTCACTAGGGCGTCGCGGAGGATCGTTGTCCCTTTGTCATAGGCTTTGGTTTGGTAGAATTCGCCTAGGATAAAGTTATTGAGTTTTTTCGCTAAGTTACGTTCTTTATAGTCTGAGTTGTCAGTGAGGAAGACTGGAGCTGGTCTGGATTGAGAGATACGAGAGACTAGCGTGTCTGTGGCGGATTGAATGACGTTGAAGGTGGGCTTGTCCATAGGGATACCAGTTGTCTGGTCCATTTTGGACATTGAGTTACCAAGGAAGCTGAATAGGGAGAGGTTGCCATAGAGCCGGGCGTAGATAGCGGTTTGGCGGTAGCGGTAGGTTTGAGTCTCTTTGAGGTAAGCAGCGGTGCTTAGGAGGCCAGAGCAGCGCTCCTCCTGCGACATGTTGCCTTTCCACCACTGGTAGACTTTGTCGTTTTTGGGCTTATCCTTCGTTTGGAAGGTAACGCTCTTTGGGGGAGATGTAGGAGAAACCTTCATTTTTAGTTACCTTTCGGTACTATCTCGGAGTAGCCACCGGCTGAGTACATCAAGAGATCCATCTCTGTCAGTTCGTCTGACTCGAAGGTTTTCTCTGGTAGCTCTACTGGGGCATTAGTTTGTTTTTTAGTCTTTTTAACCGCTTCGGGTTGTTCGCCTAGTTCAAAACTGAACTCTGGGCAGGTAAAAGTCTTGACACCGGCTTTACGACAGGCGTCTGCTAACTTTTTGATTTCTTTAGGAGTAATCACTAGAAGCCTCGGCGGGATTTCATCCGTTCGCGGATCTTGTCGATAAGGCTCTGATCTCTTTGATCTTCATCTGAGAGGGTGTCACCGTGTTCGTTTGAGTCTGTAGGCTGTGCGGAGAGCTGGGAGTCGTCATACTGCTCGCCAGTGCCGTCTGCGTTCATGTTGTCGTAAGGGGATTGTCCACCTTCTTCGGAGTTCTTTTCTAGGTCGACTTGTCCGCCGGTGGCCATGCGTTTGCGATGCATAATACGCTCGGCTGGGCTCATAGCCATACCGCCAGCGGCCATTTTGCCGGCTGCGTATCCTGAGTCGTATTCGGACATAGGAGGAGCTGGATAATGTTCACGGCCTTCGGACTCCTCTCCGCTTGGCATCTTGGAGGACATGAATTCAGATTTAGGTTCTTGGTAATCATCTGGCTTGCGTTTGAGGACTTCGGCGTCTTCAACCTTGGTGATCTGGCCACCGTTGGAGAACATGCCAGCCATGTAATCGCGTTCAGAGGGGTCATGTGGAGGCATCTTAGGGGCTGGGATACCTGGCTCTTGGTTCACCGTGTTGGTTTCGCCTTGGGAGCATTTGATTACTCCGCCTTCTCCGTAACAAGCTTCTGTGTGGGTGTGGGCCATGCCACCCTTAGCCATATGTTTTTTGCCATGACGCTTTACGCTATACGCAATAGCCAGGGATTGGTCACGTGGTTTTCCAGCCTTGAGTTCGGTCTTGAGGTTGGAGACGAAAGCTTTCTTGGACCCGGATTTGTCTAATGGCATTGGTTATTCCCCTTGTTCACTTTCAGATTCTTGGTCGCTGTGGTCAGCTTCTTCGTGTGGTTGGCTGTCGAAGATTTCAAAAGCGGCCTGGAGGGCGCTAGCTACTCTGTCGGGGTTACTGTCTTGGATGCCTTGGAGAAGATCTTGAGCAGCGGCTTTAATACCATGATTTGACTCGTCTTTTTCGACGTGGTCTGGTTCGCGCGTCTCGACTACGGTCGTAGGGGGCTTTTTCTTAAACAAAAAAGGAAGGCCAGACATCAGGGTTAGTCTCCTAAACCTGCTATTTTAAACTTTTTTATGTTATTTTTGACAATATTTTAACAGAATTTATGTAAATTTGCTAAAATTCGTCTTTGAGGCGTTCTTCGATCTCTTTTTGCTCAGCGAAGTGCTCCTGTGCTTTTTCCCACATTTCGCTGGATTGAGCCTCTGCCCACTCCTTGGTGCCTGGCTTTGGTTTGTATTTAGGAGGCTCATAGGCAAAGGCTGGGCTCTCTTTAAAGGCATAAAGCACTGCGTCGATGATATCACTATGATATTTATCGGAGATTTTGATTTTGTCTGGTCTGGACTTAGAGCGGTCGATTTCCACTAGGTAGGAGTCTTGGGCGAACTTGCTATTGGATTTGGCTTTGAAGCGTCCAGTTCGGAGTGCGTCGTTGAGAAAGGCTACGTTTTCTTGTTTACGGGCTTTGTCGGCTGGTTCTACTGGGAGGGCGTGTTGACGCCGCATTTCTTCTGCTAGCTTCTTTCCTAGTCCGCCCTCGTCGATAATCATCTTGGTGATGTCGTACTTCTTCTGTAGGAGCTTAATCTGCTCTACAAGCTCAGAGAGCCCTTGCTTGGCTGTAACAACCTCGTCTACAAGGTAGGTGCAGGGTTCGGTATCAGACCACGCTAGGACCGCTATAGCGTCTGCGTCGTTGAAGCCTAAGTCGATGCCCATTATGTAATTGTATTTCGTTGGGGGGCTTGGCGGCATCTCTGTGTAGTGGTTTAGCTTGTCATTGTAGTGTATCCACAGGGAATCACTATCTAATACCCACTTACCGTAATACTCTCGTTGAATGCTAGGGTCGTTTGAAGTCACACCGCGACGCCTTAGTTCTCGGTCGAGGAGAGCCTGGTGGGTCATCCCTGACTTTTTGGTGATGTGTGGGTTATCGAAGTAGGTCCAGCCGTGATGGGACCAAGCCTCAGACTTTTCCATCTTGTCTTTGACTACCCCAGCGACCTCGGCAAAGTATCCTGTAGGTATAGGGCCAGGAGTGCCAATGAGGCAAAGAGTGCCAGCATAGTCCAAAAGAGCAGCCGAAAGAACGTCATCTATAAGTTCCTGAATATACGGGCGAAACGATTGACACTCGTCGATATAGACCTTTTTGAGCGCTAGACCGCGAAACTTCTCGATCTCAGACTCGTCCTTGGCTCCTGAGCAGTATATCACTGAACCGTTCGGAAAGAGCATCGACAGCTCTGTCATGTCTTCAGAGCCACCTAGTGCGAAGTTACGATTTAGTTTTTGAAGCTCTGGCCAGATCAGCTTCTTAGCGTTATTTCTGGACAGAGTGATGTAGAGGCAAACGATTTCTGGAGTGCTTAGAGCGGTGTCCACTAGGTCGGCGGCGCAGGCTATGGTCTTGCCGGAGCGGCGAGAGCATACTGCGCATTTAAACGGTCGGGGATCGGTAACGAACTTAAGCTGCTTGTCGAATAGAAAGGTATCCAGCCTAAACGGCTCTATGGGCTTTGGAGAGGATTTGATATATCGCCCTTCCGCGTCTTTGACGCCCGCACTGAGCTGCTTAGGCTGAATAATCCTTCTAGCCACTGGCGGCTTCTACGGAAAGGCCCTTGACGGTCGGCAGGGGCACTAGGAACTTTTGGGGTTTGCCGAAGCTGTTCGTCCATTCGAGCTGGAGACAGGTCTCGGCTTCATTGAGGCTCATCTTGAAGTTCTTAAGAGTCTTGTTTTGAGGAGGAAAGGTCTGTTGAAATTGACCCTCGCCTGGAATAAACACTACGTCGTGTAGCTGGGCATAGGTTACGATTTTAGACACTTGGTTGTTCTCCTTCTACTGATTTGGCGGACTCGGCTGCGGCTGTTGCTTCTGCTTGTTTGGCGGCAAAAGCTTCTGAATTGAGACTATCGAGAGTTTCGTGGAACATTGCAATGTCTCGGCTAAGGCGGTGGACTTGATACACCGCTGAGCCAAGCTTTGCACAGGTTTGAGCGTAGTCTTGGTTAATGGCTTCGATTGGACGCGTGGACTTATCTGACATGTTTACCTCTTTAAACGAACGGGTTATAGGTTACTGACGGACGCTTTTTTAAAATCGACTGACCAAGTTTGGTTACGTGACTGACCACTTTGACCTCTTTGGACACCAGCTTGTTGGCTAGGCCGATGCCTCTCCAGCGAGCCTTTACGAACACCCAGTGTAGGGTGTCTCCGGCTCCCACCGAGTATCCTAGGATTACGTCTGGAGCGTCTTTGAGGCAAGCTATCCTAACCTCGGTGTCTGGGCGGTCTAGGAGCTTCTCTAGGAAGGCATGATAGTTCTTGAAGTAGGCTTTGGAGTCCATAGCTAGGAAGGAGTCGTTGCCATACCGGAGGCCCTTAAGCCATGAGGCTAGGATTAGTGGCCTATCGCTCGAAACTCCCTCTCTGATTGTCACTAGCTCCTGGTCTACTTCCGACATTTTTCTAGCATTTCTTTCTTAAGCTTTTTTATGGTCTTGGTAACAAAATCAGCGTGAGAGGTCATTTTGCGGTCTTTGAGGACTATCATTATTTCTCGGTAGCTTTTGCCTTCGGAGTGAAGCCACCAGACTGTTTTTTCTTGGTCATTAGCGAACTTGTATTCATGAAGGAGCTGCCCTGCGAGTTGAAAATATGCTTGCTTTATCTTGAATTGGTCCGGTGTATAGAAGAATTGAAAGTCTCTGCTATGCCATCGTTTGAGGTTGCCGTCTGGCTGCTCAATGTCCTCGAAGCCTGAGTTTTTCAGGAGTCGATCGGCTTCGGCTTTAAGCCGTGCCCGTTGCTTGTTGTCCATTAGCTACCTGCGTTGTTGACGCCGTAGCTGCGGCTTGTTGTTGAGCCTTGATCTCTTGAAAGACATAACTAGACACTTGTTTAGCGGCGCTAGTTTGAATCACTTTGTAGAAGTAGAAATTAGGCTTGCGGTAGACAGTTTCTCCGAGATGGAGGACGATGCTAGCCAAGACGAACTGAACCGAAGCCCGGCTGTCTGTAGGCATATCGTAGGTGGCCATGATATGATCTGTCCACTCCTCGAAGGCAGCGACGCCAACCGGGAGCCTTGTAGGGAAGAAGCCTCGAATTTGATTAAAAAACCTAACGATCTTTGCTGTGTATTTGCTCATGTAAACAATATGACATAAGTCCTAGCAGACACGCAAGGAAATTATTACGATTTTTATTTACTAATGATTTTGAGAAGTTAACGCAATAAAAGGGACAGATAGACCAGAGACAAGGAGCAGTAGAATCCACAAGAGTATTGTCCCTCGTGCTGCAATGCTGATCCTTCTATCTAAAGCGTTGATAGTCTTGTCCTCCATCTAAGCCGCCTTCTTCTGCTCTTGAGCGTCATTCGACGTGAACATAAACCGACCAAACAAGCCAAAGCTAGCCTTGTTGTGGTTGTGAATCATCAGCTCGTCGAGGGCTAGATCAAGCTCTGCTTGCTTCGTCTCCAACTCCTCGAAGATCTTTGTAACATGAGCCATAGGACCTGTGTGGTGTAGTTCGAACGTATCGCTATGCACCAGCCACTTACCGTTGGACAGCTTTGTAATTTCAAGCATATTATCTCCTCTTTTGTTTTGCTTCTGGCACCATTGCCATTCCTGCTTTAATCAAGGCTTTGTATTTTGGGTATAGCTCGGCTTTCAATCCCATCTCAACGGCTTGCTTCTTGGTAACTCTCAACCATTCTCTGCGGGTTTTAAGTTTGCAGCCGATAGCTATGTTTTGGGGGGTGATCGTGATAGAAAAGCTAAAAGCGACAACAAAATTAACTATCTCGTCGATTTTAGATACCCGCGCATTGCCGGATACCCACGCATCGCCGGATACCTGCGCATCGCCGGATACCCGCGCATTGCCGGATACCCACGCATCGCCGACTTGGCTTAAGTTACTCTCTTTCTCGATATAGCCGCCTAGTTGACCGTTAGAGCGTTTTTCGATGCGGTAAAGCGTAACATGTCCAAGCTCTAATTTTAGATCAAGCCTAAGTTTGTACTTCTTCATGCGATCCTCTCTTTCTAATTACAGAATAACAAACTGAGTCAATTTAGTAAAGAAAATAATTCTACTTTAAGTCCGCTAGGTTAGTAGCGATTTTAGGGTCAGCCTTCAGAGCTACTCCTGGAAGTTTCACCGTGTTCTCCATCGCGTCCTTCAGAGCGGCAACCATAGCTTCTCCAAGCTCTTTGGGGCCTTCTAAGATCAATTCGTCGTGTACTTGCATGACAATCTTCACGCCGGACCATTGAAGGTCAGTCTTTGTATTGTTTTGTATTTTTTTCCATACAGCTACGGCGGCTCTGTTCATGATCGAGGCGGCAGTGCTTTGTACCCTATGGTTCATACTTAAGTTGAGCAAGTTTCGCTGCTCGTATCCAAGCTCTCTGTGAGAGGCGCCTTTGATAATGTCCATAGCGGCTGGAATGCGTCGAGGTCTACCGAATAGGTTGTGCACTACACCGTTCGCTTTGGCTTGCTCGTGGCTCTCCAGTATCATGGCTTCTACTTTCGGGTAGGTAGCGAAATACCGCTCGATAATGTCCTCACATTCCTCTGTAGGAAGTCCTAACTTGATGTGCTGCTGATAAGGGCTAGTGCCGTAGGGAGTAGCCAACGCAAAAGCTTTTGAGATGTCCCTAAGCTTTGGATATTTTGCACCGAAAAAGTTCTTATCCTTCTTGAATAGAGTACAGTCTGTTTTACCGAAGATCGGCGCTCCCACTACGCTATAGAAGTCTTCTCCTTTGGCGAAGCAAGCCATGAGCGTCTCGTCTTGGGATGCTGAGGCGAACACGCGAGGCTCTAGCTGCTCATAGTCGGCCCCAACGAATACTTTACCGGGTCGAGCGACGATGCAAGCCTTGACTCTCTTATCTTCTCTAGGAAGGTTCTGGAAGTTTGGGGCTTTGGAGCTGTATCGACCGCTAGTGGTGCCATGCTGGAGGAAGCTTGGGCGAATAATGTTGTAGACAGCTCTGGACTCAATGCCTTCGACGTAGGTGCTTAGGAGCTTCGAGGCTTTGGCATACTCCAAGAACTTCGCTACCCATTTGTAACGAGGAGCGATTTTGCTTAGCGTTTCCTTGCCACAAGCTAGGTAGTGCCAATAGTCGGCGACCTTCTTTGGTCTGCTCATCTTCTTGGTCTTGTAGTTGAACTTTGAGCCTTCATATACTCGACCAAAGTTGTCCTTTACTGTCTGAATGAACTCCCTTTTAGCTCCGGCGCTGTATGGCAGCTTCATGCTCAGAGCCTTGCAGAGCGCCCGGCCTTCGTCGGTGAGAGTATTAAACTCAACACCGAGTTTGTCGAATAGAAGCCACGCTATTTGCTTAGAGGCGCTAATGTTGAAGGTTTTGACTTTTGAGGTGCCGGGATACTTGTCTTTGACATCGTCTTCGATCTCTTTGTAAATGAAGGCTTTAGCTTGAAGGATTTCAGTCTCCAGCTCACATTTGAGCTTTAGGAGCTTTTCCATGTCAACGCGGAGGCCGGTCGTATTCATCTCGTAGGTGGGGCCTTTAAAGAGAGGCATTGACTCGTCCTCATAAAAGAACTTGTCAAGATTCTCCTCCCCCAGCTGGCATACGTCCTCGTAGAAGATTTTGAGGGTTAGGAGGGCGTCTTTGGCGCCGTAGTAAGCGATTAGGTCGGCGTCAGCTTTGTACAGCTCGTACCTATCTTTGGTGAGCGCTCCGCCGTTCTTTGAGACACTGGCTTTCATCTCAGCTTGTTCCTTCTTGGCGTCCTCTCCGTAAAGAGCTACAGCACGCTCTTTAAGAGCATTAGAGCGGTTTTCGTTGAGGAGATGACCTGAGATGAGGGTGTCGTGTAAAAGCTCCTGTATCAGCTCTACGCCAAAGTTATTGAAGATCATGGAGGCATCAAAAATGAAGTTTTGACCTATGAGATTTTTGGTCTTGAGCTTCTCGAAAAAAGCTTTGGCTCCTTGCATTGTTTCGAGATAGATGAGTTTCTCCTGGGTTGGGTCCCAATAGCTCAAGATGACGTAGTAGGCTACTTCTAGTTCGGAGCATACCGAGAAACCGATGATCTCGGACGCTTTTAAGACACCCGTAGTCTCGGTGTCCAAGGCCACTAAGGTCTTGTCAGTTAGGTAGTCCTCCAACTCCTTCAGTTGTGCTAAGGTCTTGACTATTTTCAGTTGTTCCATTTGCTACTTCCTCCTCCGTGGTCCAGCTTATCGACTTGTATGGCATTACGTCGGTCTTGCGGTCAAGTTTACGTTTATTAGTACACTTTTTATTAAAGAAATCAAAGACTTTTTCGTCTTTCTGCGTAAGCTCGTTTAGGTGCTCGTTGGTAGGATTGAACTTGAGTAGGTAAGTCACGTCCTCTTGGATGTTGTCGAGGTTTGCCTTTTTGTGACGAATTTTACAGAACTTGAAGGCGGTAACGTAGAGACAGCCTTCTTCCGAATGGCACTTCTTCAGAGGTTGCCAAAGGGTAATTAGGTAGTCGCAATAGCTCTCGAAATACACCGTGCCGTAGGCTGCGTCTTTGTTGAGTTCTAAATCGCCTGAACCGGCCTTCTCTCTAGGAGCTTGGCTTTGCATCACTAGGAGCGTGTTGGTGCTTATGGCAAACGCCTTCATTTGGTGGCAGATGTCCATGAGATCTTGATTCTCGCCATCCTTACCTTTTTTCTTTAAGGCACCGATGTGGTCGATCACCACGCAGCCGATCTTCTTGCCCGTGACTTTCTGGAATTTGATAATGTATTCTTTGATGTCATCGAAAGAGAGGTTACGGTATGAGCCGTCTGGGTCATAGTTGTCGATCAGATGAACCTTCTCGTATAAGGCTTCGTTGCCTTCGCACATGGTCTTCCAGTGGTCGGCGATCTCGTTTACCGGCTGTTCCAGCGGTATGAAGAAATGCTCATAGTCTGGGTTGGATTGGACAAAGCCTCGGAACAGGTTTAAAGCCACTGTGGTTTTGCCGACGCCGCTACCGGCTACTAGCCCTATCACCTGGCCTAAACGGAAGCCGTGCTGGGTAGCGTCTATGTAGGACCAGCAGGGTAGCCTGGTACCTTTGATAGCGTCACCACAGCGCTGTAATACGCTCTTAACGGTGCTGGAGAGGGTTAGGCTATTGTCAGCCTCCAATTCGAAAGTCCAGATCTTGTCTACGATGTTAGAGGCGTAGGAGATGCGATGCACTGGTGCTCTGTGTCTGGCCTTGGGGCTATTGGCTAGGACGGTCAATGCCTCCTGCTTCGTAAAGCCGTCAGTGAACAGGATATGTCCTAAATGAAAGTCGGCTCTGCTTCTATCTGGAGCGTCTCCTCTCCAGATAGTGTTAACCTCTTTGTTTTTCTGAACCATTTTGAGGAACTTAAGAGGGAGCTTTTCGTCAATCTTTACGTCGGCGTCGACTTTGTAGGTTTGAGCGAAGTGTCTTTTGCAGTACTCCTCGTCTTCGTTGGAAATAGGGGGGAGTGCTTTGTCGAGGTCTTCGCAGGTATAGGATCTGTCGTTGTCGAAGATGAGTTCACAGAGTTTTAGGTTCTCTGGGTCCTTGGTGTTGAGGGTGTCTGGTACCCTCATGAGCTGACAGAGCTTGCCTACCGCATCGTCTGTGTCTAGGAGGCGACAGAGGCGACGCTGGAGCTTCAAGAAGCTCATAGCGTCAAGATCGACAACTTTAAAATAAGCATGTACACCGTTCCCGCTATCAATAATCCGGGTAGGAGTAACGCTACAAACTTCAGCAATTCTAGCAATAAAAGCGTCTTTGTCGGCATACTTGCCTTCTTTGAGGTCCATGTCTACAAAACACCATTCAAACTTGTCGACCTGAGAGCCTTCGACCGTGGTGCCTTTTTCGTAGATGCTTGGATAGTTTGAAAACCAGTAAGCGTTATAGAAGTTTTGGGAGTTCTGTTTTTGAACGTATTCAAGTGAGAACTCGCCTTCAAGGACTACTTTCCTTGTAGGAAACTCTTCTTTAGCCCAAGCCGGTAGAATCAGGCGGTAAATCATGAGCCTCCAGTTAATTAGGTTGTCCCGATTTCGAGCCTACCTCGGGACCACAGTAGCTTTGCGGGGCGAAGAGAGGAGGAACCCGCGCTCGTTCCTATGAAGCCGCTTTGCCTCGACCGGCAAGAAGCGCTTGGACTTTAGCTTGACGAGCAGCATTAGGGGCTGCTGCTGGACGCGCCGGAGGGGTTGCGCGTGCGGCTGGAAGCTGCTCGTCAAGGGCGCTGCCCTCTTCGTCTGCGAAGTCGGATTCGACAAAACCATGATCGGTATCGTCATCTCCTGTAGCTTCGTTTGAAGGTGCGCTCAAATCAGAAACATCAATGTTGTTGTTCTTGTCTACCTCAACCTTATATTTGTACATAGGATTGTTTTTCGTTTCGACCATGCCGGAGAACGTGACGCGAGTCATCGTTCCTGGCTGTACCGAGCGGAGCTGGCTGTCGAGGTTGGTTTTACCCCAAACGCCGAGATTTCCATCCTTAGTCTGGAAGACATGCAGATAACAAAATCCGCTCTTAGACTTAGCACTGTCTACTTTGCGGGAGCCGAGGAAGTAGCCTTCTACGCTCGTCGGGTTCTTCTTTCCAGTCTTTCGGTCAGTGCCTCCGATCGAGGTCGTTACGCTGCAATCCAAATCTACTACTTGTTCAAATGCCATTTTGTTATCTCCTTATTGGTATAGTTACAGTTACGAACGCTTTTGTAAATAGAAATCTTTGGTCGCATTGTGCAAAGTCAATCGAGCGCGGATAATTGTTGTCAAGTCATTTTTGGTGACATGATCAGTAACGACAAACGCCGTTCCTTGGGAGTCCCACTTCGACAGCGTATCGTAGGTGACATAGCTGCGGGTAGTAGGATGATAGAGCTTGCGATTGTTATAACGAACGATCTTTTCCATGATTTACTCTCCTTTGTTGAAGTTAAAAGACAGCTGCTCGGACACTTTGAAAGGCTCAGGACTCTCTAGTTCTAACGAGATGGGCCTCCACTTATAACCATTAACACAGTCGGTCAGAACGCACAAGAAAATTTCTCCTCTGTCTGTTAGAGCATAAAAGCTATCTGGATGACAGACGGCGATCTGTACGACCTTATTCTGGATCGGCATTTTCTCTCCTCTTTCTCGGCTCAGGCCGCTGGTGGTGACGACGTAGTGTCATTACATATTGAACAGTACTTTTTGTCAACGACTAATTTGAAACCCTTCGCTCTCGTCAGATGCTTAGCGCAAAGAAGCGGGACTCTTTTCTTGGGCTTGGGCTGAGGACTGATAGGCTTGCGAGGTCCTGGTATGATACCGTTAGCCCACAAAAGGAAACCAATAAAAGCTGCCCAAGAGAAAGTTATGACGTAGAGAAGGATCTCCTCTCTGGTCACAAGAAATTGTCCTGGAGCAGATGATACAATGCCTTCTCAAGCTTGTATACCGTCTTGTGTTTGATTTTCACCGGCCACTCGAACTCCATAAAGTGTAGAAGTTCATGAATGAAGGTTCTGAAAGTCTCGTTGCGGCTCATGCCAGCCCGGATGAGAATACGCTTCTTTTGTGGATCTGTCTCTCCGATGTTCTTCAATCCCTTAACGAACTTGACTTTATAGACTTCGTCTCGCAGGTAGACTTTCTTTGGGTACTGGTCTTGACTAGGTATTCTCATTTGTTCTCCTCCCAAGCTTCAAGAACTTTCTCTACGTAAGTGTCGTTGACGATATCTCCATCCTTCGCTATCATACAATGCCCTGCATTATAGCTTGCAATAGCGCAAGGTAAATCATTAGGATGACGACGAAGCTGATAGCGCAGATACTTACCAGCAAATCGGATATTCTGCTCCGGGTTAAAGAGATCTTGCTCTGTCCCTTTGTAACCCATGAAATGAGCAGTTCGCCACTGAAGTTGACAAACCCCAACGCTAGTATGGCCACCGTCGTCAGGATGGACTGCTTTAGCCACATGCTTAGACTCCTGCCAACAAACGGCGCTTAAAAGACCAGGAGGAAGACCTAGCTGCTGAGACACTGACAAGAACAGTAGGGCTATTGTTGTTGTACTCATGATTAGAGCATATCAAACTGCGTTAGAAAAGTCAAGCTTGAAGGATATCAAGGACTTATCTAGGAACTGAGCGCCTGAGAGATTTGCGCTTCTCTTTACTTAGGAGGTTCTCGCCGGAGCGTGTCTCGGCGCCGCAGCTTTTACACCGAAATCTTTGGAACTTGCCGGTAGAGGTATAAAAGAAGCCTCTAAGACGAAACTCGGTGTGTCCGCATTTACACTTCTCTGGGGTACCTTCGCTGTAAATGTTGAAATTGATTGAAGAGTCCCAAGGGATGAGTTTTTCATAAAGTTCTTGGGTGGCAAGAACATCGTGCTTGTTATAGCGCTCCATCTCTTTCCAAGCGCTCAAGTTACCAGCGAGGCACTCTTTCCACATCTCGAAACCAGGAAATTTCTTGTGGCTGAGCTTCTTGTACTTCACACAAAGCTTATCTGACATGTACTCTAACTTATTGCTTGTAAACCCAAAATGACGTTTGGCTAGTTCCAAGGTGTCGATCTGCTTATAGGAGCTTGGAGGCTGGAAGCCTTGTAGAACAAAACGGGCGTTCAGCTTCTTTACGTCGAACTGGCGGCTATTTTGACCTATAACGATGTCCGCTTCGTCTAGGAGGTCCCACACCAGTTTTAGGAGCGCTTTGTCGTCTTCGATGTTCTTGGCGTTGCGCTGGTCTTTGTAGATGACTTCTTTAGAATGTAGCCATTTGGCGCTAAAACTCAGAAGATGCCAATCAGTATGTATCTGATTTAACGAGACGTTTTGATCCCATAACTGCCAGATGTATCCAAGTAGAGGACTAGTTTCGATGTCAATAATCAGGACTTTTGGACCGTTCATATTGGGAGCCCTCTAATTGCTATTTTAGACTCTACTGCTTGGTATCGGTTGCGGGCTCCTGTTGGATCGGGTTTGCTGGTGGGATTGGTGCGGTAGCGCGGACAATATAACTTTGGACATCCTTCGAGCGCTGGTCAATTCGTTCGAGGTTCTCTTTGATATTTGCTTGAATCTCATTGAGACGCGCTGTAACCTCTTTACCGATCTCGGCATAGAGCGCTTGTGTGAGGATCTCTGGAAGGAGTTCCTTGGCGATTTGTCGGAGCTGACTTCTAACTAACTTTGCATTATTACTCATTTTCGTCCTTTCGTTCGGCTGCGTCTTTGTAACTAAACCCGCTTGGATAGCGTTTGCGGAGCTTCTCGACGTTGATGTTTTCTACTGTTTCCATGCTGACGCCGGTCACTAGGAGTAAAAACTCTAAGTACCAGCGAACGTCGCCAAGCTCTTTGATTAGTTCGTTTCTATCGAGAGGCTTGTTGTGGTAGAGATGCTTTTTGAGCATATCTGCCACTTCTCCGGCCTCTCCTGCAAGACCTAAAGCACCCATAGAGAGGTTAGCTTTTTGATCAGGAAGGAAACCAGCAGTTCTTGCTACTTCTTCTCGGTAGGTCATTTTAGCGCCTTTCTTTGGTCTTTCTCGGCCTTACTCTTTATCTTATGACACACTTCGTCCACGGCTTGCAAGTTATTTTCGACACACCACAGCCGATCTATTACGACGTTGAGATCCATATCTTCAAACTTCTGACCAATCGGAACTAACGGGTCGATATGGTCGACGACGGCGTAGCTTCTGGCGTCTGGCTTACCACAGATATTACACCGGAACCACTGTTTGACTCTTGGGCGGTCTGGATCTGAGTGCTTGATTAGAGCAGCCTCTATTACCTTCTTATGAAGCTCTGACCTAGAGAACGCGCGCCTAAGACTGCCCTTTATGGCCTTTCTGTCTTTTGGTGTGATTCTAGGATTTTGCTTCATTGGGAAGGGCATATCTGACTCTCGTCTCCTTCCAAGTTAACTTCATATTTTTTATCGAACATCTGCTCAAGCTCCCTGCTATGCTCAATAACCATGACATTTTCGTGTTCCAAAGACAACTCCTGAAACAGAGAGTAGGTCTTGGCCTTCAGCTCTGGATCTAGACCAGCTAGAGGCTCGTCCATGAATAGATTGGAGAAATGAACTCCGGCGTTATTGGCGGATTGTTTCATGATAGCAAGGCCGAAGGCGAGCTTAAGCATGCACCGTTGGCCTTTGGAGAGTTGAGTAAAGACGGCCTGGTAGCCTGATTTGTAGATACTCGCATCTAGGTCATCGCCGGAGTTTGCGGAGAATACGACCTTAATCTCCGCATTGAAATGAGCCTCTAGGACGCGGTTAGTCTCGGCTTGGGCCTCTCTGATGCTCCGTTGGAGTAATTCAGCCCTAAGCTTGAAGGACAGGTCATAGAGAGTATTCAAAGAAACAAGGTAATGAGACAGCCTATTTACCTCATTTGTGGCCTCCATTACCCCATTTTCTGTCTTGGCAATTTCATCTATCGCCTTATTAATCTGAGCCTTGAAAGGATTGACTTTTTTCTGCTCTGCCTCTAGCTGGTCACCGTAGCGGTTGATCATCGCTCTAGCGGCCTCTAATTGCGTCGTATGTGGGTTTACGAGGGATAAGGCGTTAGTGAGCTGGTCATTAAGGGCATCGAGCTTAGCTAAGGCTTTCGAATACTTCTCCATACCGGCTCTAGCATTCTCCATTTGCTCACGATGCTTCTCAACTGTGTCAGAGAGGGCTGGTCCACCGCAGGTGGGGCATTTCTCGGCTTGGAGGATTTTAAGCTGGTCTTCCATCTCTCCATATAGGCGTCTAGCGTATCTTAGGTCTATGCTACCGGACTTGAGCTTTAGGTTGTTGATTTTCTCCGTAATGCTGTCGATCTTTTTACTGCTCTCCTTGTCCCAGCCTTCCGAGGCAGTTTGGAGGGCTTGGATTTTGGTGTCTTTTTCGACTTCGAAGCCTTTGAATTTGGTTTTGAGGGTTTTGATTGCTTCTTGCTGAGAGGTGCTCCACTCGTCAAGACTGTGGTGGGAGCTGCTAAGAGATGCTTTAAGGGTATCCAAGCGTCCAGACCTTGAGGCTTGGTCGATTTTGGCTTGTTCCAGTGCTTTTTTAGTTTCCTTACGGGCTTCAGAAGCTCTTTCAGCGATGAGTATCGGAAGGTCAAGCGGCGCAATTGATTCGAGAATTTCCCGTCTGTCTTTTGCTTTAGCTGTGAAAAAGTGAGACGTAGGGCCAAATTCAGTAAAATAGCTTCCGGTACAGTATAGAGAATAAGAGATGCCAAGGCGTTCTTCCAAAAGCCTTTGAGTTTCGGGAAGGTCCTTTCCCCTAATTTGCCTGCTAGCCTGGTCGCCCGACTTTGACGATTCGTACCAAAAAAGGTCGTTGTCTTTTGAGGAACCTCTTGTTCGGAAAACAGCGAGTCTGGAGGTACCCAAGTCCAGTTCGATATGTCCTCCGGTGGGTTCCGAAACTTGCCAAGTCTTGATCTCATCTGCGTTTCCTCCCTTAGCGGTCTTTCCAAATAATATCCAACATGGGATATCAAAAATAGTGCTTTTACCGGAACCGGTTGGGCCGTGAATAAGAGACAAACCTGTAGCCGAGAAGTCAAACTCAAGACTTCTATAACTGCCAAAATTTGTCACTTTGCATTGGCCGAGTTTCATTTTTTTGTCCAGGAAGGAAAAAGACAACTCCAGTCGTAATTTTTGTACGCCTCCTTGAAAGCGACAGTGGCGTTATTATACACGATAGGATCGATAAGTTGGCAGTAACCTTGTATTCTTACTTCTATTGGCTCTTGGTCAATCTGAGCGGAGGTGAGTCCACAGAGTTTGCATTCTTCTATGAACGAAGTTAAAAGTTCAACTTTATGCATCTGATGCTTGCAGTTCATGACACTAGGGTCCTCCAAAGTCCTTTAAGATTTGACTTCTCTTCTGTAGTTTCTCCAGAGGCGTCTACAATCTCGTCCATAAGAACATCCTCTGTAATTTTAATCTTTTCCCTCTCCTCTACTTCTACCCCCTCTGTAGGGATTAAGTCAAGTTTAAAGTTTGAGTGTCCTAGGAGAACTTCACCTATCTTCTTTTTGTCGATTTTGACGAGGTCGCTGGGAGCGCCGGTTACTTTGAGCCAAAGGAGGTCATTGGGCTTTAGGTCAACGATGCTTTGGTACCGTATACCGTGTTCGTCGGCTGTAGCGTTCATTACAACGTGTTTGCGGAGATTTGTAGGGACGAAGGTTAGGGTGCCGTCGTCGTTTAAAATCTGGAAGCCTTTAGGGCCATCACCGGCTTCTCCGAAAGTCAATGAAAACGGATTACCTACGTAACTGAACAATCCCACCGCTCCCTTTCGAGGAGGTCCGCATTTGATGTCCTGTCGACGGTGGTAGTGACCAGAAATCACTCTGAAGTCTTTAAAGGCTTCTTTAGGTAGGGCGGATTTGTCTTGAACATAATCACCCGTGTGGCTTCCTTCGACGCCCTGGTGAGCTATGATAAAGCTGACACTCCTTGAGCAGTAGTTTAAAGCCTTTGAGAACTCTTCAGGATTGGATTGATAAGGTATGAAACCCACAAAAAAGTCCTTGCTGTCCATCTCAAAGTCCATAACCCTAGGCTCGTCTATGATCGAATCAACGTGAGGCTTGAGGAAGTTTAGAACGTGCTCTTTGCCTTTCTCATTCACCAGGGAGTGGTTTCCCACGAGGAGGTAAACCGGAACTTGCTTCTCTTTGGCATATTGCATAGTGGCGATTAGGCGGTTCATTACTTGGCCACGTAGAATGTCCTTGTCGTTAGTGAGGTCACCGCAGTCTATCAGCGGGACGTGAAGTTCGGCGGCTTTGTCTATAGCCTGTCGGAAGGCGTTGTCCGCGAGTTCGAGGGTGCTAAGGGAGTAGTGTGTGTCTGAAATGAGGCAGGCTAGGGGGTTACTCATTTATTTTTCCTCATCAAGTACATAACGTCGCTGGGGATATACCTGTCTGTAAGAAAATTTTCAACAGGGATATGGCCTCCGCAAAGATCCACAGCCAACTGGTTAATCATAGAGTGCATTCTCATAGGAACTAGAGCCCAGACCTCTCCTCTTCGTAAGGCTCTCCAAAAGCTTTTCTTACGTTTAAAATTCGGCTGAGTGCCCATAGATCCGGCATCCTCCAAACGTGGAGGAGCGTCCTTATTCTCACTAGATTTAACCCTATCGGCTTTAGGGACCGAAGATTCTGACACTATTCCGCTCCTATTACATTGATACCTTCTGATGTAATTCTAAGCGTAAATTCCTTTTTGTTCAAGCCTGATTTATCTAAGTGATTTTTAAAAAGTTTCCAAGTTACGTCGGCTCCAGCCCGAACCTTCTGCTTGTCGACAGTCTTCTCGTACCAGCCTCTGCGGGAGGTCTGAAAGGTCAAGGAACTGAAGAAATTAACTGCTTTGCCTCCAGCGTTTGTCTTTCCGGGCGAACCTATATTATCGTAGCAATAATTAATTATAAGAATCGCGGCGTTATCGTTGTCTCTTTTGCTGATCATCTTGTTGATTGCGAGTCGATTAATCTTGCCTTTGCCTCCGGGCTTAGAGTCTTGCTCCATAAGATCAATTTCACTATCCCTCTGAGAGACAACATTGCCGATACTGTCAAAAACGACCAAAAGCGGCGAACTAGGGTATTTGGCTTTGAACGCATCCCACGCAGCAAAGAGTAAATGAAAAGCTTCCTCTGCAATAGAAGACTGAACGAGTAATATCGAACTAGTATCCACTCCCCAACTCTGAAGGTCTTTCTCGGTAGTCTTTGACTCAGTCTCAACATAAATCACCCCTACCTCTTGAGCTTGTGCGGCTTTCATAGCTTCAATCGCACAGGACGTTTTACCGCTATCGCTATCTCCTGCGATCATAACCAGCTTACCGAAGGGTAGGCCGGGAACGCCAGTTACTTGTTGCCACCAGCTCGGCATGGTAATGTAGTCGGCGTCTGTGAGTTTGGAGAGATTAGATCCTACACCGATGCGCTTGGCTAATTTCGGATTGTCCTTAAATTGTCTTCTCACGTCGTTTGCGAGGGAAGACATGTCAAACTTACTCACAGTCCTTCTCCTTTGGCCATTGTTCTGAAAAATATATGAGCATTATTAAAAATATCGTAGTAACTACGCAAATACGCGATATCGTTTTCGATGCGTTCTAAGTCCTCTCTAGCCTTCAGATACTCAGCGCTAGCCTCGGCGGTGACCTTGTTCTCCGTCATCGTCTTGGCGGTACCTTTGCTGAGTTCTTGAGCATATACCGCTGTCTGAACCGACGTATATTTGATTTTGTCTTCGGAGAACATATGCCGAATATCTGTGATCTTGGCCATAGCTACTAAAAATTCGCTGGCGCGTCTTTCGGCCTCTGGCAGACTGATAGACTTTGACAACGAGAGTAGAGCTGAGTATTTTTCGATTAGATCTTTGATTTCTTGCATTAGTCTGTCTCCTTCGAGGTGATAAGGACGTTCACCGCTGCCATGAGCAGTAGGTTTGAGATGTTCGGATCGTTCATCTGCAACGAGCGCTGAAGGCTTCTGACGCGGTCGAGGTCATCAAGCCTGTTAGCTTCATATTGATCCTGGATTAGTTTGATAGCGGCTTCGTATGGTGAATAACCAGACTCATGATATTTATACCTCATTTGGTGGCGCCTTTCTCTTTCATCAAAGCCAACAAAAAGCGCTGCTTGAGCTTCAATGACTTCTTAGCCTCGCGGTACGGTGCTGCTAGCTCTGCTGCTGCCTCTCTGGCCTTCTCCAAGTCTTCGTCATTCTCCTTCATTTGCTCGTTTTCAGCTTCGGCCTTAGCTAACACCGAGAAGCGTGCTTCTAATGCGTCAATAGCCAGTCCTTGAACTTCGGATACGAACTCGGGACATTCTTTTTGGGCCTTGGTTTCGATTGACTGTTTTGGTCTACTCATTTTCAGACTCCTTTTCGTCTAGTGGTTGTTCTCCGAGGATCTTGGGACACTTTTTACGAATATTTTCAAGCTCGTAGTGGGCAGGGAAGTGACGTAAAGCCCAATAAGCTCGTTGCCGAATATCTTTAGGTACCTTCGGTGTCTTTTTTGGGTCTAACAGATCTCGAAGGAAGTTTCTAGCATGCAAAATAGATCTAAATCGTTCATTCGGTAACGTCATGAATTTTGCTCCTTTCCAATCATCTCGATTAGTTTATCTCTTTGAGCGTCCCGTGCATCACCCCGTGCATCACCCCATGCAGCGTCCCATGCAGCGTCCCGTGCAGCGTCCCATGCAGCGCCCCGTGCAGCGCCCTGCACAGCGCCCTGTGCAG
>Ga0075030_100001739_pt1 | contig 19650 bp, 21 predicted proteins | sample LitLauG_LLR_2012_FD_71393 | JGI IMG/M metagenome (GOLD analysis project Ga0075030, IMG submission 71393) | Freshwater sediment microbial communities from Pennsylvania, USA - Little Laurel Run_MetaG_LLR_2012 | ecosystem: Environmental > Aquatic > Freshwater > Creek > Sediment | place: USA...
CACCGCCGCCAACTTCAACTCCATCGCGTACTCAACCGACTTCGCATCTTCCTGTGACATGCGTTCTCCTCTCGAGAACTGTCACCATTTTCTATGTCTCAGTTTTGGGGTCCACTCCAACGGGACGTACCCCTGATTTTTGGCCCAGAAATTCAAAAGCCCCGCTAGTCAGGCGGGGCTCGGCAAAATGCCAGTAGGTACGCTACCTTTCAAGCAACATAATTCTAGCACACCAACTCTGAGTCGAGAAGCCCGTGCGGAGGACGACGGTCTCGAACCGTAATGGCTGACTTGGCCACTCGACTGCTTGAAAGGCAGCGTCCAGTACCCACTGGCAACGTCCTCCAGACGCAACCTATCACCCTTTCAGTATTTCCCTCGCCATAGACCCGCGCAATCCCACAAAAGTAGCTACTCCAAATTGGGAATGAGGACGTTACCTTCGCGGATTTCAAAACGCCTGGTGCCCCACCCTTCGCGGTGTGTTCGAAGGGTGGGATTCCACGACTGCCAGCATCTCGGGATTTTGGCTTCGATCCTCCTTCCATTCCCCGTCCCTTGCTCCCCTTCATAAACTGTCATATTATGAAGCCATGCCCATGACCTCGCTGAACATCTCCCTCCCCGAAGCCCTCAAAGAATACGTCGAAGGACAGGTCGCCTCCGGAGATTGGGGCACGCCGAGCGAGTACGTCCGCGAACTGATTCGTCAGGACAAAGCCCGCCGCCTCGGCGATCTCGAGCACGAACTCGTCGCCGCCGCCAAAGGTCCCAAAATAGAACTGACCGTCGCCGAAATTCGCCGCAAGGGACTGGTTCGCGCCCTCCGCGAACGTACCATGAGAAGGTGAAGAAGAATCGCCTCGTCCTCAGCGACGCGGCTGCGGCCGATATCATCGAACAGGCCGATTGGTACTCCGCTCAATCCGGCAAGGCGCTCGCCGCGCGCTGGGAACGCGCTGTCACATCGGCCATTATGCGCGTTTTGCATCGGCCGAACGCCGGGACGCCCTGCCATTTCCTAGCAGCCGAACTTCATGATCTAAGACGCACTGCCATCCCCGGGTTCCTCAGACATCTACTCTTCTACAGGTTTGATCGTGACGAAGTTCTCATAGTCCTTGTCGTCCACGGTGCACGCGATTTGGAACCGCTTCTCTAGGCTGATGGCCCACCCCTAACTCCTATCCCCACTTCCAAGGTTGGCCCGTCCAAGCTCCGCTTGGGCGGGGCTTTTCGCAGCGAGCGCATCTTCACTGTCGGGAAACCCCTAGCCCACTCCCGCTTGCGCCGTCCCTATCTGACTGGGTCCGCCGTTCCATCCGACCATCTGCCCGCGGGAACCATGAATACGTCGATTGGTTCCGGAGCGCCTCCGAACTGTGGATTCAGCATGACGGGAGAGTTGGACAGATCTGCACCCCAAACGGCGCCGTCCATGAGTGGAGTGTAAAACATCAAGTGAGCCATCCAGTGGTGGTCGCCATGGTCGGTAAGGTACTGGTCCTTGGACATCATGTAAGACATGGCTCCAGGCTCCAGGGGCGGCAGCCCTTGCTTCATAAATGTCTTGATGCCGTCGATGATCTGAGCTTTGGATTGATAACGACCGGCCAATATCATCTCCGTTCTTTTATAGGTTAGCGGCAGGATGGAGCGGGCAGCCGGCGGATTAAAGCAGACCGGGCCTCGAATCTTAGGGTTCCAAAAATTGGCGGCATCCTCGCCGTTGATTGGGCCCATCCACCCTCGCTCCACGGCGCATACGAAACCATTCTTGCCTTTGAGGGCAGTTTCGTAGCCGTGCTTTCCAAGGACGAGGATGTCGGCATCGCGTGAGATGGCCTCCGGGGCCGCGCTTCGCGCCAGAGCAATCTCAGCGTTTCGATCCGCCATTAAATATTGATCGAGCGGAGCCATGCTCGCATAACGCGTTTTGGCGTCCTGTGCTTGCGCTTGCCGGCACTCGCCGAGCACGATAACCAGCGCAAAAGCTCCCAGTGCGATCATTTTGACTATCTTCTGGTTCATGGATTCCTCCTTAGGAATTAAAACGCTCGTACATACTGGTATGGATGTTAATGAGCACGAAGGAGGTGGCCTGTCCAAGCTCCGCCTGGGGCGGGTGGCTTCTGGAATCGAGGAGCGATCGTGATCCAAATCCTTGACACCTTCTCTTATAATAAAAATATCGCAGACAATTAATTTCGGACGCGCCGCCCTCCGGCCACTTAAGCCGTATCCGCGAGACCAGTTATTGGAAGAAAACGAACGAACTCCGCAGGAGCGCTTATAACTTATTAACAAATAAAGACTTTACCCGTAACCCGTTTGATCTCAAAGACCTGGCGCGATTCAGCTCTAAGTCTCTGATTTCAAAAGACCGAGGGAGGGGGATACCCTCAACAGCAGGAATACGGGAGAACAAGCGATCCGTAGGAACGCTCATAACTTGTTGACAAATAAAGACTTTACGCGTAACTCTTTTAAACTTAAAGACCTGGAGTGATTCAACTCCAAGTCCTTGATTCCAAAAGACCGAGAAGAGGGGGATCTCCAGTTCCAACGACGACAATGAAAATCGGAGTCCTCGCTCTGCAAGGTGATTTCGACGCGCATCGCCGCCGTCTCAAAGAACTCGGCGCCGAAGTTGTCCTCATCAAGAAGCCTGAGCAGTTGGATCATGTCGACGGACTCATCATTCCCGGCGGCGAGTCCGGCACATTTCTAAAGCTGCTCGGCGAAGAAGGACTAGCGAAGCTGAAAGATTTCGTGCAAGCTAAGCCGTCCTTTGGAACTTGCGCCGGATGCATCCTGCTGGCGACAGAAGTGGAGAACCCGAAGCAATCTGGCTTGGGCGCGCTCGATATCACCGTGCGCCGCAATGCCTATGGACGCCAGATCGACAGCTCCATCCGCGAGGGCCGATTTTTAAACGAACCCATCGAAATGGTCTTCATCCGCGCTCCCAAGATCGAACGCGTAGGCGAGGGCGTGGAAGTGATCGCTACCGAAGGTACAGATCCCGTGTTGGTGCGGAAGAGCAAGACGCTGGCCGCGACATTCCATCCTGAATTGAGCGACGACCGGCGCATCCACCAATACTTCCTGGACTTGATTGCGAACGGAAAACACTCGTAGCAGTGTCGCCCGATCCGGTATGCTGAGAAATTCTGATCTCGTCTTCCGATCTCGTCTTTTGATCTTCACTTTGCATGGAACCTGCTCCTGAGCTGGAAGTCAGCCGAGTCTCGTTTGCCTCGTACGCGCGCCTGCTCAGCGGCAACCGGAATTTTCGCCGCTTGTGGAGCGCCCAAGTCGTCAGCGAAATCGGTGATTGGTTCTACACCCTCGCCATTTACAACCTCCTGCTGCAACTCACCGGACGCGCCGGATCGGTAGCGCTAGCGCTGGTGCTGCAAGTCCTCCCTCAAACCTTAATCGGGCCGACAGCAGGCGTGGTTAACGATCGCCTGCGCCGCAAGCAGGTCATGATCGCATCCGACATCGGACGCATGCTGATCGTGCTCTGCATGCTGCTGATTCGCTCCAAAGAAAAGGTCTGGCTGGTTTATCCGCTGCTGATGGCCGAAACCCTGCTGGTCGCCTTCTTCGAACCCGCGCGCAACGCCGTGATCCCGAACATTGTGGCGCAGGAAGACGTGGTCGTGGCCAACACGCTCTCCTCTACTACGTGGAGCGTCAACTTGATGGTAGGCGCAACCTTGGGAGGCGTGGTCGCGGCCCTTCTGGGCCGCGATGCCGTCTTCCTCCTGAATGCCCTGTCATTCTTAGCTTCCGCAGCGCTGATTTGGAGGATGCGCTTCGCTGAGCCGCATGCCGAAGGCGGGCGTCGCTTCGAGTTGCGAGAGTTAGTCGACTTCTCGCCCATCCTCGCTGGCATTCGCTACGTGCGCGCGCACGCTCGTCTGCGAACGACAGTATTCGTGAAATTCGGAAACCTGATTATCGGCCCTGGCTGGGTCCTGTTCACCGTGATGGGGCAAAATGAATTCGCCGTCCGCTGGCACGGCATGGCTCCCGAACGCGGCGCGTTCCTCGGCATGAGCCTGCTGCTCGGCGCCCGCGGCCTGGGCGCGCTGCTCGGCCCGCTCCTGGCCGCTTCCTGGGCGGGACATTGGCAGCGCAGGTTGGAAGTCGCGATTTTCTGGGGATACATGGGAGCGTTCGCAGGCTACACGCTGCTGGGCGTATCCGGGCATCTCTGGCAGGCGTGTTTGTGCGTGATGCTGGCGCATTTTGGAAGCTCGATTGTATGGGTGTTCTCGACCACGCTGTTGCAGATGCAAAGCGACGACAGGTTTCGCGGCCGCGTATTCGCCGCCGACCTCGGCCTCTGTATGTTCACGATTGCCGCAGGTGCCTATCTTGCCGGACGCTTCGTAGATTGGGGCTTCGCCGCGCGCAATGTCGCCAGCGTGGCAGGCATGTTGATGCTGCTTCCAGCAGGACTGTGGAGTCTAGCAATCCATGACAGAAATCGAGCAATCGACTAACCGGGTGATCGGATCATCGCGTGATCTAAACGTCTATGGGTTTCAGATGGCCCGATGCCCCGATGGTCAGATGGCCCGATTCAAAGAAGCCTGTCGATCTTTGCCGCCAGAATGAAATCCGATTCCGTCAGCCCGTCCACCGCGTGCGTCCAGGTTGTGATCTCAACTCTGCCCCATCCAAGCAGAATGTCGGGATGATGGCCCTGCTCCTCGGCGATCGTACCAACGCGATTCACGAATGCCAACGCAGATTTGAAATCCGGAAACTTGAAGGTGCGCACGAGATGATGCTCGTTGACAACATTCCACTGCCCAGGTTCCGCCAACTGCTGATGGATTTCCGCCAGTTGGTTTCCCTTCAGCGGCGGTACGCCGCCGCGGCATGGGACGCAATTTCGGTCTGCCAGCATAGACCCTCCTTGAAACAATATTCTTCCAGGCTGCGAATCTACCGCTCCACAAAGCGGGCGAACATGCGGTGTGGATCGATGGCAATAAACAAGCCCTGGCTCCGCGCCAGCACTTCCCCTTTTTCGTTCAGGATCTCGGCCATATTAATGTGCCTCCGGCCCTTCACCTTGACCTCGCGCGACTCCACGCGCAGCGACTGTTGCAGCGGCACCGGCTTTAAGTAGTTGACGGTCATCTCCGAAGTCACGGCGATTACATGGCGCAGTTTGTTGACCTTGCCCATGGCTTCGTCGAGGATGGCCGCGATGATACCGCCGTGGCAGTGTCCTGGCGGTCCGGTGTAGCGCTTGCCCAGCCGGAACCGGCAGACGAAACGGTCGCGCTCTTCGTCATAGGTGAAGCGCAGCCTCATGCCGTCGGGATTATTCGGGCCGCAGGCGAAGCAGTAATTCTTCTGCAGCTTTATGTAGCGTGTGTCGTGTCCGGCTTCGGAGCGTCCAGCTTCCGGCCGTACACGTTTTGACTTCTTCCCAGCCATCGAAAGATTCTATCGCGAGCGCCCACCCAGGTCGGGTATCATGGCACGCCAAAAGGAGGTCGAGATGTCAGCCGCGACCAGGAAATTTGTCCCCTATAGCGTTCATCACAGTGTCGCCATGGTTCAGAAATGGGCGAAGGAACTGACGGAGAAAACCGGGCGCTCGCTCGAAGAATGGATCGCTCTCACTAGGGACTTCGGCCCTCCGACTGAGAACGAACGGCGCGAGTGGCTGAAGAAAGGCCATAAGCTGGGGACAAGCTCCGCGGCCTGGATCGCGGAGCGCGCCAATGGCAAAGGCGCGGGAGCGTTCGACTCGCCCGAGGCGTATCTGAAAACCGCCGTCGAATGGGTCGAGGCGCAATACGCCGGCCCGCGCGCCGCGCTGCGTCCGCTCTATGAGCAGTTACTGAAATTTGGGTGTTCACTCGGTAAAGATGTCCAGGCCTGCCCATGCAAGACTATGGTGCCGCTCCATCGCAAGCACGTGTTTGCGCAGATCAAGCCCTCGACGAATACGCGCATCGACCTCGGGTTTGCGCTGGGCAACATGAAGACTCCGAAGCGCCTGATCGATACCGGCGGGTATGAAAAGAAAGACCGCATCACGCGGAGGATCGAGGTTAAGTCAAGGGCCGATATCGACGACCAGGTAAAGCGCTGGTTGAAGAAGGCGTACGAACTCGACGAATAGCTCGTGTGGTGACGAGCCTCTGGCCCGTCCGCGGCGAACCGGCTAGCCTGATGGTCATCTTCACATGACCATGTATGTTATAATCTGTCTATGAAGAAAATCGCAGCGGGAGAATTTAAGGCGCGTTGCCTTACCCTGATGGAAGAGGTGCGCTCCACGCGAGAGCCCCTGGTGATCACCAAGCGGGGAAAGCCCGTCGCCAAGCTGGTACCCGCGGACAATACGGAACGGGAATTTATCGGCAGGCTCAAAGGAGTGATCCGCGTTGTGGGTGATATCGAATCTCCGATCGACGGGTGGGAATCCTCGCGGTGATTCTGCTGGACACCCACGTTCTCGTCTGGGCGGTTGAGGACTCCAAACGCCTTTCCCGGGCGGCTGCGTCGGAGATCCGCCGCGCTCGACGTTACGGTGGCTTGGCCGTCTCGGCGATCACGGTGTGGGAGCTCGCCTGGCTTCTTTCTAGAGGAAGAATTCAGGCCCGTGGCACGGTCGAAGCTGCAGTTAATCTCCTGCTCGAAGACATCACCATTCGGCCGATTACTGCGGAGGTTGCCGCCCTGGCGACTCAATTTCCCGAGGATTATCCCCACGATCCGACCGACCGCATAATCGGCGCAACCGCTCGCGCCGAGGGCTTGACGTTAGTCACTCGCGACGCGAAAATTCGGCGCAGCCCACTGCTCAAGACGGTGTGGTGAGGCTTCTCGGGCGGAACGGGCCAAAGGTTGTCACCACACTCCTAGTCGTAGTACTCCAGGCCCAAGTGCGTAATCAACTCTTCGCCCTTCAAATGCCGCAGCGTGTTCTTCAGCTTCATCAACTGGATGAACAGATCGTGCTCCGGATACAGCCCCGGCGCGGTCATCGGCGACTTGAAGTAGAAGCTCAGCCACTCCTGAATGCCGAGACGGCGTAGCTCCGGCGTGCGCTGCGCGAGATCGAGGAAAAGGACCAGATCGAGCACGATCGGCGCCGCCAGAATCGAATCGCGGCACAGGAAGTCCACTTTAATCTGCATGGGATAGCCGAGCCATCCGAAGATATCGATGTTGTCCCAACCTTCTTTGTTGTCACCACGCGGCGGGTAGTAGTTGATGCGGACCTTGTGGAAAATATTGCCGTACAGTTCCGGATACAACGCCGGCTGAAGAATGTGCTCCAACGCCCCGAGCTTTGATTCTTCCTTGGTCTTGAACGACCCGGGATCGTCCAGCACTTCGCCGTCACGGTTGCCCAGAATGTTGGTGGAATACCATCCACTCAGCCCGAGCAGCCGCGCCTTGAAAGCGGGAGCAAGCACCGTCTTCAGCAAGGTCTGGCCAGTCTTGAAATCCTTGCCGCAAATGGGAGCTTCGCGTTCACGCGACAGTTCGAGCATCGCAGGTATGTCCACCGTCAGATTCGGCGCGCCGTTCGCAAAAGGTACGCCCTCCATGAGTGAGGCGTAGGCATACACCATCGAGGGCGCGATATTTTCGTCGTTCTCTTTCATGCCTTTCTCGAGTGCCTTCACGCTCTGGTGAGCGGCGCTCGGCTCAATAAAGGTCTCGGTCGAAGCGCACCAGATGGTGATCAGCCGGCTCGCGCCACTCGACTTCCTGAAGTCGCGGATGTCCTGCCGCAGCTGCTCGGCCAGATCCAGCTTGTTCTTCCCTTTCTTCACGTTCGGCCCGTCGATCTTCTTGACGTAGTTGTGATCGAACACCGCCGTCATCGGCTGGATGGCGCTGAGCCGCCCCTTGACTTTGTCAAGCAAGTCACGCTCCAGCACGCCGGCATTGCGGGCGGCCGCGTACATGTTGTCTTCGAAAATGTCCCAACCCGTAAACACGAGATCGTTAAGCCCGGCGAGCGGAACGAACTCCTTGACTTTCGGCGACCGGCCATCGGTGCGCTTCCCCAAACGGATGGTTCCCATCTGCGTAAGCGAGCCGATAGGATGCGCGATCCCCTTGCGCACCGCCTCCACGCCCGCAACAAACGTGGTCGCGACTGCGCCCATGCCCGGAATCATTACGCCCAGCTTGCCCTTCGCCGGCTCGATCGCGCCATCGTACCCCGCTCCGCTATGCGCTTTCTCGGAAGACTTCACTTCGACCGTCATTTTGCTCGCTGCTGCCTTCACTTCTTTCGCAGGGGATCGTTTCACCTTCGCCATATTTTGGCTGCTTCCTTGTAGGAACAGTGGGATGTGTGCAAACCGATTATGTTCTCGCATCCGGTGGGCTTTTTGCAAACGCGCGCGCCTGAAGTCGCAGGAAAGCCACTTCAATGGCGTCCACAAAGCATCGGGCGGCGTGCGCGACGCTCGGGTCGCCCGTTATTTTCCTTCCAACGCGACACTCTTGATCGGCAAGTCCCAATGCCCGTCCAGGATTTCAAACCGCCGCTGTTCTTCCTTCGCATACGTGGCCAGGTCAGGCCACAGTTGTTTCCTCAGCGCTTCTTCGTCGAACGGCTCGTTCGCCACCGTCGAGTTCTTGAACACGATGGTCACGCGATAATCCCAGCGCCCGTCTTCGGTTGTGTGATAGCGCGGCTGGTCCATCCAGACCCTAAGCATGCGGCCCATTTCCACCTGCTTCTGCAACAGCGGGTAGTGGTTTTTCTTGAACAGCCGCAGAAACTCGTCCGCATACCCCCACTTGGCCTTGTAATAGTATTCGACGACGAAGGGCTTGCCCGTCTCCGGCGGCGGCTGGGCAGGAAGAGAGATTGGGAGCAGCGTCAAGAACAACACAAGAAATCGTAGTTTCATGGATGGTCTCCGTCGGAACGATTGTCGCATAGGGAAAACACCGGGTCCAAAAGGAATAAAGAATGGGGTTGAGCGGAGGATCAATTCCGCCGGATAGTCAGCAAGAAGCCTAACCACCAAGGCCACGAAGTTTCACGAGGGCTTCTGCTCTCAAGGATCTCCTTTGTGTACCTTCGTGACCTTGGTGGTTCGGGGTTTAGCGAAGCGGCCATTATCACAATGCTAGAATTATCTGTGCCCGCCGATTCCCTCCGCCTCATTGCCATTGATATTGACGGCACTCTGCTTAACCCGGAATTTCAGATTTCCGAAAGCGATCTCGCGACCCTCCGGCGCGCCCATGCCGAGGGTATCGAGATCATCCTGGTCACCGGACGCCGTCACGCTTTTGCCTTGCCCATCGCCCAACAACTGGGCTTCGATCTCTGGCTGATCAGCTCCAACGGCGCCGTCACCCGCTCCCTAGCCGGTGAAACTTTCCACCGCGACCTGCTCCCCGAACCGACCTGCCGCGACTTGGTCCGCGTGATGCAGGAATTTCGCGGCCAGACCGTTCTCACTTTTGACAGCCCTCTTGAAAACGACGGCGCTCGCAGCGACGGTCGTGGCACCATCGTCATCGAGCGGCTGGACGAACTCGAGGCCAGCATCAAGCGCTGGCTGGAGAAGAACATGCAATACATCCAGTTCGTGGTGCCCATCGAAAACGCGCTCACCAGCGACCCCATCCAGGCCATGTTTTGCGGGCCGGTCGCTGATATGCAGCGGGTGTTGCGCGTTCTCGAGAACTGCGGCCTGCCCATCACCGTTTCGCGCACCGAGTATCCCGGCCGCGATCTTTCGATTGTCGACGTGCTCAACGCCGGCTGTTCCAAGGGCCACGCGCTCGAACGCTGGGCCAACTACCGGCAGATTACCCGCGAGCAGGTCATGGCCGTTGGTGACAACTATAACGACATTGAAATGCTGAACTTTGCCGGCCATCCGTTTATCATGGGAAATGCCTCGCTGGACTTGCGGTCCCGGGGCTGGAAGCTGACCCGATCGAACGCCGAGAGCGGTATTTCGGCCGCCATTGAGCACCTGCTGGACGGAAAGGAACTGGAAACCGTAGCCGTTGACCAACTGAGTGGACCGGCGATCGGTGTCAGCCTGTGAGCGTTCAAGGAAGATGATTGAAAGAGCACCATCAGCGAGGGAGCGACGGGCGTGCCTTCGACAAGCTCACGGCGGGCTCTCGCCCGTTCGGTTCGCACAAATGGCCGCGAGAGCCATCGCGCCTCTCTGCGCCATCGCCTTGGCGCTCCTCGCGCATCCCGCCACCGCCGCTGAGTTGGCCATCCTCCGCAATGGCTTCAGCATCCGCCACGAACATCGACTGGTACTGGGGGCCAACACTCGTCTCTATCTCACGGCCGATGATTCCAGCTTCACCGACGTGCCCACGGAAGAAATCACCGGCTTCGAAAAAGACCTGTCGCTGCCCGTGCCGCCGGCGCCAGAGCCGTCCGGCCCCGTTCCTACCCCGTCAGAACCTCCAAAATCCGCGTCTGCCAAGACTGCGCCTCCTTTGAATGAAGTGGTGAACATCGCCAGCGCCGAATATCATCTCGATCCCGACCTGGTGAACAGCGTCATTCACGCCGAGAGCGGATTCAACCCGCGCGCCGTTTCTCCCAAGGGCGCTCGCGGACTCATGCAGCTCATGCCCGGCACCGGCAGCCAGTTAGGCGTCAGGGATGCTTTCGATCCGCAAGCCAACGTAACCGGAGGAAGCCGTTATCTGCGCGAGCTTCTGGAACGCTATAACTTCGACTTGGTTAAGGCGCTGGCCGCATACAACGCCGGCCCCCAGCGTGTCGATCAATATCGTGGAGTGCCGCCCTTTCGCGAGACCCGTGCGTACGTGGCGCGCATCGTGCACGAGTACAACAAGAAGATCGCTGCCCAGGAAAAAGCAGCCAAACAGAAGCAGGCTTCCATCGAAGTTAGTGCAAAAGCTCCGGCCAAAACTCCGAAGAAAGTTCCGGCAAAAGCGCCCAGCTCCACTCATCGCGCTCCGAAACCCTCATCCACGGGCACGGCCACCGCTAGCGCCGTGGTAGCCGGACCCCCGCGTTGACCCTGCCCTGCTCCTCATTTACCTTCAAGTGGGGCCGTGCTAGCCACGAGTGCGCCCCTCTGCTACTTCGCAACGCATGAACAAAAGAAAATACATAGTGTACGCGGTCGTTTTCCTCATCCTGGCCGTGCTTGTGTATCTGCAGTTCCGCACCTGGCAGGACTTCGATTGGGCCCGCTTCCGCGAAACGCGTCCTACAAAGTGGATTCACGTTCTGCACGGCATCGCGCTCATCTACCTCGCGTACGTGGTGCGTGCCTTTCGCTGGAAGATCTTCCTGCGCCCGGTGCGCCCTGAGGCCTCCTACACGAGCATGATTTCGCCCACCATCATTGGCTTCACCGGCCTGGCGCTGCTGGGCCGTCCCGGAGAACTGATCCGCCCTTACTTGATCGCGCGCCGCCAGAACCTTACCTTCTCTTCACAACTGGCGGTCTGGGCAGTCGAACGCATCTTTGATATCGGAGCCTTCACCATTCTTCTGGTGAGCGCGATCTTTGTGGCTGCTGGTCCGCGCTCGCTTCCCTTTTACGACCGCTTCCGCGAAGGCGGATACATGCTGGTCGCCCTGGTCGCGGCCATTTCGCTGGGAGCGGCCGCTGTCCACTGGAAGGGCGAAGCCATCGCCGATTGGGTCCAGCAGCGCTTCTCCCACCTCGCGGCCAATCTCGGCCATAAGATCGCCACTCGCATCCGCGAATTTCGCGGCGGCTTAAACACTATCCACGACCCGCTGTCGCTGATCCTGCTCATCCTGCTTTCGGTCTTGATGTGGTTCATGATCATCATGGCCTACCAAGAGGTTGCTCACTCGTATGGCGTGGCCATTCTGAATATTCGCCGCTCGCAGGTGCTGGTGCTGATGGGAGCGAGCATGATCGGCTCCATGGTCCAGTTGCCCGGCATCGGTGGCGGATCGCAATTAGCGACCATCGCCACGCTGCATCGTATCTTCGACGTTCCCCCGGAACTCGCGGCTAGTTGCGGCATCATGCTGTGGCTGGTGACGTTTGTCGCCGTCGTTCCTGTCGGATTGTTGCTCTCCCATCATGAACGGCTGTCGCTGCGCAAACTCTCAGAAGAAACGGAGCAGGCTGACGAAACTGCGGCGGTTGAGGAAGCCTTATAAATCGCCGGTGGAATCGAATGTCGTCCTTGACGGCGCGCGATTCGGGACTTTCCTGTCGCCAACAAGAATAAGCTTGGCTTCTGACTCGGCTCAGGTGGCTGGAATCAGCTTGGGACCCCTCTGGTAGCGGTCTTTAAGAATCAAAGACTTAGCGTGTAAGAGATGCCAGGTCTTTGAGAAATAAGGACTTACTTGTAAGATATTTATAAATCAATGAGTTAGCGCGCATCTTGGGTTTGTTTTGGGGCTCGTTTCCCGCTAGGTCTTTGAGAAATAAATACTTTAAGAGCTCATGAGGGGTTGGCAAGAGCGCAGGAGTCCGCGAGAGTGCGTGGACAGGAGTGTCCGGGCTGCACAGACCACTTGTCTGCAACGTCTGTCCTGCGGCGCGTGGTTTTGCCCATCTGTGGTAGAATGGTAGAATCATGAGGTAGAATATCCACCCAATATGAGCCTGAATATCAAAAACAAAGACGCCCACAAGCTCGCGCAACAGTTAGCACGACTCACCGGAGAGAGCTTGACTGAGGCCGTCACCGCAGCCGTCCGCGAACGGCTTGAAAGGGTGCAAGACAAAGACAAACTTGCCGCCAAGCTCTCCGACCGGCTGCTCGAAATCGGCCGGGACTGCGCGACCCGTCTGAAGGAACCGTTTCGTTCGGCCGATCATGGCGACCTTCTCTATGACGAGAAAGGGCTGCCGAAATGATTCTGGACACTTCGGGCCTGATCGCCATTCTCCGCTTTGAAGAGGAAGCGCCCGAGTTCGCCAGAATCATTGCGAGTACAGCGGAGCGCGGCGCGCAGTCTCGTATTTCGGCCGTGAGCTATGTGGAAGCCGGGGCGGTGATCGATGGCAGCAAGGATCCTGTGGCCAGCCGCCGTTTTGACGAATTGATCGAGGAGGCGCAAATCGCGATTGAGGCGGTCAGCGAAGCGCAAGCTCGCATAGCGCGCCAGGCCTATCGCGACTTCGGGAAAACCAGCGGCCACCCGGCCAAACTGAATTTTGGCGATTGCTTTTCCTACGCGCTGGCGAAATCCAAAGGAGAGCCGCTTTTGTTTAAAGGGCAAGACTTCTCGCAGACAGACGTGAAGTCGGCGCGGTCGTGAGTTGGTCGCTCGACAAATGAGGCGGCGAGCGCAGGAGTCCCCTCCGCATCCCCTGCTACAATCGTCATGAAGCCCCAAGCATAGCCAAGCGCATGAAATGCCCCTTCTGCGGGTTTGAAAATGACAAAGTCGTGGATTCGCGCGAAAGCAAGGAAGCGGATTCCATCCGCCGCCGCCGCGAGTGCCTGAAGTGCGAGAAGCGCTTTACCACCTACGAGCGCATCGACGAAATCCCCTACATGGTGGTAAAGAAAGACGGACGCCGCGAGCGTTTTGACCGCCAGAAAGTCCTCAACGGCCTGATGCGCGCCTGCGAGAAGCGCCCCGTGCCCATCAGCAAGCTCGAGCAGATCGTTAACGAAGCCGAGACTTTCGTTATCGAGTCTGCCGAGCGCGAGCGCAAGACCAGCGAAATCGGCGAGCTGATCATGAACCGCCTGCGCCGGCACGATAAGGTCGCTTATGTGAGGTTCGCCTCCGTCTATCTCGACTTCAAAGACGTTCAGGAATTTTTGACCGAACTGAAGGATCTGCTGAAGACAAAAGACGCCGAACCGAAGGCCAAAGGCGGAAAAACCTAATTGAAGCATTGATTCATTGCGGCATTGAATCAGTGAATGCCTAGTGACTGAGTGATCAGAGGAGGTTGAGGCTAGAATGTATCTTTTTAATCTCTTGGCCGGTTTCGCATCGATACTGTCGTTCGCTTTCGCAGGATACTTGCATCAGAAGTCGAAAATGCAGAGCGCAGTCGAAGGTGGCAACATCCGTGTTCTTCGAGAACGGCTCCGAAGCGTAGAAACCTCGCTGAAATCGTCAGCAACGATCCTCCAGATGCTGATACGTCGTGCAGACGATCGGAATGCGCCCGCTGAGGAACTGCAAAACATTGCGCGATCCGCGCGCGCGAGTCTAGTTGCCTCAATCCTCGAGGCGAGGGGAGTTGATGAGGTCCTTAAGGACTGGACCTTTGGACAGCTTCTCCGCAGTGACGGGATTGCCGACCTGTCCTCCGCGAAGCCCCGCAATCTCGGCGACGAGGATTCCGAACGGGAGCCCGAATGAGGGAATCGTTGAAATGGATCGAAGAAGTCGCAAGGCGCGTACGCCCCGAGGATCTCCCTAGAACCCTGGCAGCACTCTTGAAGTCAGGATTGTCGCCTGACCAAGAACTGGAGGCCATCGACCAGGCTTGCGATCAGTTGGAAGCCCACTTCGCCCCCCATTGCCTGGCGCTTCTGGCTGAGGGCATCTCTCTCGCTCAACAGTTTTCGAAGGTCGACAGGGAGCGACTGTTTCGGCAGCGACTAGGGATTCTCTACCGGGCGACGCGAGCCGCCCCTGCTCCTTCGCTTTCCTTTTCTGCTGATGACCTGATCGATGGACGCCTCCGGGTGTATTGTGGTCTCCAAGGCGGCATGGGAGAGGTGTTCTTTTGCAAAGATGAATGGCACGGTACGTTTTGCGTTGTTAAACTACCTCGTTCAAGCCGGCTGAATGACTATTTCATCGATGAGTGCACTGCGTGGTTGCTCGTCAGCGGCCACCAGAACATCGCAACGGCGCTCTACTCCGGAAATCTTGACACTCGTCCCTACCTAGTAATCGACTACGTTGCTGGCTTGGTTCCAGGGCACTCTGATCTCAGAGCATTGCTACGCCTGAGGCGTGTGGTGCTCAACGAGGCGATTGATTTCTGTGTCCAATTCTGCGACGGCATGACTTGGGCTCAGGGCGTGGTTCCTGGAATCGTGCATCGTGATATCAAACCTGAGAACATCCTGCTCGACTTCAGTGGCACGCTAAAGATCGCAGACTGGGGGCTGACCGCCGGCAAGTTGCCTGATGAAAGCGTCGGTGTAATGAGTGTCGGCGATGAAAGAATCGAGCTGCCACCGTTTCCACGTAAGAGTTATGCGCTTGATGCAAAGGTGGGTACGGCGCAGTACAAGTCGCCAGAGCAGTGCGGCGGGAAGCCAGTGTCTGTCGCGTCGGACATCTACTCCTTCGGGTGTGTTGCGTATGAGATGCTTGCTGGCCGCCCGCCGTTTCTGCATCAGCAGCAGGCCGACTATGTGGAAGCCCACCTGCGAGAGATTCCGCGGGCGCTAGAAGATGTCGCGCCACACGTCCCGCATGCGTTGTCTCTGATTGTTCAGAAATGCCTCGATAAGCGCCCAGCGCGGCGGTTCGCAACGTTCGCTGAAGTTAGGGCCGCTTTGATGGAGTTACCAACGCAGGCTCGCCCAGAGCTAGAAACGAGGCGTGCGGCGCGGCTCATGTACGCCGGTCAGGAGAGCTACTCACAACGCGTGGAGCGGTGTATCGGTCTCAGCAAGGTTGGCAAGCATCAGGTTGCGTTGAGGATGATCGAAGCTGTCGTGAAAGATCACCCAGAGGAAGCCTACGGGTGGTTCACTAAGGGAAACATCCTCAATGAGCTGACGCTCCACCAAGACGGGCTCGCAGCTCTAAGGAGGGCTCTGGAACTGGACCCTGAGTCGCCATCAATCCTGTTTAACCTTGGCGTTCGCGAAAGGATGCATGGCGACAAAGGTGCGGGCGAACAGCATCTGAAGCGTGCCGCCGAGCTTGGACATGAGAAGGCCAGTCAATTTCTGGCATCCATGAAAGACGGAAAAATCATTCTTATCACGTGAATACCTGCAGCTGGCGTGCCCCAGCTTTCGTGTTTTCGAAGGAGGGGATTCCACGGCCCCGTCCCGCTCGGGGTTTCAGGAAAGTCCACCCGAAGAATCAGTCGCGGCGTCAACGGCCACTGCACAGCCAGGCGAGCATTACAGTCCCACGAAAATCGCTTGACCTAGCACCCAGAGAACTCGAGATAGACGCAGGACACACAAAGTGCTTTTGCTCGATTCGCTTTTTGACAAACACATTCGCGGCCGAACAAGAGATCTCGCGGCAATTTGTCGCTAAAGTATTGATTCCCAGAAGACCGGGGAGGGGCTACCCTCCCGTACGAAATAGGAGATTGGCGGAAAATCCGGGTCTGACCAACCCTGGCATTCGCACCCCATAGCAATTAGCATGGAATTTAAACATCTCTAGCCTATGGCACACAAAGTAACCCTCATCCCCGGCGACGGCATCGGCCCTGAAGTGATCCAGGCCACGGTTCGCATGGTCGAAGCCACCGGCATCAAATTCGAATGGGAAAGCTTCGCGGCCGGCGCCGAAGCCTACGAGAAATACAACGAATACATTCCCAAAGAGCTGAGTGAATCCATCGAGCGCACCCGCGTCGGACTGAAAGGTCCGGTGACCACGCCGATCGGCGGCGGCTTCTCCAGCATTAACGTCGAGTTGCGCAAGCGATTTGAACTCTTCGCCAACTTCCGCCCGATTCGCAACCTGCCTCATATTCCCACGCGGTATCCGGGCATCGATCTGATCGTCGTCCGTGAGAACACGGAAGGCCTTTACTCTGGCATCGAACACGAGGTTGTTCCTGGCGTGGTCGAGAGCATCAAGGTCATCTCCGAAAAGGCTTCCACACGCATCTCGCGTTTCGCCTTCGAACATGCCCGCAAGAATAAGCGCAAGAAGATTCATTGCATCCACAAAGCCAACATCATGAAGCTGTCCGATGGATTGTTTCTGCGCTGTTCCCGCGCCGTCTCGAAGGAGTATCCCGAGATCACCTACGGCGAACACATCGTGGACAACACCTGCATGCAGCTGGTGATGAACCCGTACCAGTACGACATGCTCCTGCTCGAGAATTTCTACGGCGACATTATTTCCGATCTGTGCGCCGGACTGGTCGGTGGCCTGGGCCTCGTTCCAGGCGCAAATTTCGGCCACGAGTGCGCGATTTTTGAGGCCGTCCACGGCTCCGCGCCCGACATCGCCGGAAAAAACATCGCCAATCCCACCGCGGTATTGCGATCCGCCCTGCTCATGCTGCGCCATCTCGGAGAGGCCGACGCGGCCTGGAAGATCCGCAACGCCATCGACGAGGTCTACCGCGACCGCACCAAGCTCACCCGGGACGTAGGCGGCACCGCCGGCACCTCGGAATTCGCCGACGCCATTATCCAGGCCTTGGAAACCCAGGGTGCAGCAGCGGCGCAATCGACGCCGTAAAGACGCGCTTCCCCCGTCTTGGGCGCGGGAGTCTCTGATAAAATGAGTGGTTTTGAGCAACCACGCCGGGGGCCATCCTGAAAGGCATCGAAATTCCGTACCATCGCGGGCTGCACCGCTTCGCCATCTTCACCGCCGTCGCAACCCTGGTCCTGATCGTCGCCGGTGCACTCGTCACCAGCAACGATGCGGGCCTGTCCGTCCCCGACTGGCCCACTTCATTCGGCTCCTATTACAAAATCCCCCGCATGGTCGGAGGAGTGCAATACGAACACGGCCATCGCATGGTGGCGGAATTTGTCGGATTTCTGACGATCGTCTTGGCGGTATGGACATGGCTGGTGGATAAGCGCATCGTTCTACGGTTGCTGGCCCTGGGCGCGATTTCCACCGTGATCATGCAGGGCATCCTCGGCGGCCTAACGGTCTTGTTATTTCTGCCGCCCGCCGTTTCCAGCGCGCACGCTGCCCTGGCGCAGACCTTTTTCTGTATCGCCGTTGCCATCGTCCTGCTGACCGGTCGCCGCTGGATCGAAGAACAGCCCCGCGTGGAACTCGACCAGCGGCGCCCCGCTCTTTTCACCCTGACTCTACTCTCGATTTTTGTGCTTTACGTGCAACTGATCCTCGGCGCCATGTTCCGCCACCATGGCCTGAGTTGGTGGCCGCACGTCCTCAACGCCGGCCTGGTAGCTATCGTCCTCTCCTGGACTTCCGTTCGCGCCATTTCCGTTTACCCAAAACTCGACGCGGTCCGCCGTCCGGCCATCGCCATGCTCTTCCTTATGGTCGCGCAGCTCTGCCTCGGCTTTCTCGCCTTCATCACCCGAGTTATGTGGGGAACGAATGCTCAATCGGAAATGCCCATGGTGATCTCGACTGTGGTCCACGTGGCCGTGGGAGCGTTGCTGCTGGCGACCGCCGTCGTGCTCGCCATCCAGGTTTGGCGCCACGTCCCGGTAGCTTTTGAGGAGCGCGTTCCCGGCCAGAACCCGGTCGCCGCATGAATGCGCAGGGACCGATTCGGAGCTAAAGAGCAGCAGAGCGATCGCCAAACTCCCTCCTACCCTTGCCGCCTGCAAAGCGGACATTTCACTTGCTATCTCAACCGGATATATCATGCGCAACGGCGCCGAGGCGGTTTGAAATTGACACACGGCAACGGGCTGACATATAGTCCGACACGCCAGCGTGGAGTTCCCGCCTGCCTTTTGAAGGAGTCTCCAATGAAGCACCGAGTCATTGTCAACCAGTTCGTGTGGGTGTCCCTAACCGTGGCGCTCGGCCTCGCCGCGGCGCAGACTGCGTTCGCGCAAGCTCCTTCAAAAGGAAGGATCGTAGAGATGGACCGCGGGTCCTTTCAGCGGCACTTGAAAGCGCTCGGATACAAGACGCGCGGCGGAATTGCCAGAGCAAAGACCGAGAGCGCCGATAAAAAGTTTATTTCGCTGACCCACTTCTCTTCCTCGTTCACACTCGGCGGCGTCACATATCCTTACACCATGCTGGGCAATCCGCCGCAGTCGGGGCTCCCAACAGAGTTCAACTCGGTCATCGTTCCCTTGCGGATGACCTTCTACGGCTTCGGCCCTAACCCTATCGTCTTTGACCCCAGTCCCGCCGTGACGAACATCGTCAATTCGCCGATGTATCAAAATGCCCAGCTCCCCAACGGGTTCGGACAATTCGGCGAAATGATGCAGCGTGCAACCTTCTGGAACAAGATGGATCCGGCAAGGAAGTGGAGCGTCAGAATGAAGCGGCCTCGTGTCCTGCCGGCAATCGACGTTGAGGTCACTCCCGAGACGGGTTCGATATTTAAAGTAGACAACGCCCTCTTCGGCGACGTGCTGATCGATTTCCTCGATGCAGAGGCTCTAACCATTATTCAACTCGCCGGCCTTGGCCCGAACGAACTGCCAGTCTTTGTCACCGATAACGTCGAGGCACAAGCCCTCGGTTACCACAGCGCCTACTCCATTACTAACCCCGATGGCACCGAAGCATTCCAGACTTACATCTACACCAGCTGGCTCGACCCAGCCCTCGTCGATCCCATCTTTGCGGACGTCAGCACCTTCGACCACGAAAACCTCGAATGGTTCAACGATCCATTCATCAACAACACCGTTCCCGACTGGCGGTATCCGCCCAAAGGCGCTCCCGGCGCGGTCTGCTCCCACAACACGCTCCTCGAAGTAGGCGATCCAGAAGGGAACGGCCCGACTTTTGACGACTTCCCCGCCGTGCTCGTA
>Ga0075030_100001740_pt1 | contig 19643 bp, 17 predicted proteins | sample LitLauG_LLR_2012_FD_71393 | JGI IMG/M metagenome (GOLD analysis project Ga0075030, IMG submission 71393) | Freshwater sediment microbial communities from Pennsylvania, USA - Little Laurel Run_MetaG_LLR_2012 | ecosystem: Environmental > Aquatic > Freshwater > Creek > Sediment | place: USA...
GTGGTCCCGGCCGACTGCGCCTGCAAACTGGGGGATTAGCATCGTGAAGCCGCAATCGGCAGTGCTCGACTGCATCGTGTCCGATGGCGGAAAGCTTGTTGGGAAAACCTCTTAGCTAGGGTTAGTGTTTCGCGACCGGCCAGTATTGCATTCACGATGGCCCGGCGCCCATGCCAATCTGCTCCAATCGGACTTCACGCAAATAAAGAAATAGCGGCAGGCCGAGAGAGACGCCGACCGTCAGAACCGCCAGCACGGGCAGCCAGGTGTTTTTAATTCTCAGCCGCGCGCCCTCCCTTCTGACAAAACTGACCAAGACTACCGCCGAGACTAGAACGTCCATTCCGAAGAAGGCGCCGATGCGGTTGGCGAAAAGCTCGTGAACGAAAAGCGGCATGTTCAAGCCGTGCTGCACCGCCCAGGGAACAAACTGCCAGTAAGGAAGCAGCATTCCGAGAACGCAGAGCGCGAGGTAAACCGTTTTCGGTTTCATGGCGAACAATTTAGCAGAAACCGAATTTACCACCGCCATTTTCGCATTCATGCGACTCCAGGCAACAGCCGGCATAGCAGCTTAGCGTGGGTCGCGGGCCATCATTAGGGCCCGATCTGGACACAGCCGAACAGGTGGTTGTCGAATTCCATCTGCAGTTCGTAGAAGTCGCCGTTCCACATCTGGTTTGCCCTGCTTGAGTCCCACAGGTTGCCGCCATACTGGTAGGCGCATAGGTCGCCGATTTCGTTGCCGGCAGCGGTGAACCAGGCATTCAGCTCAGGATCGGTGATGGCTTCGGTTAATTCGTGGCTGGCTGCGGTGGCTGCAGTGTCAGCCGCAGCGTCGCCGTTCGGTGTGGGCGTGCCGGACGTTTGGCAGTACGCGAGACTGCCGAAGGGCTCGTTCCCGTAGACGATCGGGGTCGCTCCGCTGATGAAACCATGATAAGCACAATAGTTGCTGTATGCGCAGGAGGAGCTCGTCGAGTCGAAGCACGAACCTTCTCCATTTGAGGTGAAAAGGAGAAACATCTTGCTAAGGCCGCCCGTCCAGCCCTTGATCCCCATCACTTTCTTGATCTCAGTTTGAATCTGAGCATCGGTGATGCAGTTGCCCGGAGTGACCGTATCCGAGCAGCCGGACGCCGGATAAGCGGCGGTGTCCACGTAAAAGGCGCCGAGGCCGCCCTTGTTCTGAATGTACTGCCTCGCGCCGGTGCTGGTGATCTGGTAGTACTGAGTGTTGTTGTTGCCGATGCCGTGTCCGGCGTAATCATTCAGCATGTTGAGCTGGACGGTCTGATAGTGGGCCGACATGCTGGTGTTGTTGCCGTTCTGCAGTTTGGCAGGAACCCAGAAAATGGCGTAAGTCGTGACCGACGCCTGCATGACCGGGCCGTGACCGTGGTACAGAAGTGGTCCGGAGTCGGGCGGAAGCGCAGGAGCCAGGTTTATCGACGGAAAGATATGGACGGCGTGGCCGTCGTCATCTCGCAGGGTGAGCCGCGAGGATGCCTCCTGGGCTGCAACCACCGTGGCCAGGAGCAACATCGCCGAGTTTGCGATTAACAAAGTCCGACCGAGTGAAGCACAACTTGTCATACGATTTCCTCCCAACGCCAAAACACGGGAAGTCTACTATGGCAAGAACTGAAGTCAAGAAGGATTGTATGAAACTGCTTCGCTGGGGTCCGCAAACTTTTGCACTCTCAGCGGGGATACCGGACAGACTGAGCGGGCGTGACGAGCAGAGGACCGCGACCTGCGGCGGTTGCGGTCAGAATTGCGCGGACCAGTCCGGGGATGGTGAATTTCTTCGCCTCCATACTCACCGGAAGGCCGAGTTCGTGAAGCGTAGAGGAAGTAATCGGACCGATGGAAGCGGTCAGGATTCCGGCCAGATTGCGGAGCGCTCGGGGACCTTCCAACAACGCCACAAAATTGCGCACGGTGGACGAACTGGTGAAAGTTACTACGTGGGGGCGAAGCCGCGGGTTCTTCAACGCGGCGCGCAGGCGTTGGCGAGATGCTGGCGGAGCGATTGTCTCGTAGGCTTCGATGACATCCACCTGCGCGCCTGCCTTGCGCAGCTCACGGGGGATCACATCGCGTGCAACTTTCGCTCGTACCAGTAGAACGCGCTTCCCTCTCATGCGGCGCCGCAGGCTGTGGACGACGGACTCGGCGACGTACTCCCTGGGGACGACGTTGACTTTGGCGCCACGCTTTTCGATCGCGCTTCTTGTAGCGGGGCCGATGGCGGCGATGCGCAAATGCTGCAGGTCGGCCTTTGTGAGCCTCAATTTCTCCATCCGCTCCCACATGGCCTCGACGCCGTTGACGCTGGTGAGGATCAGCCAGTCGTAATGCCTCAGGTTCTTTAGCGCGGCGTCCAGCGGCCTGAACGACCGCGGCGCGCGGATTTCGATGAACGGAATCTCGAGCACGGTCGCGCCCTGCTTGCGAAGCTCGGCCGAGAGCGCGCTGGCCTGGTGGCGGGCTCGGCCGACCAGAATGCGGGTGCCGGAAAGCGGCTTCCGCTTCATCGGTATTCCTGCCTCGCGAAGCAGCCGCCTTCCATAACGTGTGCGTGCCGAGCCAAGGTTGCGGCGTGATCGCGAGTCCAAAAGTTTTCGGGAATATACATGGCGCGTTCTCTTTCGCCCCTCCGGGGCCCGGCTTTCGTTCCGGGATACCCACGGCTTACGCCGTGGGCTGCATTCTATCGCCGCTCCGCGGCTGATCTAGGTCCCCTGACTTCTTTCTCACGTGCAATAGCTTTTCAACCTCTGCGATCACGGTGCCTGACTCGTCTTTCACTTCGACGAGAAATACGAGCTCATATTTCGGCAGCGTCTCCAGCTTCTCACGAATGTCGGCGAGGTGCGCGTCGGTCAGACGAAACTCGGTCCGCATGGTGCCTTTTCCGGGCTTCTTGTAGCGGATGGTCGCGGCTTTGTCCCACACGATGTAGTCGGGTCCTAAGTTGGCCATCAGCATAAGCATGTAGAACGCGTCGGACATGGCATAGAGCGATCCGCCGAAATGGGTGCCGACGTAGTTTGCATTCCACCAGCGCAGCTTCATTTCGACGTCGATGGAGCGCATGTCGGGCGAGATGCGGCGAATGCGAATGCCGGCGCCGAGCAGCGGCGGCCAGAGATTGATCAGGCGGCGGAGATGGCCAGGGCTCTGCCCACCGCCGAGGAGTTGGAGGAGAACGTTGCGGCTCATGGCTGCGGTGGAACAGCGAGGCCGCGACCGTAGATAGCGGTCAGAATTTCGTCTCCGCCGCGGCTGAGCAGAAACGCGGCAGCGGCAGCGCCTACCTTTTCGGGATCATCGCCGTCGCGGGAGTCGCGCAGCAACTTGGAACCGTCGGGATCAGCGACGACGGATTCGAGATGCAGCTTGCCGTTTCGTATTTCGCAGAAGGCGCCTATTGGTACCTGGCAGCCGCCGCCTAGCGCCGAGAGAAGAGCGCGTTCGCAGGTGGTGGCGGCGCGAGCGTGAGCGTCGTTCAGGAATTCAAGATGCTGGCGCGTCGCCGTGTCGCCTTCACGAATCTCGATGGCGAGCGCGCCTTGTCCGGCGGCGGGGCACATGATGTCAGCGGGAATGATCTGTGTGACCAGTTCCATTTTGCCCAGGCGCTTCAGTCCGGCCGCGGCGAGAATGATGGCGGCGTATTGACCTTCTTCCAATTTGCGCAGACGGGTATCGACGTTGCCGCGCAGGGGATGGATGTCAAGGTCGGGACGAATCGCATTCAGTTGTGCCTGGCGTCGCAGGCTGGAAGTGCCGACGCGCGCGCCGCTTGGCAGGTCTTCGATTCGCGAATAGTCGCGTGAGCAGAAAGCATCGCGGGCGTCTTCTCTCTCGGGGATGGCGGCAATCTCGAATCCATCGGGCAGTTCGGTGGGCAGGTCTTTCAAGGAGTGGACAGCGAGGTCGACTTGGCCTGCGGCAAGGGCTTCCTCGATTTCTTTGGTAAAAACTCCTTTGCCAACTCCGCCCTTGGTGCCGACTTGAGACAGAGCCACGTCGGTGATTTTGTCACCGGTGGTGTGGATGATCTCGATGTGAACTTCGTTTCCGCGTGCGCGCAGAAGCGATGCGATATGGTTGGCCTGCCAGAGCGCGAGTTGGGAACCACGGGAGCCGATGCGGAGTTGCGACATTAGCGATGCGACTCCGGATCATGGTCGGATGTGGAGTCATCGCGCTTGTCACGCAGATTGAACAAGCGCTTCACGACATCCATGACCGTGGTGGCTTCCTGGTCGCGGGCGGCGGCCTTAAGCGCTGTCACGGGGGTGTGCATGACTTTGTTGATGATGCCGCGGGTCAGCGCCTCAACCGCCATCTCCTGCTCCGGAGTGAGGGGGCCCAGGCGGCCCCGGACACGATCCATCTCTGCCTGGCGGATGGTCTCAAGGTGTTCTTGCAGGCTAACGATCGTAGGGACAACGTCGAGGGTCTGGAGCCGCGCCTCAAAGCGTTCGATCTCGATCGCAATGATGGCTTCCGCGCGCTCGGCTTCCTTGCGCCGGTCGGCGACGTGGGCGCTGACGGCCTGCTGCAGGTCGTCGAGGTTGTAGACGAAGATGCCGCTGAGCTTCGCCATCTCAGGTGATACATCACGAGGGACGGCAATATCGATGAAAAACATGGGCTTGTTCTTGCGTCGCTGCAGGAAGTGCTCGCCATGTTCGCGATGAAAAATCGCTCTGGGAGAACCGGTTGACGTGATAACGATGTCGGCTTTGTCGCAAGTGGAGTAAAGGTCGTCGAAGCGGATGGCTTGGCCTTCGAACTTATGCGCGAGGCCGACGGCACGGTCGTAGGTGCGATTGGAAACGAATATGGACGTGCATCCGTGCGCCAGTAAATGCCGGGCCGCGAGCTCACTCATCTTGCCCGCGCCGATCAGGAATACGGTCTTTCCTTTCAGGTTGCCGAAAATCTGCTTGGCGAGTTCGACCGCCACCGACGCGATTGATACCGACGACGATCCGACTGCGGTTTCGGTCCGCACGCGCTTGGCGACGGCAAAGGCGCGAGAGAAAAGCTGCTCAAGCTGGCCTCGGGCGGCACCCACCGCGCGAGCTGTCGCATAGGCCTCTTTGACTTGGCCGAGAATCTGGGCCTCGCCGACGACCATGGAATCCAGACTGGACGCGACTCGAAACACGTGCCGCACCGCTTCCTTGTCGCGCAATTCGTAGAGATGGGGATCGAGTTCGGCGCTGCTAAGCCGGAAATGTTCGTGCAGGAAAGTGCGTAAATCCGCAGCACCGTTGGCGGTGTGCGTAACCAATTCGACGCGGTTGCAGGTGGAAACGACCAGGCCTTCTTCGACACCGGGGTGGACGGTGAGCTGGCGGCAGGCCTCGGCCAGCCGGGAATCGGGAATTGCCAGGCGCTCGCGCACCTCGAGGGGCGCGGTCTTATGGTTCACGCCGATGAGCTGGTATCTCATGAAGCGGCAAACCTGTGCATGGCGGAAAAATAGTTGGCGGCCCAAGCCACGATGGCGGCGACAAAAGCAAAGCTGGCCAGCACGGCGGCGCGACGCCCACGCCAGCCCGAGTTCCAGCGCGCAAACACCATCACCATGTAGACGAGCCACATGAGCACGGACAGAAGAATCTTCACGTCGAGAAAGTTGAAGCGCCCATAGGTGGAGACCGCGACCACCGCGCCGGTCAGCAGCCCCAGCGTCATGAAAGGAAAACCAAGCAACAGCGAGCGGTATCCGATCTGGTCGATCACTTCGAGCGGCGGTAGAAACGACGAAAGCTTCGACAGGCTCTTTGATTTGAGGCGGCGTTCCTGGACCAGGTAGATCAGGCTGGCGCCAAAGCTCAGAACGAGTGCCGCATATCCGGTAAAGATCAGAGCGATGTGGGCGATCAGCCAACCACGCTGCTGCACGGTCGAGGTGAAGACGAACGGCTGCTGGCCGGTGGCGGCAATAAGGGTCAGGAAAAAGACAATCGGAAACACCACCACTCCCGGGGACGTGGTGTCGTAGAGGGCGTAAATGCCCATAAAGAAGGCCATGGAAGCGAAGGCCAGCAGGGATTCGCCGTTGTGGACCGACGCCCAGACCACGGGGTCAGACAGAAACAGCTCGACCAAAGAAACGAAATGAAACAGCAGGCCCAGCCCGGCGGCGTGCAGCGCGATACGGCTGAACAAGTCACTCGCGCGGTTCAGGGCTACAAAGGCGTAGACCAGCCCAATGAAGTAGCAGGCGAGCGCAAAGCGAAGCCAGAGCAGGGGCATGAGATCGGTAAATGCCTTGTTGGCTTGAGTTTACCCTATCGCAACACGCATAGGTTATCTCTCTGGTACACGCGAATATCGGACTTTTGGCACCCGTCCGTCAGGTTGTGCAGCGTTGTTGCCGATGAAAAAGGGGTCCGTGCGCAGCGCGCGCTCCCCATGGCATTGAACTGGACCGACGTGATCATCGCGGGGCTGGCCGTGGTTGCTGTGGGCCAGCAGCTCTGGGTGCACCGGGAGGGGCGGCGTTCGCGGCAGCGCGAAGAGCTATTTCAGATCATTACGGAAAATGCCGCCGACATGATTGCTTTGGTAGACGCCAAAGGCAGACGGCTCTACAACAGCCCTTCATACAAGCGCGTGCTGGGATACTCGCCACGTGAACTGGCCGATAAGTCGTCTTTCGAACAGATTCACCCAGACGACCGCTTCCGCGTGCTCGAGGCGGCGCGAGAGGCACGTGAGACTGGCATCGGACGCGAAGTGGAATATCGCATCCGGCACAAGAACGGAGAATGGCGTGTGCTTGAATCGTCGGCCAGCACCATCCGTGATCGCAACGGCAATGTGGAAAAGCTTGTAATCGTGAACCGTGACGTCACTGACCGGAAGCGCGCGGAAGAACGTTTGGAGCATGAATCCTTCCATGACTCGCTAACCGGACTGCCCAACCGGCGGCTTTTTCTGGACAGACTTGGCCATGCCCTGGCGCGCGCGAGACGAAACCCGGCGGTTCGATTTGCGGTGTTACTGGTTAACGTGGATGGATTTCACGATTGGAATCACGACTTGGGTTCGGAGAAAGCCGACCAGCTGATCGTCGACCTTGCGCGGCGGATCTCAGCCAGCGTGCGCGAGGATGACAGCGTCGCCAGTACCCGGTCGACTGCGTCGGCCCTGGAATCGGTCTCGCGGCTGTCGGGAGACGAGTTTTCGGTGCTACTGGAAGGAATCTCTGAGGCGAGCGACGCGTTGCGTGTGGCCAGACGTATTCAGCGCGCCGCTGCCGAGCCGCTTGCGGACCCGGTGAGCGAGCGCCATCTGACCGTGAGCGTAGGAATCGGGTTGAACGACCAGGACGTGAGTTGTGAAGACCTCTTGCGCGACTTGGATACGGCCATGCGTCGCGCGAAAGCGCTGGGCGGCAACGGCTGCGAGATCTTCGACCATACGCAACACGCATGCGCCGCCAAACGGCTCAGCCAAGAGACCGAATTGCGCAGGGCCCTGGAGCAGCTGGAATTTTGCGTCTACTATCAGCCCGTGGTTCGGCTGGCCGGCCGAGACCTGGTTGGGTTCGAGGCGCTGCTGCGCTGGCAGCATCCGGAGGAAGGCACAATCTCGCCAGACAAATTTATCGAGACCGCCGACGACGCTGGGTTGCTGGTCGAGATCGGGGCCTGGCTGCTGGAGGACGTCTGCCAGACGGTGCGGAGGTGGACCCACGCTTGCGAGCTGCCGGACGCCTTTTCCGTAAGCGTGAATCTTTCCGCGCGGCAACTGGCTGACGCAGGGTTGGTCGGCCACTTCCAGGCTGCGCTAAGTAAATCGCGGGCCAATCCGTCGCTGCTCTCCATTGAATTTGCCGAGACCGCCGCCATGCGAAATCCGCAGCAGACCGCCGCCATCCTGGCCGACCTTCGACATGCCGGGATTGCTGCGGTGCTAGATAATTTTGGTGCAGGACCGTCGTCACTGAAGTTGTTGACGCAGTTGCCGTTGAAATCGCTCAAACTGGACCGGTCGCTGGTGCAAGGGATGCAGTCGGATCGTGTCTTCGAACTTCTGGTAACGATGATTCTTTCGGTGGCGCGCTCTGCTAACTTGCCCGTCATCGGTGAGGGCATTGAGGACCACGGGCAGTCTGAAAAGTTGCGCCAGCTTGGCGGCGACATGGGGCAGGGATTCTTGTTTTCGAAGCCGTTGACTGCTGACGAGGCAGGACAATGGCTGCTCGCAGAAGCGCGGGTATCAAACGGGCTGGATCGCAGTCTGCGGTAGACCGACGAAAAACACGCCCTCTATCCCGCCTGGCCGATCAAGAGCGTATAGCCATCGGGATCTGCGACACATATCTCGCCTTTTGTCATATATTCCGGATACGAAATCGGCGAGACGCCAATCCCGTTGGCAAGCAGGTGTTCACGTAAGGCCACAAGGTTTGGGGAGTAGAGGTAGAACAAAACAGCCTGCTGGCCGGCGACGAAGGGTTCACTGGCCCGCGTGAGCATGATGTCAGCTTGATCGCTAACGAGATGAACCCATTGCAGCTCGCGGGCCGGGTTCCTGAGGCTCCCACGCAGCTCCATACCGAGAAGACTGTAGAAGTCAACAGAACGCTGCACGTCGGCAACATGCGCCATCGGGATCAGGCCGGTGACGGCGGCGGCTTTCGACACTTTGCCTGGGGTCATCGCGTCACCCATCAATGTTCGCCTCACGCAGGTGTTTCACCGCAGTTTCCGGACTCACCGGCGAATAGTAAACATCCTTCAAAGTGTAGGGCCGCGCCTTGGAGGCGATCACCGGCAGGATCTCGATATGCCAGTGATAGTCGTCATCCAGGGTCTTCCAGTAGCCGATGCTGCGCGAGGGATGCTGGCTGTTCGGCGAAGTGTGCAGAACCAGATGGAATTGCTCGCTGACCGAGCGCACGCGCTGCAGGGTACGGCGCAGCATGGCGGCGAGATCGCTTAGGGGCGTGGGCCGCAACGCGGTGCGCTCGAACGACGCCTCGTGCGTTCTGGGCATGATCCATACTTCGTAGGGCACGCGCGGAGCATATGGACACAGCGATAGGTAGTCGCCACGCCCTTCGATTACTCGGGTGGCCTGGCGCTCCTCCTGCTGCACGATGTCACAGAAGACGCACCGCTCCTTGCCCTGAAAATACTCTCGCGCCGATCGCAGTTCATAGAGAACGCGGCGCGGGACGAACATGGAGGCCGCAATCTGTGAGGTCGGATGCGAGAATTCCTGTCCGGCACTCTCGCCGCTGTCTTTGTAAACGCTGACGTACTTGATGCGGGAATCGCGTTTCAGATCCTGGATGCGTTCCGCGGCCACGCGCAGGAAAGCCTCGATTTCGCCATCGGATGCCTGCCAGAGCTGGCGATCATGGCGGGCATTTTCCACCAGCACTTCGTGCGCGCCGACCGAGCGCATGCGGTCGTAAAGGCCGTCGCCACGACGGCCGGGGTCCCCTTCGACGTGATAGATGGGCGTGGGGTGAACCACTGCGCGGGCCGTCCATCCGGGCTGTCCCGAAGCGCTGGCACTGAATATCACTCGTGCAGGATTGGGCGAGTCAGGGCAAAACCGACAGAGCGCATCGGGGAGAACCGGCGGAACATCGTCACCGGTCACCACCCAGGACCGCGTGATGGGATCCTTGCGCAACTCCATGTCTGCTAGAAGATACCGGCGGCTGGCGGGCCGTCAAGCGCGTGCAGAAGAAACTCATCAGGCATTAAGATGTATCAGCGCACTCGCCATTCATGTCCGAACCTTCTACACCGCTCATGCGGCAATACACCGCGATCAAGAAGGACCATCCGGCGGCGCTACTGTTTTTCCGCTTGGGCGACTTCTACGAACTATTTTTCGACGACGCAGTCGTGGCTTCGCGTGAACTCCAGATTACGCTGACCTCGCGCAACAAGGAGAAAGGCATTGCCATCCCAATGTGCGGTGTCCCGTATCACGCGGCCGAGGGGTACATTGGCAAGCTGATTCGCAAGGGCTTCAAGGTGGCAATCTGCGAGCAGATGGAGAGTCCGAAGCTGGCCAAGAAGCTGGTGCGCCGCGAGGTCACGCACGTAATCACTCCCGGCACCGCGGCAGATTCTTCGCTGGGTTCGGAAGAAAACAATTTCCTGGCAGCCATCGCGCAGGCGGGTGAGCGCGTGGGATTGGCGGCGCTCGACCTATCGACAGGAGAGTTTCGGGCTACCGAGTTCTCGGGCGATGATGCGCGACGGCGTGTTCAGGAAGAATTGGAACAGCTTGGCCCGCGCGAGTTGTTATATGGCTCACGTGCGCCGCTGTTTGAGAGGCAAAGTGCATCTGCCGAAGGATTGCCGAGCGTTGGTCCGTTGGCGAAATCACAACGGGCCACACCTTCTGGGTCACGTTGCGCAGAAACTCCACTCGATGACTGGATATTTGCGCCTGACCATGGCATTCCCTTGCTGGAGAACCATTTTGGAGTGCTCTCGCTGGAGGGCTTTGGCTTGGCCGGGCGCACCGCGGCAGCCTGCGCCGCCGGCGCCATTCTGCACTACGTCCGTACCACCCAACGCGGGCGGCTCGATCACGTCGATCGCATAGGCGTGTATGAGCGCCAGGACTGCATGGTGCTCGATGCGGTAACGGTTCGCAACCTGGAATTGATCGAACCGCTGTTTGCCGGTGCCGACGCGGGCATCACGCTGTTTCGCAGCATGGACGCCACCCTGACCCCGATGGGCAAACGGCTGCTGCGAGCCTGGCTGCTGCGGCCTTCGATTGATGCGGCCGAAATCGGCGGGAGGTTGGACGCAGTCGAAGCCGGCGTCAAGGACCTGATCGCTCGCGAGCAGCTGCGGCAGGCTCTCGACGGAGTGCTTGATCTGGAACGACTTCTGAGCCGAGTGACCCTGGAAACAGCCAATCCTCGTGATCTGTTGGCGCTGGCAGCATCGCTTGCGAAGATCCCAGCAGTAAAAGCAGCGATTTGCAAATTCGAGACCGCCCGCCTGAAGGCGCTCAACGGTCTGACAGACGAACTCTCAGATCTGCGCGAGCGCGTTGAGACCACGATTGTGTCCGAACCTCCGTTGAGTTTTTCTGATGGAGGAGTGATCGCAGAGGGCGTTGATGCTGCACTCGACGAGCTCCGCGCGCTCAGCCGCAACAGCAAGCAGATTCTGGCGCAGGTAGAACTGCGCGAGCGTGTCCGCACCGGCATTGGTTCGCTGAAGGTTAAATTCAACTCGATCTTCGGCTATTACATCGAGATATCCAAGCCTAACCTGCATCTCGCACCCGCCGATTATGAGCGCAAGCAGACGCTGGTGAACGCGGAGCGCTTTACCACTCCCGAGCTAAAGGAGTACGAAGCCAAAATTCTCGACGCTCAAGAAAAGATCGTCGAAATCGAGAGGTGCATTTTCGCGGAGCTGCGGCGGGCGATTGCGGCCGAAGCCCGCCGGATTCGCCGTACCGCGCTGGCTTTGGCCGAGGTGGATGTGCTCGCAAGCTTCGCCCACGCAGCCGCTCACCGGGACTACTGCCGTCCGCGACTCGATGAGTCTGCCGACATTGAGATCGTCGCTGGACGGCATCCGGTCATCGAGCAGCAGGAGTTGGCGGGAGGCAGCGAGCGCTTTGTCCCCAACGATCTTTATCTCAACGATTCGACGCACAACGTACTGCTTCTTACTGGGCCGAATATGGGCGGCAAAAGCACCTATCTGCGACAGGCAGCGTTGACCGTCATTCTGGCGCAGATGGGTTCGTTCGTTCCCGCGCGGTCGGTGCGCATGGGGCTGGTGGATCGCGTGTTTACGCGCATCGGCGCCAGCGACAATTTGGCGCGCGGACGATCCACGTTCATGGTGGAGATGACCGAGACCGCGTCCATTCTTCACACCGCCACGCCACGCTCACTCATTCTGCTCGACGAAGTGGGGCGCGGCACTTCTACCTACGATGGCCTGGCAATTGCCTGGGCCGCGGTCGAGTATCTGCACGATCGGGTGCACGCGAAAACCCTTTTCGCCACGCACTATTTTGAGCTCACGGAATTGGCCGATCTTATGGCCGGGGTGAAGAACTATCGCGTATCCGTGAAGGAGACTGGCGGGGGAATCGCCTTCCTGCGCAAAGTTGAGCCAGGAGCGGCCGATCGCAGCTACGGCATCGAAGTCGCCAAGTTGGCCGGACTACCGGTGGAAGTGATCGCTCGTGCGCGCGAGGTCCTGACCGAGCACGAGGCTGCCGAGCAACAGGCGACCGCGCACCTGTCGCCCGGAGCAACTCCTCCTGCGGCGCAGCTGACGATTTTCACGCCGCTATCGCAGCCGGTGCTGGAGAAACTGCGCGAAGTAGACTTGAACCGGCTGACGCCGCTGGAGGCGTTGAATTTGCTGGCGGAGTTAAAGAAGGAAATCTGACAGCTGAGGCACGAGGTTCAATCGACAAATTCTTGACCATGGCAACTCTCCTGCAAGACACAATTGGCCAGCTTTTGATCATCGGCTTCGACGGCACCGAAGTCTCACCGCGCCTGGTGTCCCTGCTCAAACGGGTCCAACCCGCCGGCGTGATCCTGTTTGGCCGCAACATCGAAACCCCACAACAGACCTGGCAACTGCTCTCGGACTGCCGCAAGTGCGTTGACGCCCCGCTCTTCACCTGCGTGGACATGGAGGGCGGATTGGTGGACCGATTCCGGGAAGCCATGGGCCCCACGCCTTCGGCCGCGGAAGTTTACCGCACCGGCGACCGCCAGTTGTTTCACAAACATGGGCAGATCATCGGGGAGAATTGTCACGCTCTGGGCTTCAACGTCAATTTCGCGCCCACGCTCGATCTGGCCTTTGAAGCATCGCGCGGGGTGATGGGGTCGAGGTCAGTCTCGGCCGACCCCAAGCAGGTGGCGAAGTATGCTCGCGGATTCTTGCGCGGCTTGTCCGATGCCGGCGTTCTGAGCTGTGGCAAGCACTTTCCCGGCCTTGGCGAAGGCAGGCTGGACTCCCATCACGATTTGCCGGTGATCCAAAAGGCCTATCGCCGCATGTGGCAGCAGGATTTGGTTCCGTACCGTGCTCTGCGAAAGGAATTACCCATGGTGATGGTCTCGCATGCGGCGTTTCCGGCGCTGACTACCAAGCCCGTGCCCGCGTCGCTGTCCCGCCGCTGGATCACAGACGTACTCCGCAAAGCCATTTCCTATCGTGGCTTGATCCTCTCGGATGATCTGGAAATGGGCGGCGTGTTGAAAGCGGCTCCCTTGGGACAAGCTGCAGTCGAATTCATTCGTGCCGGGGGAGATCTGGCGCTGGTTTGCCATCAGGAGGAACGCGTCATCGAAGCCTTCGACGCGCTCAATCGGGCGTGCGACACCGACGCGAAGTTTCGCGAACGCGCGGAAGAAGCTGCTGCGCATATCGCAAGCTTCAAAAAGAAGTGGGCACGCCAGTTGCGTTCCGCGAAAGCGCCCAGCGTAAAGCGCATCACCGAATTGACCCGCAAGCTGTGGGAGTTCGGCGAGCAGATGAGATTCGAGAGTATCGCGTGATGCCGGAAAAACAGAAAGTAACCTACACTCGATGATCGTAGCCGGAGTCATGAGCGGAACTTCAGCCGACGGCATCAACGTCGCGCTGGTGCGTTTTGCATCCGTTCGACGGTTCAAGCTGCTTGGCCACGGGGAATATACCTATCCGAAGGCGGTGAGGGCGGCAGTCCTCGCGGCGATGAATGCCTCCAACGCCAGCGTCGCTGATCTCTCGCGCCTAAACTTCCTATTGGGCGAGTTGTACGCAGATGCAGTGCGTAAGGCGCAGAAACGGTTTCGGGTCCAGGCAAATCTTGTCGCCTGCCACGGCCAGACTCTTTATCACCAGGGAAAGGCTCAAGCTTTTCTTGGACGGCGAATCGCCGCGACCTGGCAAACGGGTGAAGCTGCGATTATTGCAGCGCGACTGGGCATCCCAGTCGTATCCGACCTCCGTCCAGCCGACATCGCCGCAGGGGGACAAGGTGCACCGCTTGTTCCCTTTCTCGACTTTGCGCTGTTCCGTGACTGGCGAGTGGGTCGCATCGCTTTGAACCTCGGCGGAATCGCCAACCTCACTGCCATTCCCGCCAATGCCCGGGCCACAGAAGTTGTTGCGTTCGACACCGGCCCCGGCAATATGGTCATCGACGCTGTCGTGCACGAGCTTCTTGACCAGCCTTGCGACCGCGGTGGACGAGTTGCGGCCGCAGGCGATGTGAATGAACCCGTATTGACCAAGTGTCTTGCCAATCCCTACTTCTCTCTGCGGCCGCCCAAGACCGCCGGCCGCGAGCAATTTGGCGACAAATACACTCACGAATTCCTGCGCCGCTGCGGCCGCCTGGCGGCCGAAGATGTCGTTGCTACCGCGACCGCGCTCACCGCGCGCTCCGTTACCCAAGCCCTGCGGCGGTTTGTGGTTGCGCGCAAGAATGCCAGATTCCGTGAACTGATTGTTTCCGGTGGAGGAACACGGAACGCTACCTTGATGGCGATGCTTCGCGCGGAGGTCTCGCCGCTGCATCTCAGTGTATGTACTTCCGACGACTTCGGCCTGCCGAGTCCTGCCAAGGAGGCGGTTGCTTTTGCATTGCTGGGATACCAGACCTGGCACCGTCGACCCTCAAATGTTCCAGCCGCAACGGGTGCGCGCCGCAACGCCGTGCTGGGGAAAGTTTGTTATCCATAAGCCATGTCTATCCACATTGCCATGCTGCGCGGCATTAATGTCGGCGGCCACAACCGGATCAAGATGGAGCAACTGAGGGAGTCACTCGCAAGCCTCGGTCTAAGACAAGTCGCGACCTATATTCAGAGCGGCAACATCGTTTTTGAATCTGGAAAAATCAACGCTTCGAATCTGGCGGGGAAGATCAGCGAGAAGATTCTGAAAGATTTCAAAATCTCTCCCCTGACAATTACTCGATCCGCAGAGGAGATGGCGGCCATCGTCACGGCCAATCCGTTCCTGCGAGATTCGCGCCTCGATCCATCGAAGCTACACGTGTACTTCCTGTCAGGGCCTCCCACCGCCGCGGTTGCAAGAGAGTTGCAGTTGCTTGCGGCCAAGCCTGACCTGTCGCAACTGGCGGGACGAGAAATTTATCTTTATTTTCCCAACGGTGTTTCAGGGAGCAGTGTCTGGAACAGCCCCATTGAGCGTCGACTCTTGAAGCACGCCACCATGCGAAATTGGAAAACCGTCACCACGCTGCACGAAATGGCGCAGGCGCTCGGATGAGCGTCTCAAATCACATCCTGGGCCGCACCGCGATGCTCATCGCGCTGGCGGTCAGCGCTTCCCTGCTTTCCTGCTCGCGTTCGCCCGACCCGGACACGTTCGTCATGCTGATCGAGTCTAGCCCCACCAATCTTGATCCGAGAGTTGGCCTCGACAGCTTTTCCGAACACATTGACAGCCTGATCTTCGACGATCTGCTGAGTCGCGGTGGCGATCTCAACGTCGCGCCCGGACTCGCCGAAAGCTGGGAGGTTCCTGACCCGCTTACTTATCGGTTTCACCTGCGCCGTGGTGTTCTTTTCCACAATGGACAGCCGCTCACCGCGCGTGACGTGAAGTGGACTTTCGATTCTCTTCTCGAGGGCAAAATCCGCTCCACCAAAGCGGCAGTCTATAAACGGGTTGATCGCATCGAAACTCCAGACGACTATACGGTCGTTTTCCACTTGAAGGAGCCTTTTGCAGGATTGTTGTGGAATGTTTCCGACGGCGCCATTGGAATTGTCCCAGACGGCAGCCTCGGTGAAATAAGTCAGCATCCCATCGGTTCCGGGCCGTACCGCTTCGTGAGCGCTGAGACGGATAAAGAAGTCGTCATTGAACGTAACGGTGCATACTGGGGCGAAAAAGCCAAGCTGGTGCGAGTGCGCTTTGCCGTGGTGCCGGACGCGACCACACGCGCTCTGGAGCTTCGCAAAGGCTCGGCCGACGCCGCAAGCAATGCGCTGACTCCGGACACAGTTCTGACACTTTCCAGAGAGCCGTCACTTGAAGTCCAACGCTCGCCGGGAACGGTGCTCGCCTATATCGGGTTCAACCTGCGCGACCCGGTCCTCAAAGATCTTCGCGTCCGGCAAGCGATAGCATGCGCGTTTGACCGCCAGCAGATGATTGACTACCTCTGGCGAGGGGGGGCGCGGCTGGCTCGCAGCGTGCTGCCACCGCAGAGCTGGGCCTACAACGGCGACGTGCCGGTCTGTGAACACGATCCGCAGCGGGCGCGGGCGCTCCTCGATGGCGCTGGCTATCGCGAGCAGAATGGGATTCGTTTTCACATAGCCATGAAGACATCCACGGACGAAAATACCCGCCTGATGGTTGCGGTCATGCAGCAGCAGTTGCGCGAAGTGGGCATTGCTCTCGATGTGCGCAGCTACGAGTTTGCTACTTTCTTCGCCGACGTCGGCCACGGCGCATTCCAGATGTACGGCCTGCGCTGGATCGGGGGCAACGAAGACCCCGAGATTTTCGAGTATGCGTTTCACTCCGCGAAGTTCCCTCCAAACGGAGCCAACCGCGGCTATTACTCGAATCCCCGCGTTGACTCTCTTCTGGATCAAGCACGTGTGGAGACTGACCTGCCCAAGCGAAAAGCCGCGTACGCCGAGGTGCAGCGCATCCTTGCCGAAGAATTGCCCTACATTGACTTGTGGTATCTCGACAACGTGCTGGTTCACAACCGGCGCGCGATCAATCTGCAGCTGAGTCCTAGCGGCAACTACGATTTCCTGCGGACGGCGGAGTTGGCGCATTGACGGCGACACAAATCGACAAGTGGCTGCCGGATTACCAGGTGAGCGCCACCTATTCGATTTTTGTTCATGCCACCGCCCGGAGAACATACGACGCCCTGGCTCAGGCGAGCTTTTCAGGGTTACCGATTGTGCGGGGCTTGATGCGGCTGCGCGGTTACCGTTTGGGCAAGGATCAACCGAAGGCGCCGCCGGCGCAAGCATCTTCCGGAGTCCGTGGCTCCTTTCTTGAACTGGAGACGATTCCACCGCAGGAGGTGCTGCTCGGAATCGCGGGCCGGTTCTGGCGGCCGGATGGCGGCCTGATTCACGGGCTTAATCCGTCAGAGTTCGCCGAATTCCGTCATGCCGGCTACGCCAAAGCTGTGTGGAATTTTTCAATTGCGCCCGAACGTAGCGGATCACGGCTCAGCACCGAAACGCGGGTCCACACCTTCGGCCGCGCGGCTACCGTGAAGTTCCGCCTCTACTGGCTGGCTGTCGGCCCGTTCTCGGGCCTCATCCGCAAGGCCATGCTGCGCGAGGTCAAACGCCTCGCCGAGCAAACTACCGCCTGAAGTCAGCGTGTTACCATCGAAATTCGCTTGTCTTTCATGAAAATTCTGTTTATTGGCGACATTTTTGGGCGGCCCGGGCGCACCATCGTCAAGGACCTGCTGCCGCGGTTGGTTCGCGAGCGGAAGCCGGATCTCATCATCGCCAACGGCGAAAATGCGGCCGCCGGTTTTGGCATCACGCCGGCGCTCGCCGAGGAATTTTTCGAACTCGGCATCGACGTCATCACGACCGGCAATCACGTTTGGGACAAGCGGGAGATTCTCGACTACTTTCAGAATGTAAACGGTCCCGAAAGCAGCCAGGCGCGCCGGGTGTTGCGCCCCGCCAACTACCCCGCGGATATGCCCGGGTCGGGCTTGTACCAGGGGCGAAAAGGCAACGTTCCCTATGCGGTGATCAATGTCCAGGGCCGAGTCTTTATGGCGTCGAATGACGATCCCTTTCGCGTCACCGACACCCTGCTGAAAAAGGTTACGGCCAAGGTTATTTTTGTCGACATGCACGCCGAGGCTACATCCGAGAAGGTTTCCTTGGGCTGGTATCTCGATGGCCGTGTTACTGCCGTCGTGGGCACGCACACGCATATTCCCACCGCCGATGAGCGTGTTCTTCCGCAAGGCACCGCCTATATCACCGACGTAGGAATGACAGGGCCTTATGACGGCGTGATCGGTGTGCAGAAGGAATTGGTGATCGGCCGCTTTCTCAACGGAATGCCGGTGCGCTTTGAGCCTGCCACGGGCGATGTGCGCCTTTGCGCGGTCCTGATTGACTGTGACGAATCCACCGGCAGGGCCCGGAGCATCGAACGGCTGATGTTGCAATAACCGAATGGTGCAAGAAGGCTCGCGCAGGCCGTTCCCTCTCCGGATGCGTGCCATTAGGCTCCGAGGTACCTGTCCACTTGCAACCGTCTAAAGCGCGACTCAAAGAGTAAAATCACTTTTGATGCTCCGTTCATCCATTCTCGCCGCTTGCGTGCTGCTGCCTGGCTTGGCGGTTGCTGCCGCACCAGATGCGGCCGACAAACCCGGCGTGATCTGCTCCAATGGCGCGCCCGGCGGTACCGTATGCTTTGTTTCAAAGCGAGACCGCAAAGATGCTCACCGTGCTTTTGATCGCGGCGTGAAGTTGGAACGGAACCAGCAGATCAAAGAGGCTTATGAGCAATTTAACCGGGCGACAAACCTGGTTCCAGGAGACGCTAATTTTCTGGCGGCGCGCGAAGTGGTAAGGGCCCAGCTTGTCTTCGAAGCGGTGAAGCAGGGCGACGGCCTGCTTGCCGCCCACCGCCAAAAAGAGGCGGCAGCCTCTTATCGCGCCGCGCTCGAGTTGGATCCGGACAACCAGTACGCCCGCGAGCGCATGGGAGCAGCGGTCCAGGAGCCGCTGGCTGCGGTTGCCCCAATGCTGCCCAAGCCGGCGTCCGATGCAGGCGAAATACACCTTCAACCGAGAAACGATCTGGCCGCGTTTCATTACCGGGGCGACGTACGCGGACTCTACGCCCAGCTTGCCAGCGCCTATGGCGTGACGGCGACGTTTGACGAGTCGGTCCCGACGCGGCCCCTCCGCTTCGATGTCGACGGGGTCGATTTCTTCACTGCGCTCCGTCTTGCCGGTCAGATCACCAAAACCATGACCACGCCGCTCGACGCTACGCATTTTCTCGTGTTGGCCGATACTTCCGAGAACCACAAACAGTTTGATCGCATGTCGCTGCAAACCTTCCTGCTGCCTCCGCACCTGACCGTACAGGAAGGCAACGACATGGTCATGATCATGCGAAACATGTTCGATCTACGGTTCGTCAGCTCCGGCGCGGTGGCGGGTACAGTCGAGGTGCGCGCTCCGGAATGGCAGCTTGCCGGTTTGACCCAGCTCATCGAGCAGATCACGACCCAGCGGCCCCAGGTAATGCTCGATGTCAGTGTTTTTCAAATCAACCATCAACTGATGCGTGATATCGGAGTGCATGTCCCGAACCAGTTCAACCTCTACAACATTCCCGCGGGCGCGTTGGCGGCGCTTGGTGGTTCGAACATTCAGGACACCATCAATCAACTGATTTCTTCAGGCGGAATCAATCAGACCGGAACTGGCGCTCTGGCTGGAATCCTGGCGCAACTGGGCGGAGGACAGAATTCGATTTTCAGCACGCCGCTGGCAACGTTTGGCGGCGGTCTGACCTTCGAAGGGCTCAGTCTGGATCATCTCTCGACCGCGCTCTCGGTTAACGAATCCTGGTCGCGCAATCTGGATC